>Ga0172378_10000258_pt1 | contig 45208 bp, 41 predicted proteins | sample GrowelOW332metaG_FD_119755 | JGI IMG/M metagenome (GOLD analysis project Ga0172378, IMG submission 119755) | Groundwater microbial communities from an aquifer near a municipal landfill in Southern Ontario, Canada - Pumphouse #3_1 metaG | ecosystem: Environmental > Aquatic > Deep subsurface >...
CCTTCTTTGATAATATCGGACGGAGAGATACCTGCCTCGATAGCTTCGTTCACGGAACGCTGTACAAGTTCCATGTCCCAAGTCTCTACAGACTTGGCCAAGTCTGCCATTATCTCCCCCTTTTCCCTCATATTATCCCCTGCCGATACTATAAGCATATTATATCTGTTCTACTAATACTTAAATCTTTTAGTATCCGCCATACGCGCCACTACAATTGTGACCGCTCGAACCGATATGATGGCATAATTAACATCCCCCATATTTGCAATTATAGACAAACATCTATGAAATTGATGATTTGATATTAAAAATAGAATTCTGTATGATATGGACGATCATTAGGTCATATATGTTGCTCTATTCTTCTTATAAAGAAAAACGTTGTCCGCCAAAGTATATAATATGGAATGACTTGGACGCGCATATAGAGATTGATCTAAATGGCCAAAGGAAAATTGGAACTCATCCCCGTAGAGGATATCAAAGTGAAAAAAGGAATGACCGTCGACGAGATGCTGACCGCAATGGGCCGCGCAGGCGGATTCACCGCACAAAAGCTCGCAGATGCCACAGACATCGCCGAATCGATGATCAAGAAGAAGGACTGCCTCAGGATCCTTTCATTTCCCGCATGCATAATGGCAACCGGTACACGCGGTGTCATTGTGGACATGGTAAAGAATCACATGATAGACCTTATCATCACAACCTGCGGAACACTGGACCACGACCTTTCGAGGACCTTTGCCCACTACTACAAGGGCGACTTCATGATGGACGACGCTATGCTCAGGGACGACTACGAGATCAGCAGACTCGGAAACGTCCTCGTCCCCGATTCCTGTTACGGTATCGTTCTGGAAGATAACCTCCTCCCTATGTTCGAGGACATCTTCAAGGACACCGACTCGCTCACGACACACGAGATCATCGACCAGGTCGGAGCAAGGCTCGACAACGAAGACAGCCTTCTCTACCAGTGCCACAAGAACAATGTACCCATCGTCGTTCCCGGTATCACCGACGGATCCTTCGGATGCCAGCTGTGGATGTACTACCAGTTCCACAGAAAGCTCAGGATCGATCTCTTCGCAGACGAGCAGATGCTCAGCGAAATGACCAACGAAGCGAAGTACACAGGTGCCATCATCATCGGCGGAGGTATCTCCAAACACCACGTCATCTGGTGGAACCAGTTCCGCGGCGGTCTTGACTACTGCATATACCTGACGACCGCAGAAGAATATGACGGCTCCCTTTCCGGAGCCCGTATCAGAGAAGCTGTCTCATGGGGTAAGGTCAAGGAAGACGCCAAGAAGATGACCGTCGAGGGAGATGCTACCATCACCCTCCCGCTTATCTACGCAGGCGTCGCCAACAGACTGTTCTGAAGAGGATAATAAATGTCAAAGAAGGTTCTGGCCCTCCCCGGAGACGGGGTCGGGCCGGAAGTGATCTCATCCGCAGCCTCCGCGATAAGTGCATCCACGGAAGATGTAGACCTTGTCTTCGGGGACATCGGTGTGACCGCCTACAACAAGACGGACCATTACCTCCCTCCCGAGACCATCGATCTCGCGATCGATTCGGATGCGATCATTGCCGGAGAGGTCTTCAAGAAGAACGAGGACATCAAGTACCGCGACCCTCTCCGGGTCCTTAAGAAACAGCTTAATCTTTATTGTATAATGAGGAAGTTCCGTCCGCTCAGCGATAATATCGGATGCAAAGGGACCGACCTCATAATCATGACCGGCAACCCCGATGCGCTTATGAATGTCATCGAGAAAGAGAATCTCGACGGTGTCATCTCCGAGAAGTTCATCACCACGGAAAGCTGCAGGAAACTGTTCCAGATGACCATGAGGGTCGCCGAGAACAAGGGAAGACACAAGATCACCTGCGCACACAGGTCAGAGATGTTCCCCCACATGGACGGCTCGTTCGTTGATCTCTTCTACAAGGAAATGGCCGCCTCCCCGTTCACCATCGAGGATGCGGAGGTCGAAGAGATCGCATCGAGACTGATCGTGGACCCTACATCGTTCGATGTACTGGTCTGTACCGATATCTACGGTGCCACGCTTTCCGGACTCTGCGCCGGATTGGTGGGAGGTACCTATCTGACCCCCATGGGCAGCATAGGGGATACCCAGGGACTCTTCGAACCCATGCACGGACCGAAACCGAATGTGGAAGGCGGTATCGTGAACCCTACATCCGCGATCCTGTCCGGAGCCCTTGCCATGGACCATATCGGCCTTCCCGAAGCGGGAGAGAAGATCAGGGAAGCTGTCAGAAAGGTCTATGCTACGGGAAAGGTAACGCCTGACGTGGGCGGAACTGCGACCTGCGCCGAGTTCACCGATCACGTTATCGAAACCATCAAAAACCAGATGTGAATTCTGATCTGGCACATTTGAGAAATAATAATTAAGGGGTTTGGGGGTAAAGGACGCCTTCCGGCGTGTTCATTCCGCGTTCTTGTCCGCTATCGTCTTGTCCGTGATGATGTCGTCCCTGACGGGTGCCCCGTCGTTTATGACATGAACATCCATCTGCGGGAAGGCAATGACTATTCCGTTCGCATTAAACTTATCGTTAATGGCCTCTCTGAGCTGACCGGCGTACAGGTAGCTGTTCTCGAAATCGTCCACGTAGGCCGCGAGTCTCATCGTGAGTGCCGAATCGGCGAACTCGTTGAGCCTTGCCGCCGGAGGTTCGAAGGAACCGTCCTTGATCACGTGTTCATGTTCGTTGGCGGCCTCGACCATGAGCTTCTTTGCGAGCTTGACGTCGGAACCGTATGCAATGCCGACGAATATGAACACACGGTAGGCCTTGCTTCCCTTGGTCACGTTGATTATTGTCGAAGAGGTCACCTTGTCGTTGGGCATGGTGAACACCTCTGCGTTGGCCCAGTTCTCGAACTTGGATATCATGAATCCGACATCCAGCACCTTGAGTGTATCCAACGAACCGTCCATCCTGATGAGGTCTCCGGGCTTGAAGGGCCTGGTGCACAGAATGCTCAGTCCGCTGAAGAACTGGGTGAGTGTGCTCTGGGCTCCGTAACCTAAGACGATACCGATGATTCCCATTCCGGTGATTATGTATGTCCAATCGGCTCCCAATTCGGTAAGCGCCCATCCGAACGCTCCCATGGCGATGACTATCTTTCCCAACGCTATGAACAGCGGGATAAGCGAATCGTCCCAGATCTTCCTCCTTCTGAGGTAGATATTGAGTGATGCGTCGTAGACCGCCCATATGAGGAGCGCGCCGAATGCTATGTACAGTGCTCTTGCGGCCATGTATGCGAAATCCTGTATCATCAGGCTTCCGCCGTTGATGAATATGGATTCCGAGACGGCGAATGTCAGCATCATGCCGAGAAGTCCGGCCCTGGATGTTCCGAGGAACTTCGCAGTGAGGTCGGGATTCCTCTTGTTGCCGACCGCCCTCACTATCCTGGGATAGATCACGATGGCGATGAGCACGGTGATGACCAGGAATACGATCAATGAGATCAACGCGGTCATCCAGGATTCCATATCGGAATCCCAGATCGTCAGCATCTTGTTGTATGCGCCTCCGGGGGCAGAACCGGCGTTGACCGAGAGATTGATCGAATACGATATCTCTTGGATCTCGGTTCCGGTCTCGGGACCTTCCATGACAACGAAGTTGAACATGAGGATACCGGTTCCCGCCGAGGAGTACTTGCTTACGGATACGTCGACGACGAACTCGTAGCTGTTGTCGAAATCCCAGTCGATATTAATCCGAGCACATAACCATTCAAATCGACCGTTCCATTATTATTAAACGAAGTATAACTATCTTTAGCTGTTGTTAGTTAGTATGTTCCTCCACTACCTACATATAACTCACGTTCTGCCGCATCACTCGACTCTGTATCAGGCTCTACAGCAATAATGCCAAGCGCAGCTACGGACAATATCAGAACGATACCGAGTGCCGAAAACGCTGCGCTCATCTTCATACAACTAGGATGTATTTTTCGATATTATAACTTGTCCATTGTCTAAGAAAACTATTCCGTGCTTTTGTAACATCTTATTAACTGCGATCGACCTATTTCCAAAGACAATAGATATTAAACGCCGATATACCAGACATATCACAGAACGACATCTTCGACCGTTGCGGAAGAGACCCTGACAAGGTCCTTAGGGTCCAATCTGAGGGAACAGCCCAATCTCCCTCCGCTTATGAAAATCTGCTCATATTTCATAATAGATGTATCTATGATAACATCACATCTTCTCTTGATACCAAGCGGACTGCAGCCGCCCCTGACATATCCCGTTATCCTGTTGATGTCCTTCACATGTATCGGTTCCACGGACTTCTCGCCTACGGCCTTGGCCGCCTTTTTCAGATCGATCTCCTTTTCCGACGGGACAACGACGGCGTAATATCTCTCGCTCTTCCCCTGAACGATGATGGTCTTGTACGTCAGTTCCGGAGGCGTACCGGAATGTTCCGAAGCGGAAACGGCATCGACGAACTCATCACATTCGTAGAATATCGGCTCGTACCCGATCTTTGCCTTGTCCAAGATCCTCATTGCATTGGTCTTCTGTTCAACCATCGAAAAGTGATATTGAAAAGGACTAGAAAAAGTGTTTGAGAAAAGGGAGGAAGGCCTCCCTGTTTATGATCAGATATCGTTCCTGGTCTCTTCCGCGACCTCGTCGAACTCATCGTACATTTCCTGTGTGGGCTCTTCCGTAAGAAGACTCACGACGATCATCGTGATGAATGCGAGGATGAATCCGGGCAGTAGCTCGTACATTCCGGTATCGTAGATGAGGAAGGATCCGTCTCCGATTATTCCTCCGGACACCAAACAGGTGTTCCAGAATATGATCGTTATGAATCCTACCAACATTGCGGCAAGCGCACCCTTTCCGTTGGATCTCCTCCAGAACAGAGACAGGATGATGACAGGTCCGAATGCCGCTCCGAATCCCGCCCATGCATATGAAACAAGATCCATGATGCTTCCGTTCTTATTCAATGCCATAAGGGCAGCGATGACGGCAACGACGATAACGACCGCTCTGGAGACCCACATCAGCTTCTCCTGTGTGTGTTTCTTGTTCTTCAAGGCTTGTACATATCGTTCGTGACCGCTGCGGATGCCACCAGGAGCTGCGAATCCGCTGTGCTCATGACAGCCGCCATAAGGGCCGAGTACAGGATACCCGCGAATACGGGTGCGAAGATACCTCCGACCAGAATTATGAAGATGTTCTCAGGATTGGTGACCGTGATGCCCTGATCGATCGCGTATGCCCTTCCGATAACACCTATCAGGATGGCACATGCCAATGCGATGACTATCCATATGGTTCCGACACGGCGGGCGACCTTCACATCTTTCGGATTCTCGATGGCCATGTAACGCACGAGGATATGCGGCATACCGAAGTATCCCAATCCCCAAACAAGACTCGAGATTATCGCGATGGCGGTAAGCGATGTGCCGTCGGCATTCTGGAATATATTGAGGAATCCGGAACCGACCCCTTCGAGAATGTTGGTGACATCGCCCCATCCTCCCAACATTCCCATTGCCGCCAGCGGAACGATGATGATCGCCACGAGCATGAGCATGGCCTGAATGAAATCGGTCCAGCAAATGGCTTTGAATCCTCCGAGAACGGTGCATATGATGATGACACCTATCAACATCGCATACACGTAATCGACCTCGGGGAAGATGGCCTGGAAAACATTACCGCAAGCGACGAATCCCGATGCCACATATATCGTGAAGAACACCAGGATGACGATGGCGCTCAGGGTCCTGAGATAATTCTTCTGATCCCTGAAACGGTTGGAAAAGTATTCGGACAGCGTGATAGAGTCCTTGGTCTTGAAAGTATAATTCCTAAGGCGTTTTGCTATGAGAAGCCATGCAAGGTAAGAACCGACGGCCAGACCGATACCGATCCAGGCACCGCCGATACCTGCCGCGAAGATCGACCCGGGCAGTCCGAGCAGAAGCCAACCACTCATATCCGAGGCCTGGGCCGATAATGCCGCAACGTAAGGATTGAGCTTACGTCCTCCCAGCAGATAATCGGAAAGGTCATGAGACTTATTGTAGAAATAGTACCCGATAAAGAGCACTATTATGAAATAAGCTATGAATCCCAAAAGGACCAGATAATCCATTTTTATAACTCTATTAATGATTGTTCATGAAATGGCAACATATTATTTAATTAAGTCTACGAAAATTTATCTGGCAACACTTCAATTTTACGAATATCCTATAAAAATTACGATATTCGAATTATTCTGACAACGCATATCCGGGTGCGGACCGGACAAAGAATAATATGAGCCGTATAGGTACCCCTGTTCAATGAAGGGCAAGGGAGAATTCATACCGTCCAAATGGACGCTTCTGTTCCTTTTGCTTCCATCCACGATGATCATGATGGGCGGCGCCGTGGTCGCTCCGGCATTGCCTGCCATCAGCGAGGCCTTCCCGGAAGCATCTCAGACCATGGTCTCCCTTATCGTAACAGTTCCCGGATTGGCAGTGACAACGACTGGTTTTGCGATAGGATGGGCGTCCGACAGGTTTGGAAAGGTCAGGATGCTGGCACTGTCCGCTTTGATCACTGCGATAGGCGGTTCGGCCGGATTCTTCCTAGATTCCATACCGCTCATCCTCGTATCCAGATTTGCGGTCGGCGTCGGTATCGGCGGAATGACCGTTACCACCACCGCGCTTATTTCCGAATACTACACCGGGAACGACAGGATAAGGGTCATCAGCTATCAGTCCGCTGCCATGGGCGCCGGAATAATGTTCCTGGAAGTGGCCGGAGGACTCACCGCCGACATAGGCTGGAGGGAACCTTTCCTCGTGTATATGGTGGCCATGGTGTTCTTCTTCGGGATCATAATGAGCATGCGCGAACCTACAACGAAGATCGTGAAGGCCAGCGGATCGGAGAAATGGGACCGCCACGATACAAAGACGGTCGTCCTGTGTTATTCCGCTGCGTTCCTGGGACTGATGATATCGTATATCCTTCCCACGAATCTTCCGTATTACGTATCGGAACTCGGCGCATCCGGATTGACCAGCGGGATACTCATCGGATGGTTCGGAGTGTGCGAAGCCATCAGCTGCATGATGTACAGGAGGATCTCGACGGTAATGGACAGAAACGGGATGATGGTATTCTCGTTCCTCATTGCCGGGATCGGTTACTCTCTGATGTTCATTCCGAATTCGTTTGCTATCATAATCGTGAGTCTGGCACTTATCGGATTCGGACTGGGATTGATCACGCCCATCGTCATCAATTGGCTTTCCACCGTCGTGACGAACAATACGTCCGGAAAGATCATGGGAGGATATTCCATGGCACTCAACATGGCGCCTTTCGCCTCCTCCATCATATCCGCACCTCTGCTTGCGGCCGCCTCGTCATCCTACGAGACGATGTTCCTGCTGCTCGGTATGATATCATTGATCATCGGAGCGCTCTGCGCCGTACCGTTATTGAAAAGAAAAAGCGCGACGGAATGATCAGAACATTCCTTTGGCGGTCCTGAGGTCTTCCTGCGTGTTCACATTCACTGCGAACTCTTTGCAATCTGTGCAGTAATAGGAATCGATCAGATATTCTCCGGCAAGCGTCTTCTTCCTGTCCATGATAGACAGGCCGGAGACCGCCCATGTCCTTCCGTACATCTCCATCGTGAAAGAAGGCTCGATCCCGAGACCGCGGACCACGCCGACCTCCACCAATGCTATATGCGATTGCATCGTATCCGGATCAAAAGATTCGATAAACTTATCCAGTTCACTCGAGGAAAGAAGAGGCACGTCCGACGGACATGTAAGTACGAAATCCCCGTCCATATTGGCGAAGGAATCATGAAGGTCGTCCATGAAACTGACACCGGAGGTCCTCAGTGTCCTGATACCGGTCTCTTTCAGGAAACGCTCGGTCTCCAGAGTGTTATCGCTGACCGATACCAGGATGTCGGAGATGTTCTCGGAACCTTCCAGTGCCTCGACGACCCTGAGAACGGAGGGTTTGCCCCCGACGATCTGCATGGGTTTCTCTATACCGCATGCACCCATGCGGGAGCCTTTGCCTCCTGCGTTTATCAAAGCCTGCATTTATTCCCTCAGAGCATAAGACAGATGACGGTCAGTATGAACAGCGAACAGATCGCACGGGAGATCTCGTTGGTCGCTCCGAGGACATCGCCGTTCGTGAATCCGAATGTCTTGTTCGCGAAATAGGATGTCAGATAACCGGCGGCTATCGACATGACGACACCGACAATGACGGCCACGACATACTCCCAGAAATTGCTGAAATCGAACGCGGCAAATCCCATTGCCAGATTGAGGATGGCCCACGATATTGCCAGAGTGGCGATCGCAAGTACCACGGTCACAACAGTGGACATCATCAGGGAGTTCTTCGTCACACAGCGTACCTGCTCTGCGGCCATTCCATTTCCGGGTTCTCCGAATGCGGCGGCCGCGACCATTGCGTTCTTAACGATGATCTCCATAGGCCAGATCATAATGAGCAATACCCATCCGAGGGAAGCATATGATGTTCCGGAAAGAAGGATCACCGTAAGTGCCAATCCGAAACCTCCGGCACCGATGGCCGTGTCCTTGAGAGCCCTTATGTGCTTTTCCCTGTCGCCGGTCGCGATAAGACCGTCTCCGAGATCGACCAATCCGTCGAAGTGAAGGAATTTGCTGACGACGAATGCCGTCACAAGGGCCAATACCGCTATGACTATCGTATCTACGCCCAAAGCGAAGAATATCGATGAGACGAAGAATGCAAGGGCACCGATCAGGAGACCGATGGCCGGTACGAACCAGAAGTTGGACTCCATCGATTTGATGTCCTTCTCGGTGGGATTCGTTCTGAATACGGTGAAGAAACCGATCATTGCCTTGAAGGCCCCGCCCAGACTTCCGCCTGCGGATGTTTTGATCTTCTTCTCTTTCTTCTCGGCCTTTTCCTTTTTCTCGGGTTTGGAACTGTCTTTCTGGGTCAGTTCCTCCCTGTACGATACCTGTGCGGACTCGGACGTCTCCTCGATGGGCTCTCCCACGCGTTCTTTCTTCTCGTGGGCGACTATGACCGGCGCATCCGACGGCACTTCCTTCTTGGGTGTGCTTTCCGTCTTCCTTTCTTCTTCCATGTTATTCCTCCAAGGGATACTATGTCCCCGTAATCGCTATCAGTGTTATTATTGTGACGTGTGATCTTCGTTGTCGAACAGCACGGTGTATATGAACGACATCACTCCGCCGATGAGCCCGCACAGCATATCGTCTATGAAAGGCCCTGCTTTTCCTATTATTCCCGGTTTGTATCTGTCGAACCTGTGGAATTCGAAGATCCCTCTGGTGCCAGATATGTATTGGGCGATCTGCATTCCGATGATCTCGTCCGCTATCAGATGAATGGGATCCTCCTTGAACATGCCTCTGGGCATGGCGCAAATGCAATCCTTGTTGCCGAGGTCCTCCAGGGCGATCGCGCCCTGTACCAATGATGATACATTGATATCCTGGCACAGTACGCTCATCTTCTCGTCGAACATCTTCCTGAGCTTTCTCTCGTCCCAATTGGGATTGGGGAGATAGATCTCCATGGAAGCATCCCACATCTGATCGAGGGTTATGCCTATGCTTTCCAATCTGTCGAGGAATGTGCCCATGACAGGATAATCAGCACGTTTCACCAGATTCGATATGACTGCGGCCTTCACGGACCTTGCCATGGAGATTCCGAGGGAGACACCGGTACCGGCATACTCCTCCCTGTTGTCTCCGATGGGCGAGACAATAGCCATCGAATCCGATGTCGTTCCCGTCTCGCAGTATCCCAATGCCGCCATTGCGGCGGATTTTGCCTCCACCATCGGCATGAATATGTTGACCTTTGCCGAATCCGTCAGCGGTACCGGCGATACGCCGATGATGTTGATCGTTCCCACAAGCGCCCTGTGTCTCTCCATAGAGATCTCATGGCGCTTCTCCCAGTTGTCCAGGACCTGACCCGCGACCACCTGGTTGCTCAGACCGGCCGTGACAGCTGCAAAGGTATTGCTCCCTTCGTAGTCCGATTCCGTTGCCGTGAATACGTACTTCACTTCGGTGGCGGTCATCATTCCGACCGCATCCTCGGGAAGCCCGAGCCTTATCCTTTCAGCCTCCATCGTACCCCTCGGGTCCGAACAGTCGAAATCGTGCGGCACCTGCATTATGAACAGGGAATCGGTCACCGCATGCCCTCCGTTGAGGACCGCACTGCTGAGGACCTCCATCCTCTCCGTCAGATGCAGAACAGCTGTCGCCATCTCCCCGTTCTCCGAGATCTCTGTCCCTTTTACGTATTTCATATTAGACCTCCAAATAATCCGCCCAAGATGCCTTCGAAGAAGACCTGGACGTGAACTCCTATCAGCGCGTACAGAGGCAGCATGATCAGGAGTATGAAAATGATAGATGTGAGCTCGACCAGATGGTAGCAGCGTGTGATGTCGTCGACCGTGGGCAGATGCCCCGTTCCCATCACGTAGACGCCTTTCTTCTCCATCGAGATCCCCAAAGCGGCCGCGCACGCGGTCATCGGATATCCGCTGTTGGGACTGGGCGTCTTGGTGTGTTCGTTCTTTGCGGCCTCCGTTATCGACGGATGGTCCCCGAACCTCATGATCTTGGCCGCCAGGACGACGAAGTAAGGCGATACCCTGGCCGTCAGGAATCCGAGGACATCGTCGAACTTTGCAGGGAAGAATCCCAGATTTCCGTATTTCTCGTTGAGATATCCCCACATCGCATCCATGAGATTTGCGCATCTGAACATTATCGCTCCCGGAAGACCGAGGAGTCCGCCGTAGAATGTGGGGGACATAACGCTGTCCACAAGGTTCTCGGTGATGGTCTCGCAGCATGACGATGCTATGTGTTCCGCATCCATCCCTTCGGTGTTGCGGCTTACGATCATCTGGACCTTGACCGCGGCATCCTCGACCTTCCCGCTGCGCAGATCGTCCTGTATCGGCCTGCAGTGTTTCCTGAACGAGAACACCGCGAATGTGACCTTCATGAACAGACCGGTGAGAAGTATCCAGACGATCTCGGCCAATGATACCGATACCGTCCCGATATCGAAGGAGATATCCGTCTTCGCGACAAGCATGCACACGACGGTGATGAACGAAAGCGTGACGAACAGTATCAGCAGGAACATAGCCAGATAGGAAAGGAATCCCCATAATTTGGCAATGCGCCCCCTGTCGGTGATGTGCCTGTCGATCCAGCCCAGCATCAGGCCCAGCCATCTCAGCGGATGGAACCTGTTCGGCAGTTCGCCGATGAAACGGTCGATGAGCAGTGCGACCAAGATCACAAAGACAGCATCGACCCAAAGTTCCATATCAATGCCTCAGTTCTTTCAGCGTCTTTTCCACCGCCGCGACGAATCTGTCGTTGCGTTCACGGTCCTTCACGCTGTATCTCACGTACCATTCGAAGGGAGTTCCGAAAGATTCGCAATCCCTTACCATAATGTTGCTGCGGAGCATATGCTCCTTGAATTCGGCACACCTGACCCCAAGCGGCCTTAATGAATTGAAATAGAAGAACGAGTCGGAGACATTTCCGGCCGGGAAACCGATGTCGTTAAGCTGCTTGTTCATGACGGCCGATTCCTTTGCCATTATATCCGCCGCTTTGCGGACGTAGTCCATGCGTTCCCCGATGAGCACCTTGGAGACGTTCTGTTCTATCTGACCTACGTTCCAGGTCATACGGACCTTCTCCATCTGCTCGGTTATCGTATCCGACGCGAATCCGAATCCTATCCTTATCCCCGGGATCGCGAATGATTTCGTCAGGGAACCCGCGACGACCAGATTGTCGTATTTGTCGACAAGTCCGACACAGGATATGTCATCATGGTCCGAGACCAATTCCAAAAGGGTCTCGTCCAGGAACACCAGCACTCCGGCGTCCGAACACTCTTTGACGATGCTTTCGATCTTCTCCCTGGGCTCGATACGTCCGGTAGGATTGTTCGGATTGCATATGTACACTGCCCTGACACCGAAATCGATGGCATCCGTAACAGCCTGCGGATCAATGCGGAAATCATCTTCCTCGGTGAGATCGTTCCATTTGATCTTGGCACCGACTATCCTGCACTGCTGGCCGTATTCCGCAAAGGAGGGTCTGTTGAGCAGAACGATATCTCCCGGGTTGAAGAACGTGTTAGGGAAGTTCCTGATGATATCAGAAGAACCGGAACCGATCATTATCTTATCGGTGTCCACTCCGAACTCCTTCGAAATGACACTCTTGAGCTCGGAACATGAATCGTCCGGATAGTGGCCGATACCGTCTGTGGCAGAGAGAATGATGTCGTTGATATCTTCGGGAGGACCGAACGGATTCAGATTGTGACTGTAATCTTCGACGTTTCCGAGTTTCCAGGCCTGTCCGCCGTGGATGGTCTTGGGAAGGTCCGCCAAAGCGTCCCTTGCCCTTATCGGTCTTTTTCCCATACTGTTCCCTGCCGAACGGGCGATACGATGTTTCAATATACATATCTTAGTACTATCTGACACGCAATTATGCATAATATGTCACACTGGATATAGTTGGATGTAACCGTGGCCTACCCCTCCAAAAGCATAACAAAGTAATTTAGGCAAAATCCTGATTCGGTCATCATGGCAATACTCTCGGACAAGGATATTCTGGCCGGAATGGAATCCGGATACCTAGGTATCAGCGACTATCACGAAAGGGGACTGACCCCTAACGGCTACGACCTTCGCATAGCCGAGATCTCCGTCAGAGGGGATCCGGAGATCAAGAAGGAAGGCACCGTGAGGATCCCTCCGAGGACGATGTTCTACGTCTCCACCATAGAGAGGGTCAGAATGCCCGTCGATTGCTGCGCCCAGCTCTGGATGAGGACCACCTGGATCAGAAAAGGATGCATCGGGGCATTCGGAAAAATCGATGCGGGATTCGAAGGGACGCTTACCCTCGGAGCATACAACGCAACGGATGATGTTGTGGAAATTCCCATCGGCGAAAGGTTCTGCCAGATGATATTCGAAACACTGACGACGGCATCCGATAAGGACTACTCCGTCAGAAGCGGACATTATCAGGGACAGACCGGGGTCACCCTGGAACCCAAGAAGAAGTGATCAGTCCCGGACTATATCGAAGACGTAGACGCTCATCGTGGGCGAATATGTCTTCATCTCGGACACCCTGTCAATATGCATGCCCAGCCCGAGCTCTGCCATTTTCGGTCCGAGTCCGTCCCTGAACGATCCGAGTTCGGTGCGTTCCATGATCTTATGAAGATGGATCATCGCTCCGGGCTTGGCCTTGGCGAGTGCGTCCGGAAGGAACTGCTCCGCCATCTGCGGAAGGTTCATGATTATACGGTCGGCATCCGGAAGGTCCTTCACCACTTCCCTTGCGTCCCCCGTCATTGGAACGAGATTATCGATATGGTTGAGTTCCGCATTCCTTTTGGCGAAATGCTCGGCCTCCGGATTGAGGTCTATGGAATAGACGATCTTAGGTCTGGCACATTTGCAGATGACCGTTCCGAAAGGTGCGACACCCGCAAACATGTCTATGATCGTCTCCCCGTCCCTTACCAGCGATGCAACCCTTGCCCTTTCCGTCGCCAATCTCGGATTGAAATAAACCTTGGCGGGATCGGTGAGCATGCGGACCCCGAACTCGCGATGGACGGTCTCCGAACTTCCCGTACCTACGATCTGCTCGAGCTCCCTTATCCTGAAATCGCCTTTCACACCGGAATCCAGCATGACCGTGCGGATATTCGGGGTGGTCCTCATCAGAGCCTCTCCGATATCGTGTTTGTACGGCAGAAGGTCATCTGTGAGTTTCAGAAGAAGGACATCGCCTATGACGTCATGGGAATTGGGAAGTTCTTTCTTAAGATCATCCGGAATATCCAGAAGTTCCCTGTAATCTGTCTCGCGGTGCTCCTGGACCCTGAGTTCGGCATCGACCACTGGATAATCTCCGTACGATGCGGAAAGTATCGGTATCAGAAGGCAGTTACTGTCAGATCTTATCCTGGAATCGAGGTCCAAAAGACCTTTCTCTCTGAGGACGGACCTTACGGCCTCCCCGTCCTTCTTGGGAACACGGATGCATCTGACCATTTACATCCCCGGGATCATTCGTCATCCTGGATGATCTCTTTGGGAGCTCCGGCGAAGTCTACGAGCGCGTAGGCTTCCATGAAGTGGAGCTTTCCGGGAAGTACCAGTGTGTGGAGCGGCGTACCGAGGTCCATCTTAAGAAGGTCCTGAGGATAGCCTGCGAAGACCTTCTCGTTCTCGGAACCTACCTGACATGCGACGCATATGAGGGTCTTGTCGGTGATGAGACCTTCCTGCCATTTCTTCTCGCCTTCGATCAGCCATTCGATGGCTTCGTAGGCCGTCATGTATCTGAGCTCGTCAGCACGGATGTCCAGAAGGATCATCGTGTGAAGTCCCCTGTCGTAATTCTCCTTGATATGGTCGTAGGGGGACTTGGGCTGGTAGTCCATCTCCAGAAAAGGAAGCGTGACCGTCCTTCCGAACTTGTAGGGCTGAAGACCGAGAGATGTGGGACATGCTCCGAAAATGGAGACTCCGTGGAACACCCTGACCGGGATGCCCTCCTCTGCGGCCTGTATCCTGAGGTCCACATGGGTGGTCGCAAGCATCGTATCGCCTGCGGTGACAAAACCTACTCTCATCTTCTTCGCATCGGCGATTATGTCCTCGGACTCCTCGACCTGCGATCTGTAGACTACGGTGATCTCCTTTCCCAAGACCTCTTCGAGTTTCTTCACGTCTGCGCCGATGAGGGTAGATGTGTAGAATTCGGCATAAATCTTGTCGCACTCTTTGAGCGCGTTGAGTGCCTTTACGGTCATTCCGTCGGTACCGGATAGTCCCAATCCTGCGAAGATAAGTTCGGATGTCATCATCGCAGCATCGGTATCATCCAATTAAATCATTCGGTATAGAATAATGGTTAAGGGGGTTTAAGGTCCGGGAGGGTCTCCCGGACCGCTGAACATCACTGGTTCAGGGTAACGAGGGCGTCGACTGCCCAGCAGCCGCAGCCTTCCTTGCCGACGATGACGGGGTTGATCTCGAGTTCGTGGATCTCGGGGTTCTCCTCGGCCACAACGACCAGCCTCTTGATCATGTCCTTCATGGCGTCGATATCCGCCACGGGCATTCCCCTGGCACCGGACATCAGCCTGTACGCCTTTGTGGACGTGATCATATCGTCGAGCTGTTCCTCGGACATGGGGACGTGCACCTGTGCGATCTCCCTGAGAATCTCGACATAGATACCGCCGAGTCCGAAGGACACGACAGGTCCGAACTGGGGATCGCGAATCATGGACAGGATGACCTCCTGACCGAATACCATCTGCTGGATGGAAACACCCTCGAGCTTTGCCGTGGGCTTTGCCTTCTTACAGTTGTTCATGATCTTCTCGTATGCTTCCCTTGCCTCTTCGGGTGTCTCGACGCCGACGACGACTCCGCCGATATCGGTCTTGTGTGCGATATCGGGGGACAGGATCTTCATAACGACGGGATATCCGATCCTGTTGCACTCTTTGACCGCTTCATCGGCGCTCTTGACGGTCGCCTCACCGGGTGTGGGCATTCCGTACGCCTTGAAGATCTTCTTACCCTCGGCCTCGGACATTCCGTGCCTACCCTCTGCGAGGGCCTTGTCGATGATCTCCTTCGTCTTTGCCCTGGCGCCTTTGACGTCGGGTGTGATGAGGGCGGTCTTCTTCTGCTCCTCCCTGAGTGTATATTTTCTGAGGATGGACAGCGCACGTACCGCTCTGTCGGGTGTGGGGTAGCAGGGAATCTTTCCTTCCCTGAGGATCTTGTTTGCGGCCTCACACTTCACACCGCCTGCGAAACAGCATGTGGTGGGTATGGGGATGTCGTCCCTCATCTCTACGATGATCTTTGCGACACTTACCAGGTCGGCTGTGTCGAGAGGCGATCCCATGATGACGAGTCCGCCTACCGACGGATCCTTGATGGCAGCGTTGATGGCTCCCCTGAAATACTCGGGTTTTGCATCTCCCCTGATGTCGATTGGGTTCGTGATACCTGCGACGGTGGGAACTGCCGCTTTGATCTCCGCGATGGTCTCGGGCGTGAGTTTTGCCGCCTCGATGTAAGGTGCATCGAATGCCGCGTCCGCAGACATGACACCGAGTCCGCCTGCGTTCGTGATGATCGCAATACCGTTCTTCCTCATGGGGCTGCATGTGCTGAACACCATGAGTGCGTCATAGAACTCATCCATGTCGAATGCTCTGTGGATGTTGAGCTTCTTGAAGATGACATTGTTGACCGCATCGGAACCTGCGAGGGAACCTGTGTGCGAGGATGCCGCTTTGGATCCCGCCTCGGTCTTTCCGGATTTGAATACCACGATGGGCTTTCTCTTGGGCATTTCTTCGACTGCCTTGATGAACTGGTCTCCCCTGGAGATTCCCTCGAGGTACATTCCGATGACCTTTGTGTTGGGGTCATCCGAGATCTCGGGGATGATATCTGCCTCGTCCAGGTCGCATTTGTTTCCGAAGGTGATGAACTTTGAAAGTCCGATACCGTTCGCGCATGCCCAGTCCAGAATGGATGAACCTACGGCTCCCGACTGGGAGAAGATTGTCATGTTCCCTTTCGGAGGGAGGAGGTGCGAGAATGTCGCATTGACGCCTGCCTCGACGTTCATGAGTCCGAAACAGTTGGGTCCGAGGATCCTGACGCCGGATTCTTTGGCGACCTTCTTGAGTTCCTCTTCCATCTTTGCGCCTTCGGGGCTGTCCTCTTTGAATCCTGCTGTGAGAATGGAGGCCAGCTTGATGCCTGCCTGACCGAGTTCTTTCACGGTCTGGATGACGAATGTGTTCTTGACGGCAACTACTGCCAGGTCGACCGGCTGTTTGATATCAAGGACAGAGGCGTATGCCTTGTATCCCTGAATCTCTCCGCCTTTGGGGTTCACAGGGTAGAGTATTCCTTTGAACCCTGCGTCGATCATGTTCTTAACGAGCATTCCGCCCAGTTTGTTTACGTCCGATGATGCGCCGATAATGGCCACCGATTCGGGTGCGAAGAAGTTCTTCATAAAAGAGGGAATGAAAATATCTCTTATAAACTTAACCGATGTTCGTGCGGGGTTTTAGCGTTAATCGTAAAAATAGCTACGAATATCGTTTTTTATTCGAATTTGATAACGAAATTCGATAAATTTCGACAAAAAATAGATTATTTTTCGCTATATAGCAATTTACGACGTTTAATTACGTCAATTGACGAATAAAATTCATAGATACATACCTTTTAAGTATGTAATTCCAATAATACTCTGCCGAAGCGGCCGAGGGGCGCGATCAATGAACGCCATAGGCACGCAGCGGCGTACAGCGATCCTATCCCTATTCATTTAGGGCTCTTGCGGTAGCAGCGATGAGTCATCGTAGCCATGACCGGAAGCCAACGTAGGGTCCGACAAATACTCCCGGCGTAAGTCAGTGCTTCGAGGCCGATGTCATCATCGGACGATGATAAAGTGTGTTAACGCCCGGGAGACAATACTTCTCCCGGGCGCCGGAAACAATGATCTTGTTATTCTTTCTCGGTCTCCGTTATCGCCTCCTTTTCTTTGTTCTCGGGTGCATCCCATCCCTTCCGTTCCTCAGATGATCGCGTAGAGTTTGTCTATCCAGCTCTCCGCGTCCTTCTGCCTCGGGAACTTGGCCTCTATTGCCGCCAGGTCCGTGCTGTGTCCGTCGCCGGACGGATCGAATCCGACGATTATGTGGCAAAGCTCATGATAGAGGCAGTAGTCCAGAACATAATCCGGGATCATGTCGCTGTCCAAAATACTGGACATGGTGATGGATTTCATAAGGACCGAACAGCTTCCGACCTTCTTGGACGAATCCTTGGTCCATGACAGTTTGATGACGGGGTCGTTCTCTATCAGGCCCATATCGATGAGTCTTCTGTAGGAGTCGTTCAGATCCTTGAACTTCCCGACGGGCGACCTTGTCGTATTCCTTGTCCTTCTGATGTATGTGGCCTGCTTGTTCTCGGCGAATTCCGGGGCCGTGACCCAATCGCACATCTCCTGGGAGTAATCCTCGGTCCCCGTGCCCATGATCCTCGAGAACAGAGATCTGCAAAGACCTCTCAGAACACCTTCGGGGGCGTCCTCGAGATAATCGGACACTTTGAAGTCTGCCCACTTGTAGGTTCTCTGCCAGCGGACCTTGAATTCCTTGAAGGCCATGAACTCTGCCTGGACCTTGTCGAATCCGTATTCTTTTCCAACCTCTGCGAAGATATTATTCAATTGCTCTTCTGATACCATATTGTCTTTCTCCAAACGACGTCTTTGTCGTATGGATAATTGACCTGTTTTTCGGACCTATTAATACGGACAGCTACAGTTAGTGTAGATTCTGCAACAATCAGCCTTTTACGCTGTTCATCAGATATCTTCTGTATGGAAGATAAGAAGAACGACCGCGAGATCGCCGACAAGATCCTCAGGTCCATCGAAGAGGCGTACGGCTTCGTACCTACTGTGAACAGGATAATGTCGGAACGTCCGGACATCTTCGTGCCCGCAGTGAATTTCAGCAAATCGATATTGGAGAATCCGAATTCCGCCTTCGACGCAAAGACCAGGAACCTCCTGGCGATATCCGCGGCATCCGCTTTGGGATCGCCGTACTGTCTGGAGGTCCAGATGCAGCATGCCAAGGACAACGGCGCATCGAGGGAAGAGGTCATGGAGGCCTTTCTGATAGGTTCCTACATGTCGATGTCCCGTTCCCAATCGATCGCGCTTCGCAAGTACGAAGAGAAATACGGTCCCGCGGACCGGACCGAATGACGAAATTAACAAAGTGACTTGGAAGATACTATCTTCCTTATATAGTTACAAAATATCCCTAATCCATGGTCCAAATAACAGCCGATGCGGAGAAATTCATCGACGAGCTTATGGAAAAGAACGGAAAGGTCGGATACGGTATCAAGATCTACCTTTCAGGTTTCGCCTGCTCCGGACCCCAGTTCGGAATGTCATTCCAGCAGGGTGCGGGAGAGAAGGAGAAGGTCGACAAGACCGCCCAGAGCTTCGAAATGTACTACGACGCAGAGACAGAAGACGCGCTGAAGGACTGTGTCATCGAATTCGTCGATGACCCTAACTTCGGAACCGGACTCAGCATTCGCAACCCCAACTTCAACGGTTGCGCCTCATGCGGCGGCGGTTGTCACTAAGCGTCCTTTCGGGGGGATTCGGTCATCCCCCCGCTAACCTTTTAAATATTACAATTCTAACATGATGCGATGACGTACGTCTCCCATCCCAATATCGCCCCCGGCAAGGTCGAGGAGCGCAAATACCAGATCTCTATGGCGGAGATGTGTCTCGGCTGTAACACGCTGGTCATACTTCCGACGGGATTGGGAAAGACCGTTGTCGCGCTGCACGTCATCGCAGATCTGGTCGATAAGGGGAAGGTCCTCATCCTGGCCCCTACGAAACCTCTCGTGGAGCAGCACTGCGAATTCTTCTCGGGAATGCTTCCGAAGAAGAAGGTCGGTTCCATGAACGGACTTATGAGACCGGACACGAGATGCTCGGTAATCGAGGCCAACGATGTGATAATCTCGACCCCTCAGGCGGTCGCCAACGATCTGGTATCCGGAAAGTACGACCTGTCCGCCTTCAGCCTGGTCATCTACGACGAAGCGCACAGGGGAGTGGGGAACTACGCATACGTCACGGTCGCGGAATACTGCGGACCGAAGATCAGATGTCTCGGACTGACGGCATCGCCGGGAAGCGATATCAAGAAGATCGAGGAGGTCTGCAACAACCTCCATCTCACAAGGATCGAGATGAGGAACGATGACGACCCCGACGTGTCCCCGTACGTTCACGACACGTACATCAACAGGATAGAGGTCAACATGCCCAAGGACCTCACCGACGTCACATCCCTGCTGAAAGGCCTTTTGGACCATTACTACCGCGAACTTGTGGACCTGCATCTGGCAGATCCGGGATGGCCGATGTCCACGAAACACATGCTGACCGTGGGCAGCGTTCTCCAGAAAAGACTGGCCAAAGGCGAGAAGACGGCCATCATATACAGGGGGCTCACAGTTCAGGCGATCTGCGTGAAACTCCTCCATGCCCTGAACCTCGCCGAAACACAGGGAATGAGCGCCCTCCGCCTCTACATGACCAAACTCAACGACGAGGCCGGCCCCGCGGGGACCAAGGGCGGAAAGGAGATCGCAGGCAAGAAAGAATACAAAGAGGCCTGGACCATCGTGAACAACACGAAGGTGGAACACCCCAAGGTCTCCCGCGTGATGAGCCTGGTGAGCCAGATAATCAATTCCGGAGAAGGGAACAAGGTCATGGTATTCACCCAGTACAGGGACACCTGCGAACTTCTCGTTTCGAAGATGTCCGCGATCCCCGGTGCGAAGGTGGCGAAACTCATCGGCCAGTCCAACGGCGGACTGAAACAGAGGGAGCAGATCGACGTGCTGGACGATTTCCGTTCCGGAAAATACAATGTCATAGTCTCCACATCCGTGGGAGAGGAAGGGCTGGACATCACCAGCACCAACGCCGTGATATTCTACGAACCGGTGCCTTCCGAGATCAGGACGATCCAGAGACGCGGACGTACAGGCAGGAAGAACGACGGAGAGGTCTTCGTGCTGATAGCCAAGGGCACGATGGACGAGGTCTTCGAAGAGAGCAGCAAGAAGAAGGAACAGCTGATGCGTTCGCGTCTGGAAAATCTGAACGAGACCCTCAACAAACGCGCCGGGATCAAGATATCCAAAGGCCAGACGCATATCGGGGAATATTGAGGCCACTCGAACGGTTGATATATCGATAGGTCATATCGCGTCACTATGCTTTATTCCGAACTCGCGGAGCAATTCGATGCGCTGGAACACACCAGCAGCCGTCTCGAAATGACCGCGATGCTGTCACATTTCTTTACGACCGTGCCTCCGGAGAACCTGCGCATCATCGTCTACCTCTGTCAGGGAAAACTCCACCCGGATTTCTACGGAGTGGAACTCGGAATGTCCGATAAACTCGTCCTCAAGGCGATCTCGTCGACATCCGGAACACCTCTGAAGGAAACGGAGAAGATGTGGACGCTCATGGGAGATCCGGGAGCGGTCGCGGAACAGCTTATCGGAAAGAAGAAGCAGATGACGCTGTTCTCCGAACCTCTCACCCTGGAAAGGGTGGTCAAGAACCTCCTTGCCATAGAGAGCGCCGACGGAAGGGACAGCCAAACGAAGAAGACCAAACTGCTGGCACAGCTGCTTCATGACTCGTCACCCATAGAGGCGAGATACCTCTGCAGGATAGTCACGGGAAGGATGAGGGTAGGTGCGGGATCCATGACGATACTCGATGCCCTCGCAGATGCCTTCGCCAACAGGGAGGACCGCCCCGAAATAGAGAGGGGATTCAATATCACATGCGATCTGGGTCTTGTTGCCGAGACCCTTGCGGAAAAGGGGCTCGAAGGCGTAAAGGAGATGAAGATCACGATCGGGAACCCGATCAAGGTCATGCTCGCGGAACGTCTTCCGTCCATAACGCAGGTAGTCGAGAAGATGGGCGGCAGATGCGCCATGGAATACAAGTACGACGGTATCCGCGTACAGGCCCATATCGGAAAGGACGGAGTGAAACTCTACTCCAGAAGACTCGAGGACCTCACATCCAATTTCCCCGACATCGCAGACGCGCTGAGGAAACAATGCAAGGCCGAAGAGGCCATCATCGAAGGGGAATGCGTCGCAATAGACGGAAAGACCGGCGAGATGCTTCCCTTCCAGAGCGTCACACACAGAAGGAAGAAGCATGGAATGGAGAATGCGATAAAAGAGTTCCCAGTGAAGATCTTCATGTTCGATATCATCTATTCCGACGGAATAGACGTCTCCCTGTATCCGTACCCCGAACGCAGGTCGAGACTCGGAGAGACCTTCGATCTCGGAGGACAGGTCGATATGACCACGATGAGGATCATCGATTCTCCCGAAGAAGGAGAGGAATTCTTCAACGAGGCCCTTGCCGCCAAGTGCGAAGGCATAATGGCCAAATCACTGTACCAGGACTCCGTATACAGAGCGGGTTCCAGAGGATTCCTGTGGATCAAATACAAGAAGGATTACGAAGCGGCGCTGACGGATTCCTTCGACCTCGCGGTCGTGGGAGCGTTCTTCGGAATGGGGAAAAGAGCCGGAAAATACGGTGCTCTCCTCATGGCGGCATACGATGACGAGACCGGAAGGTTCGGCACCGTCTGCAAATTGGGAACGGGATTCGACGACGCCTTCCTGGCCTCCATGCCCGAACTTCTGGACAAATACCTGAGCGAAGAAAGACCGTCGTCGGTGGACGCGAAGATGATCCCCGAGGTCTGGTTCGATCCCACCGTAGTCCTCGAAGTTGTCGCGGCGGAGATCAGCATCAGCCCCATACACACCGCGGCGGAAGGCATGTTCAACAGCGATGCGGGATTGGGACTCAGATTCCCGCGTTTCACGGGACGCGTAAGGGATGACAAAGGTCCCGAACAGTGCACCACCGTACATGAGATATGCGAGATGTACGAACTTCAGGAGAAAAAGGACTCCCGTTTGGGCGAGTGACCATCTTAACGCGCGGAAACCTTTATTATATAGATGTCATTCGAGGGAAATATGCAGACCTACGTTGTCGAGAAGACCGATAAAAGCATCAAAGTTGGTTTCAAAGACGTCAACCTCACCATGATAGCGCCCCTTATCAAAGCGCTCGATGATGACAAGGATGTCGAGATCGCAAGGTTCATCGACAAACACCCCGAACTCAGTGACAGGCAGATCTACGTCGAGGTCAAGAAGGGAAAGCCCGAAGACGCACTCGACAGGGCCTTCAAGAAGATCTCGGAATACTACTCCGCTGTCAACGAGTGAGCATTTTCATGCAGTACAGGAACTGCAACACTGCCGAGGCCAATGTCGGCATGAGTTTTTACATGACATCGGCCGACGGTACCGGAGGACGTATCAAGACGTTCCCCGAAGATTTCGTCGTCAGAGAGATCTCCGACCATCCCGATCCGAAAGAGAACGGGAAGTATGTCATAGCCGAGGTCACCACAAGGAACTGGGAGACCAACAGGCTGGTCAGGCTCCTTGCCAGGAATCTCAACATATCCAGAGAGAAGATCGGTTTCGCAGGCACCAAGGACAAAAGAGCGGTCACAACGCAGCTCATGTCCTTCGAGATGCCCATGTCCAAACTTGAGGGAATGAGCCTCAAGGACGTCACCATCGAGAATCCCTATCTCGGAAAAAGGGCGATCCAGATCGGCGATCTTATAGGAAACACATTCAGCATCCGCGTAAGGGAATGCGATGAAACACCCGAAGAGATCGAAGCGACCGCGAAAAGCGTCATCGCAGACATCAACAAAAAGAAGGGATTCCCCAACTATTTCGGGGTCCAGAGATTCGGAGTCATACGTCCCATCACGCATATCGTCGGAGAATACATCGTCCGCGGAGATCTTGAAGGAGCGGTCAGAAAATATCTATCCGAACCTTCGGAGTACGAAGAGGAGGATGTCCGCATGGCAAGAAAGGAACTTGTCACCCGCGATGATTGGAAGGCACTGTACCCAACGATCCCAGATCAGATGTCCTTCGAGAAGACCATGGTCGGCCATCTCGCAGAGAATCCCGGAGACTGGGCGGGGGCCATCGACTCCCTTCCCAAGAACCTCCAGATGATGTTCGTCCACGCTTACCAGTCCATACTTTTCAACAAGATGCTCAGCAGGAGGATGGAACACGGACTTCCGCTCAACCTTCCCACGGTAGGAGATATCATCGTCCCGCTAGATGCAAACAGGAATCCCCTCCACGAGGATCCGATCCTCACAACGGCGAAGAACATCGACCTCGTCACCAGACAGGTCCGCGCGGGAAGGGCATACGTCACCATAGCGCTGTTCGGAAGCGAGAGCGTCCTTGCCGAAGGAGAGATGGGGGAGATCGAAAGGTCCGTCATCGAAGAGGAAGGCATCAAAGCAGAGGACTTCATAGTTCCCGGCCTCAACCACTGCAGTTCTAAAGGAAGCAGGAGAGAGGTCATCTGTCCGGTAAGGGATCTGGAATTCAGACCGGAAGAGGACGGCTACACAGTATCGTTCTCGCTTCCCAAGGGCAACTATGCCACATGCCTCATGCGTGAGTTCATGAAATCCGATATGGAAAATTACTGATCCATGCTGCGCTTCAGCGCCTTTGCGTGATATATCCCGACGTGGGCATTCTTCACAAAGTCCTCCACGGGCATATCCTTGGTCAGACCGTCTTTGCCGATACCGGAGATGACACGGTTATCGGTACCCGAGCCCATCACCTTGTAGATGTACGCCACAAGCTTCTTGGCCTCGTCAGCATCCTTTGTGGAACCTGCGACGAATGCGCAGGGTATCGATATTATCGGATCCTTTTCCAATCCGACGCAATTGCCTTTGATGATCGCATTCATGGAGAGTTTCTCCATCCTGTCGAACTCCGGGGTTCCCGGGATGATCTCCCCGTATTCCGACATGTTCGACAGATATGCCAGCACGGCATCTGCGGTCTCTCCGTCAAGGTCCAGAGCTTCGATGAGATCGGGATCGCTGAGCGGCGTTCCCGACATGTACGCACGTCTGAGGACACGCTCCGCCAGTCTCTTGACGCATGCGGGGACCTTGTCCTCGACCGGCTTCTTTTCCTTCGGAGGGGTCAGCTTCACATACGAGAGATAATCGGCATCCTCGTTCAGACCTACCTTGGCCAAGGCCTCGGTTATCATCTTCTTGGAATCGTCATCCCTTTCCGCACATCTGAGGAATTGGGAGTACATCGAACTGACCTCTTCCCTGTTCCCCATCTCCGCGAATATCTTAGCGCGCAGGGCCAATGTCGGGGCGGTCTGATCCGTAACGTAGGCGGTCTCTATGCTCTTGAGCGCCGCAGGGACCTTTCCCACGGCAAGCTGGCACACTGCCATGTGCCTGTGCGCGGCAACGTTCTTCGGATCCTTGATGACGGCTGATATGAAACTGCTGATGGCCCCGTCATACAATCCGAGGCCTTCCTGGACGAAACCGCGCTTCATCTGCAGGGATGATGTCACCTTTCCGGAAGATATCGCCGCGTCATAGCAAGAAAGTGCGCCGCGGGCATCGCCCATCCTCGAACGCAGGTCCCCTTCGGCCTCGCATATCTCGGATATCGGGCCCTTTTTCCTGACCACATCGGACAGGAACGCATCCGCACTTCTGGGATCCCCGGACCTCTCGTATATCTCGGCCCTCAGCAGGATGAACTCCGTGTTGCCGTCATCGGTGGCCAGAGCGCGGTCCGCCATCCTGGAGGCGCTGTTGAGGTCGCCGGCCTTGAGCATGGACCTTGCGATCTCGCAATATGAATTGCCGTAGACCTTCTTTACCTTGGACAGGGGTTTGGATTCCTCCTTCTCGTTATCCTCTTCGCGCTGTATCTCGGTATACAGTCTGTTGGCCTTGCTCATATTTCCTGTTCTGGCATATATGTCGGCAAGATCGGAACGGACGGCGCGGTCCTTGGGATCCGACTCCAGGATCCTTTCGCATACTTCGACGGACCCAGCATCGTCCTTGAGTCTCATCAGAAGGTCCTTCTTCCTGTGAAGCAGGTACAGTGAATCACCGGCTTTGCTGAGCGCACGGTCCAATACCTCCTGTGCCTTCTCCGTATCGTCCATCGACAGATAGAGCGACGAAAGCCTTCCTGCGGCCTCGGGATCAGATGGGTCCCTGGCAAGCAGATTTTCGGATATCCCGATCGCCTTATCGGCCATTCCGGCGGCGGCGCAGATGTCCCTCTGCAATCTGAGTATGCCTTTATTCTCGCTGTCCGAAGCATGTGCCAGATCTAAGAAACATAACGCCTCTTCGTATTTTCCCAAAGAAGCGAACATCATACCTTTCCTCACGAGGGGATATGATGAGTGGGTGTCGAGACTGATGGCGCGGTTCATCGAATCTATCGCACCGGGAATGTCTCCCCTCTTCTCGCGGACAGATGAACGGGATATCCAATATTCGGGTTCGTCCGGCTCCAGAAGGACAGCCTTATCGAATGCTTCCTCCGCAGAATCCAAATCGCCGTCCATCTCGTCGGCCATGCCTTTGGAATGCCACAGCAACGGGTCCCTCGGATCCATCGCGATCGCCGATGCGAATGTGACGGATGCCTTGGTGTACATTCCGGATTGATATTCGCAATTGCCTTTGATCCTCTTCACGAGGATATCGTCTCCGAACCTCTTGCCGTACTCGGAACACATCTTGATGGCGTCCCCGTACCTCTTGTTCTCGGCCAGCGTCATCATCATCTCGATGAGGGCATGCGCATCCGCATCCCCCTGCACAGCGGCCTTGAGGTCCTCGACGGCATTCTCTTTTTTATCGAACACGGCCGCCTTGGACATGGCATTGGATGCCTCCTTGTTCATCGGATCGATGTCGAGGATCTTGCGGCAGGTGTCCACAACGGCATTGCCGTCCTCCTGTCCGATACGTATGCGGAGCATGACCAGCAGAGCATCCAGACAGTCATGGTCCGTCTTCAGGATCCTTTCGATCTCCCTCAGAGCACGATCGGTCTTTCCCATCTCCAAAAGGACGGAAGCGTACTGGATCCTGCTTTCCTTGTCCTTTGTATTGTTGCGCATGGCATCCCCGGCCGCATCCAATGCGGCATCGAGGTCCCCGCAGCCTACCTCTATCTTCGATTTCAGAACACCGGCCTTCGCATCGCCCGGATAGGTCATCAGAAGAGGAGATATAGCCTTGAGCGCTTCGTTGTACTTTCCCCACTCGTAAAGCAGTGTGGAACATCTCATGTACGAACCGAAATGGGCCTCTTCGGTGTCCAGATACTCTATCATGCACTGAACGGCCTCATCGGTCTTCGTACAGCCGCGGTAGGCTCTGATCAGACCTCTCATCACAGGGTCAGCCATCGGATCGAGGGACTCGGCATCCCTGTACAGCGAAAGGGCATGTTCGTAATCCTTTCCGCGGAGATACGCGTCCGCGGTCTCGCATATTATGTAAACGCAATTGGGCCTTTTGGACAATAAGGCATCGTACATCATCTGAGCCGAACGCCAGTCCTTCTCGTCCATGGACATCCTTGCCGAGGCAAGCATGTATTCGGGATCCTTCGCCCTGTACTCCTCGGACGACACCATCGCACGGGTGGCCCTGTCCCTGCTGCCTCTGAACCATTCGCGGTAGATCTCGTAGAGAGCTTCGGGCTTTCCGCCCTCTCCCACCTTTCCGAACGGTATGGGTTCTTTCCCGGAGACCAGCAGTTCGATGTTCCTGCGGTACATCCATCCGCCTTCGGGATCGATCAACTCGATGAGCTCATAGAACATCGGGAACGACGGATCGCTGCATCTGGCACGTACGAGTTCCTTCCTTGCCGCCGTCTGGTCCCCCTCGGCCATGTCTATCTTTGCACGGACGCAGCATGCCAACGGGATACTGCCGTGCTTGGCCTTCGCCGCCACCTCTTTGGCAGCATCTATGTCCTCCGTCTCAAGGAAGATCTGCGCTGCGGTGAGTGCGGGAACACTGTCCGAAGGACGGCTCTTGGAGACCAATCTGATAATGAGGTCCTTCTGTTCCGTACACCTGCGTTCATGAACGAGCTCTATGGCCCTTGACAGAACTGCGGAATCTATATTCCCTTCGTGATCCAGAAGATTATCCAGCCAATTCAGGAACTGCTCATCGCTCTTCCAATTGCCGGACTCCATCCTCTTCCAGAGGTCAAGATCAAATCTATCGCGAAAGACAGGTTCGGAACCCATGACCGTGTATAGGTCAGATAATAGATAAAGATACAGACTCGGACCCCTAGAGGACGGAAAACGATTATATAGGTCCAGTAATTAAGGGGAGATGTTGCAACCGTAATCTAGTTGGTTAGGATTCGAGCCTTCCAAGCTCGTCGCCCGGGTTCGAATCCCGGCGGTTGCACTCATCTCATTTTACAACCGTACTATCAATCATGCACTCCTCCTGCAATGGTTATGTCCTCTATCGTTTGAAAATGCGTAGAAGATCTGCACAAACTTATTCCATTGAAATTGAGCTTGTGACTCACATCCTGAATTAAGTACCTCTGAGCTATTTGACACGAATATTTGCCTAAAGTTGCAGGGTCGCCATGATGCATTCGCACGTGGATATGAAGTCAATAATAGATCCGGACAAGATGCTGTATGCTCCCATTTCTGCGCTGGGGCCGTGAAAGAGATGAAAGCCTGACCTGAATGCGGCACCCTTATCATCGGCCTCCGTCCATCCCTGAACGATCTGACAGATCGCCAATACTGTCAAAGGTCCCTGATGGCTTCGTAAGGCGTGACCTGAATGGCCTTCTTTGCCTCTTCCTTGGTCAGTCCGGCTCCGAGGGCGACCGTCCATGCGGCCTTCTCGTCCATGAGGTTCTCGGGCGCGTGCGTATCGGAATTGATGACCATCTTCGCACCTGCGGCCCTTGCCATGTTTGCTACATGCCCGTTGGTGATATTGTGGCCCATCCTTCCGGTGATCTCCAGAATCACGTCGTTGGCCTTTGCGATATCGGCCTCTTCCTGCGTGATGAAACCGGGGTGTGCCAGCACATCGATGTCGGGATTCTCTACGGAGGCCCTGTTGGTTCCCGGCATGACCGGTTCCGTGACCGTCTCTCCGTGAACGACTATCCATTGGGCCCCGAACTTCCTCGCCTGTTTCGCAACTTCGGCGATCTTTCTCGGAGGCACGTGCGTGATCTCGACACCGGGAATGACCTTGATGTAATCCTCGCAGAGGTCCACGGCCTTGACCACATTCATCACGACGAATTCCACGTTCGTCATGTCCACGTGGTCCGTGATCGCGATCGCATCGTGACCGAGTTCCATGGCCCTTCTTACAAGCTCGGCGGGAATGAGCTCCCCGTCGCTGAATATCGTGTGTGAATGAAGATCTACCCTCATTGTCTCCTCTCCGCCAGTTTCTCGAATGTCTTCGAAAGATCGATGTCCTCTCCGACGATCGCCACCATTGTGTGGTAGATCATATCGGCGAGTTCCCATGCGATCTCGTCCTCATCCTTGTCTTTGATGGCAAGGACGAATTCCGCCGACTCCTCGACGATCTTCTTGCACATCTTGGTCTCGTCGTTGAAGAGCTTGCATGTGTAACTCTCGTCCGAAGGGTTCTCCTTACGGTCTCTGATCACTCTGAGCAATTCCGGAAGGATCTCCGCGGTGCATTCGGGAGAGCCCTGGATCGTCTTGAAGAAACAGGAAGGCGCTCCTGTGTGGCAGGCCACTCCGGTCTGTTCCACACGGTAAAGCAGAGTATCATTGTCGCAGTCAGTTTGGATCGATACGATCTTCTGGACGTGACCGGATTCCTCTCCCTTCTTCCAGAGTTTCTGTCTGCTTCTGGACCAGTAGTGGGCATATCCCGTCTCGAGGGTGAGTTTGACGGCCTCTTCATTAGCCCAGGCCACCATGAGGACCTCGTTCGTCAGGTAATCCTGGACGACGACGGTTATCAGACCTTTGTCATCATAGACGAGATCGGTCATCTTACCGCGATCCCCCTGTCCTTGAGGTATTCCTTGACCTCTCCGACGGTGCATTGGTTGTAATGGAATATGGATGCCGCGAGTGCCGCGGATACGTTGGTCTGGGCGAAGACATCGTAGATATGCTCCATCTTTCCGCATCCTCCGGATGCTATGACCGGTATGGAGACCTCGTCCGATACTGCTGCCGTCAGCGGAATATCATATCCCGTCTTGACACCGTCGCGGTCCATGGAGGTCAGAAGGATCTCCCCCGCTCCGAGGTCTTCCGCTTTCTTGGCCCATTCGAGTGCGTCTATACCGGTGGACCTCGTTCCTCCGTATGTGAAGACCTCCCAGTGGTCGTCCACGCGTTTTGCGTCTATGGCAACGACGACACACTGCCTTCCGAAGCTCTCTGCGGATTCGGTGATGATCTCCGGGTGATTGAGCGCCGCCGAATTGATGGAGACCTTGTCGGCTCCCGCGGACAATGCATCGTGCATGTCCTGGACGGTCCTGATGCCTCCTCCCACGGTAAGGGGGACGAATACCCTCTTCGCGGTCTCTTCGACCAGTCCGAGTATTGTCTTCCTGGATTCCAGCGAGGCCGCGATATCTAGGAATGTTATCTCGTCAGCTCCCTGTTTGCTGTATTCTTCGGCGAGATCGGGAGGGTTTCCCATATCCTTAAGATTGACGAAATTGACACCTTTCACTACCTTTCCGTCCTTGACATCAAGGCAGGGGATGATCCTCTTGGTCATCATTCAGTTCACCTTCACGCTGTCTTTCGTGCTCAGCTCTGTCTTTCTGGGTACGACCGCCTCTTTGAGGGCCATTCCCATGGATTTGAACGAGGCTTCCACTATGTGATGCTCGTCGAATCCTCTGATCTGCAGGATGTGCAGCGTAATGCCCGCGGACATCGCGAAACTTCTGAAGAAGTGGTGGTACAGGTTATCGGGACAGTCGATATCCGCGTACGGACGGTCTACGATATCCAGAGAGGTCATCACCAGTGCGTCGTCCATGGGAAGGGTGGCTGTCGCCATCCTCGTTATGGGTGCCGTACCGAGTGCCTTTGCGAATGCCTCGCCCAGGGTGATCGCCGTGTCTTCGATGATGTGGTGCTCGTTGTCCCCGGACGCATCGAGTTTGATATCGAATGATGCGTATCTCGCGAGGGTCTCCACCATGTGCTTGAGGAACTGGATGTCGGTGACGACATCGAAATCGCCTTTACCGTCTATGTTCAGCTCGACGGCGACCTTGGTCTCCCTCGTGCTGCGTTCCATCTTGGCTGTCCTTTTAGCTGTCATAATAACGGAACGGAGTAGGCCTTGAGCCTATATAAAATATTGATTGGGCGCACCCGCGTACGCAACTCAGACCTTCATCGAAGTTATCGGTACCGCATACATGCCGTCCGGACGGCGGTATGCGTATTTTGCAGATCTGTATTTTTTCATAAAAATACGATCCGAAACATGTATGGACTTATCAGTGCCAGTATATGAAAAATAAAAAGGTTTGATGATGTGCCGGCGTGAAGTTCAGATCTCGCCTTTCCAGTAGATCATCGCATTGCAGATGGTCGCGGCGATATTGCTTCCGCCCTTCCTTCCGCGTGCCACGATGTACGGGATGCCTGCCTTCATGATGAGTTCCTTGGACTCGACGACATTGACGAATCCCACCGGCACTCCGATGATGAGCGCGGGCCTCAGACCCTCTTCCCTGATCAGCCTGTCGAGCTCGACAAGGGCCGTGGGAGCGTTGCCGATCGCAAATATGACAGGGCCTTTGAGCTTTGCGCCCTTGCGCATACTTATAGTAGCTCTGGTACATCCCTCTTTCTTGGCCTCTTCGACGACATCGTCATCGCTGATGAAACAGTGTACCTCTCCGCCGTACTGCTTGAGCTTTCCTTTGTTGATACCGGCCGCGGCCATCTTCGTATCGGTGACGATGTGGGCGCCTTCCCTGATCGCTTTGATTCCGATCTGGGCCGCGTTCTCCGAGAATGTCAGGTTATCATAATAATCGAAATCCGCAGAGGTGTGGATACACCTTTTCAGAATGGAGAACTGAGGTTCCGGAAGTGTCCTTCCATTGAGCTCCGACGTGATGATCTCCATGCTTCTCTTTTCGATATCTTCGGGTTTTACAATTTCTAATTTCATTTTACTTTCTCCAGAATCTGTATCCTCTGAATCTGCTGTTCAGACAGCGGTTCGGACATCAAGTCCGAACTATTATAAGTTGGCGGATACATCCCGATTCATCCATGTCAGAGGATACTGTCTTCGTTGGCGGCAAGAGACTCAGATGCGGTTACACGACCGGCACCTGTGCGGCCGCCGCATCAAAGGCCGCGGCCCTTATGCTTTTGGGCGGAAAGAGGGTAGAACAGGTCGATATCACCGTTCCCAGCGGAAAGACCCTTCAGATAGATATCCACGAGATCTCCGTCTCGGAGGACAGTGTCAGATGCGCCGCGAAGAAGGACGGCGGGGACGATATCGATGCGACCCACGGGGCGCTTGTCTTCTCGACCGTAAAGAAAAGGAACGACGGCAAGATAATCCTCGACGGGGGCCACGGAGTCGGAAGGGTGACCAGGAAAGGACTCGATCAGCCTGTGGGGAACGCCGCCATCAACCACGTTCCGAGACATATGATACTCGAGGCCGTGAACGATGTCGCGGAATCCTTCGGATGGACCCGCGGACTCGATGTGATAATCGATGTTCCGGAGGGGGAGACCATCGCGAAAAGGACATTCAATCCGAATCTCGGTATCCTCGGAGGGATATCCATACTCGGGACCTCGGGCATCGTGATGCCGATGAGCGAATCCGCATTGATAGCCACGATCACGAAGGAAATGGACATGCTGGCCGCCGAGGGGCACAAATACATTCTGCTTGTCCCCGGGAACTACGGAAAGGATTATTCCGAGGGCATGGACAACATAGGGGCCGCTTCGGCAGTGAAATGCAGCAATTTCCTGGGTGAAGCATTGGACCATGCCGTCGAACTGGGTTTGAAAGGCGTTCTCCTTGTGGGCAACATCGGAAAGCTCGTCAAGGTCGCCGGCGGCATAATGAACACGCATTCCAGGAATGCCGACTGCAGACTCGAGATACTCACCGCATACACCATAGGGGCGGGCGGCAGCGCAGAGGTTGCGAAAGAGGTGCTCAACGCGGCCACCACGGAGGCGGCATTGGACATCCTCAAAGAAGCGGGACTTATGGACAAGGTCATGTCCGTGCTCGCCGACAAGATAGAATATCACATGACCCATCGTACCGGCGGAAAACTGGAGGTCGGCGCGGTCATGTTCTCATCGAATTACGGAAAGCTCTGCCAATCGAAGAGCGCAGAGCACCTCATGAAGGAGCTGGACGAATGATCAGCATCGTCGCCTTCACGGCCAAAGGATGCGTCCTGGCCGAAAAGATTGCCGGTGTCCTGAAGGACAGGGATTGCAAAGTATTCTCGAAGACGCAATCCGAATCCGCGGATACGGCGAAAATAGAAGGTTCCCTGTCCGAATGGACCGGAAAGGCCATGGAGACGTCCGAAGCGGTCGTCTTCGTAAGCGCCACCGGCATTGCGGTCAGGATGATCGCCCCGTATGTGAAAGACAAGAAGAAGGATCCTGCCGTGGTCTGTCTGGATGACAACGGAAGATTCGTGATATCATTGCTGTCGGGACATGTGGGCGGTGCGAACAGGCTTGCATCGGAGATCGCATCGGCCATCGGTGCGGTACCCGTCATCACAACGGCCACGGACGTCAACGGAAAGTTCGCCGTGGACCAGTTCGCCGCAGAGAACGGTATGAGATTCAGAGGGAAGAGGATAGCGAAAGAGATCGCATCCAAGCTCCTGGACGGAAAGACCGTGGGATTCGTATCGGACTATCCTGTGGAAGGCGGTCTTCCCGCGGGGATCTCCGAGAAAAGAGATCACGATACGGGCATCCTGATATCTTCCGAATACGAACCGGAACTGCCCTTCAAAGACACGCTGGTACTTGTACCGGAGGACCATGTGGTCGGTATCGGGTGCAAGAAGGATATCCCTTACGAAAACGTGCGTTCGCTGTTCTGCGATACGCTGAAGAAGCTGGATATCTCTCCGGACAGCGTAAGGGTCATCGCCAGCATCGATCTGAAGAAGGACGAAACGGCACTGAAAGAGCTCTGCAGGGAGTTCGGACTGCCTTCGGTGTTCTTCACCGCAGATGAGCTCAACTCCATGGAGAACATCGGTTTCTCCGGATCGGATTTCGTAAGGTCCGTCACAAGCGTGGACTGCGTGTGCGAAAGGTCTGCGGTCAAAGCATCCAAAGATGGAAAACTTATACTCAAAAAGACCTCGAAGGACGGTGTGACCATCGCCGTCGTCAAAGAGGATTTCAAGATCATATTCAAAGAGGGAAACAGATGAAGGGGGTTCTGATTTTTGCAGGAACGACCGAGGGAAGGAAACTCACGGAGTTCCTCGGTTCGCATGGTGTCGAAGTGCACTCGTGTGTAGTCACGAAATACGGAAAGGCGCTTCTCAGCGAGAGCGATAACGTGAAGGTCTCTTCCGACAGGCTCGGAATGGACGGAATGTGCGATCTCATGAAGAAATATCCGCTGGTCATCGATGCGACACACCCCTATGCCGTAACCGTCACGGAACACATCAAAGAAGCATGTGCCAGTACAGGTGCGAAATACATCCGTCTGCTGAGACCTGAAGGAAGACACTGCGGGGATCTGAAGGTCGTCGACACCATAGACGAGGCCGTCGAATACCTGAAGAACACCGAAGGCAACATTCTTGCCACCACCGGCAGCAAAGAGGTCGCCAAGTACGCGGACCTCAGGGACAGGACCTACGTCCGCGTATTACCGAACGCCGACAGTCTGGAGAAATGCATATCCGCCGGTTTCGAAGGCAAGCACATCATCTGCATGCAGGGACCGTTCGACGAGGAACTCAACTACGGCATGCTCAGACAGACCGATGCGAGATTCATGGTAACGAAGGATTCCGGCCAGCCCGGAGGATTCGGCGAGAAGATATCCGCCGCATCGAGGGCCGGAGCGGAGGTCATTCTTATAGGAAGGCCCGTAAAGGAAACGGGAATGAGCTTCGACGATGTTGTCGGCATGCTCAGGGAAAGATACGGTATCGAAGATACCTGCGAATGCAAAGAGGATGACAGACGCAGTTTCGCCGTCATCGGAATAGGCATGGGAACACCTCAGGGCCTTACCGTCGAAGCACGCGACACCATCGCATCCGCAGACCTTGTGGTCGGTGCGAAAAGGATGGTGGAATCCGTCGGAATGGTCGGCAGCGATATCCTCGAAGAATATGCCGCAGACAAGATACTGGTATATGTGAAGGAACACCCCGAATACCGCAGCATCGCCGTGCTCGTGTCCGGAGATGTGGGATTCTACAGCGCGGCAAAGAAACTCATAGATTCCGTGGACAGGGACGAGTTCGATCTCAAGGTCGTATGCGGAATATCGTCACTGGTCTATTTCTGCTCCAAACTCGGGACCGCCTGGCAGGATGTCCATCCCGTAAGCGCCCACGGAAGAAGCCTCAATATCATCGGAGAGGTGAAAAGACACCCGAAGGTGTTCTCCCTTCTCAACGGAACGGAAGGCGCAAGATCGCTGTGCTCGGTACTCATCGAGTACGGTTTCGACAGCGTCAACATCACCATCGGTCAGGACCTCGGCAATCCCGGGGAGAAGATCATATCCGGACACCCGTCCGAGATCATGGACAAGATCGATTCCAAACTCTGTGTGGCACTTATCGAGAATCCGAACTATTCGACGGTGAATCCCATCTCCATACAGGATGACGAGCTCATCCGCGGAGACGCCCCCATGACCAAATCCGAGGTCAGGGCGCTGTCCGTGGCAAAACTGAAACTCGGCGACGATTCCGTCGTCTACGACGTGGGAGCCGGCACCGGCTCGGTATCCGTCGAAATGGCATTGGTGGCCGTCGGGGGAACGGTCTATGCCGTCGAGAAGGAAGAGGAAGCAGTGGAACTTATCAAGAAGAACAAAAAGAAGTTCGCCGTGCCCAATCTGGAGATCGTCCCCGGCTACGCACCGGAAGCATTGAAGGACCTGCCCGCACCGACCCATGTGTTCGTCGGCGGTTCCGCCGGAAACCTCAAACAGATATTGGAATGCGTGCTGGAGAAGAACCCGTCCGCACGTTTCGTCGTCAATTCCGTCACCATCGAGACCATGGCGGAGACCATGGAATGCATCAGGGCCCTGGACCTCGTCGAGGAGGACATCGCCTGCGTCAATGTATCGAAAGGAAGGAAGGCGGGAAGATACCATCTCATGACCGCACAGAACCCGGTCTACATAGTCACATGCAGGGGGAAGGGCAACTGACCCTTCCGAGACTTCTTCTGACCGCACCGGCCAGCGGAAGCGGCAAGACCCTCATCACATGCGGGATACTCCAGGCCCTGGTCAACAGGGGGCTGAAGGTATCATCGTTCAAATGCGGTCCCGATTACATCGATCCGATGTTTCACAGCAGGGTCATCGGGACCCCGTCCAAGAATCTGGACCCGTTCTTCACCGACACGGACACCATGAGATATCTGTTCTCCAGGTCCGCCGAAGGACAGGACATCTCCGTCATCGAAGGCGTCATGGGATACTATGACGGCATCGGCATGGCGACCACCAGAGGAAGCACCTACGATGTCTCCGAAAGGCTGGAATGTCCCACGATACTGATAGTCAACTGCAGGGGAGCAAGCCTCTCCGCCGTGCCCGTGGTCAAGGGTTTCAAGGAGTTCAGGAACAACAACATCAAGGGTGTGATCCTCAACAACATGTCCGCCCCGGTGTACGCCGAGGTCTCCAAGATCATCGAAGAAGAGGTCGGGATCAAGGTCATCGGATACGTTCCCAAGGTCACAGACCTTGTGCTGGAAAGCCGTCATCTGGGTCTTTGCCTTCCGGGAGAGATAGAATCCCTCAAGGAAAAGCTGAACAAGCTCGCGGATGTCTTGGAGGGATCACTGAATATCGACCTTCTCATAGAGCTTGCAAATACCGCTCCGGACCTGGAATACATACCTCCGGAGATCGAAAAGATCGACGGTAAGGTGAAGGTCGCATTGGCAGACGATGATGCGTTCTGCTTCACCTACGAGGACAACATCAGACTCCTGGAGGAATGCGGCGCGGAGATCGTCCGTTTCTCGCCCATGCATGACAGAAAGATACCGGACGGGGTCGGAGGCGTCATCCTTTCGGGAGGATACCCGGAACTCCACGCCGAGACGCTATCTGCGAATAAAGAGATGCTCGAGGACATGCGCAGCAAGATAACCGCGGGGATGCCATGCATCGCGGAGTGCGGCGGTTTCATGTACCTCCACAGGGAGATCGAAGGTTCCGACGGCAGGATGTACTCCATGGCGGACGTCTTCGACGCCGAGGCCGTGAACAAGGGAAAACTGAACCGTTTCGGATACATCACGGTGTCATCCGAGGGAGGATCGGATATCCTCAAAAACTGCAGCATAAAGGCGCACGAATTCCACTATTGGGATTCGGACGACTGCGGTACCGATTGCACCGCGGTGAAATCATCTAACGGAAAGAGGTACGAATGCATGCACTGCAAGGGTCCCCTTTCCGCCGGATTCCCCCATCTCTACTACTATTCCGAACCAAAGGTCGCATACAATTTCCTCGTGTGCTGCTCCCGTTTCTTAGGCATGGATTGACCCTCCATCCAATCCTGTTCGGAAATTTCCTTTCATTTTATCGAACGGAAACGGCCTTTTTAACGAAGTTCGGGACCTTACCCGACTCATACCCCATTTTGAGATACTTTTCCAAAAATGGCCGTTTACGGCGAAAGAAACGGATTCAAATTTTTTGTATCCGAGCGGCTTCCAAACTTCTAACGATTATAGTTTTTAGCTGAATTTTACGAATTTCGTTAACGGATCTGCGATGCACGATAAACTCCCTGCGATATCCGCTGTGGCGCCGAAAAACACCGTTTCCACTGCAACGCGAATAATGCCCGAAAAACGATAAAAACATGTTAAAATATTCAAAAAAATACGTTAAATAACGCAATACGACCTATCCTAATGTAGAGTATTACAATAATGTATATACAGTGTCCAAGTGTAATGTGTTATTTAAGGTGATAAAAACTATGGATAACAAAAGATCATTGATCATGACGGCAATGGTAGTTGTAGCCATACTGCTCATCGGTCCGGCAATGGTGGGAGGAGACGCGAACTCAGACGGAGTGAACGTCCCCACTACCAATGTTACCGTGATCACAACAGATGAGACGATCACAATAAGTGATGGTATGACCCTGACGACACCATACGTCATCAAAATCGGTACTTTGACCATAGAACTTGAGGGCTCGGTCACATCCGCCACTCTGTACAAGAGTGTGGGAACGAACCGCGCAATGTTCTACGTCGACGGCGGTGATCTCGTCATCGGAGATGGAATCACCATCAGCGGCAGATCCGGCAGCGATGCCGAAGACAAAACAGCATCCGTCGCGCTCATTGTGGTGAACAGCGGAAACGTCACACTCGGAACGGCCAACGGATCCGGTGTCACGATAACCGACGCTCATTCCAATTACCGGAGCGGCGCGATCGCTATCGAAGGGGGAGTAACAACTCTGTATAACTCCACGATCACAAACTGCAGCGGTGCCTTCGGCGGTGCTGTACGTGTTGAGACCGGAAGTTTCGTCATGAACGGAGGCTCCATCAATAACTGCAGCGTGACCGGAAACGGCGGTGCGATATGCGCAGTGGGCGGCACTGTTGAGATCAACAATGCAACACTCAGCGACAACACATCGACGACCGAGAACGATTCCCATGGCGGCGGTGCGATATACGCGACCAACGGCAGCGATGTCACGATCAACAGTTCTACCCTCAAAGGCAACAGCGTTCCCAACCCCGTCAAAGGCGGAGGAGCGGGAATACTCGCAGTGAACGGATCTGTTGTAGTGATCAACGAATCCACAATAACCGGGAACATCATGATCCCGTGTCCCGGATCGGATGGCAATAATTAAACAGACCGACTCCGATCGATCGATTTAGAACTAATGACAGATAAAACGATACTGCAATTTCAATCGACATCAATTGTGTAACGATATCCCGAATATAACATGCTCTGGAGCTGCATCCGGGATAATTCAGCTCTTTCCGTCCATGATCTCGTTGATCGCCTGGAGATGCTTGGCGACCTCGATACCTTTCTCGGTCAAAGATACTTCGGCACGGTTATTACTGAAGTTGTCAGTCCTTATCTGTACCAGACCCTTGTTTTCAAGCATATTCAGCTTGTCGGGCATCCTCGGATTCATTGAGATCCCCTTGTAGATCTGACTCTTTATGCATGTGCCGTTCTCATAGAGGAACAACATTATCGAGATGTTGTGCTTCTCCTCCAACACGCTCAGATTGTTGTTTTTTTCTGTCATTCGGACCCCTTATTACGTTTATATAGAATATTAGGTTGGTTGGTTTTTAACAATTTTATATATTAATCCTAACATATTTAATACTCTAGAATCAACGGTCGAATATCCGCCTCCGAAAAATGAATTTCTTAAACAGCGTATAAGATCCGACGGCATCCGTATGAACAAACATCCGATCGGAAATGTGACAAAAATGGGATGAAATGACAATCCAGCTCAAACAGTCGTTATCACAAAAAACGAATGAGTGCTCCCGACGGGATTTGAACCCGTGTCGAAGCCTCGAGAGGGCTTCATGATTGGCCGCTACACTACAGGAGCTGTACAACACCGATTGCGGTATCCTTAATAAAGATTTCGTACTATGAATTATCAAATGATACTCAAATCATCTGGATATCCGGATCATACATTGAATTTGACATCGGGAACGTATGCCGGGGTCCTCTTGTGCTCCATTGCGGCGACCTGCTTCCTGAGCTCGGCCACCTTCGCCTCCGGGATCCCGACGTCCTTTGCTATCTCCCCGTCCGTCATGGACAGCGCAAAGCCGTTCAGAACATGGTCGAGATCGCGATAGGTCACTCCCATCTCGCTCTCGTCCGTCTGGCCTTCCCACAGACCCGCGGTCGGGACCTTGTCGATATACTCCTGGGGAACACCGATGATCTTGGCGACCTCCCAGACCTGCGTCTTGTAAAGGTCCGCCATGGGGACCATGTCCGATGCTCCGTCCCCGAACTTCGTGAAGTATCCCATCATGAGCTCGCTTCTGTTGGAGGTTCCAACGACCATGTAGTTCCTCTTCTTGGCGTTGTTGAACAGGACGATCATCCTGCACCTGGCAGATATGTTCCCTCTTTCCAGCGGTGCGATATCCTTCGAGAACAATGCGGCGGTGAAAGCATCCACGGCAGGCTGGATGTCGACCATCTTGTACGTCGTACCCCAAAGCTTGCTGAGATCCCTCGTACCCTTGTAATCATCCAACGCAGTGACGGAGGTGGGCATGAAGATGTTCAGTACTCTGTCCGCTCCGATGGCATCCACGCAGAGCTTGGTCACAACGGCGGAATCGATACCTCCGCTGAGTCCGACGACCAGACCTTTGCAGCCGGTCCTCTCGACCGCACCTATGATGAAATCCGTAAGCTTTTCGACGTCCTTTGCATCGATCTCGTGGAGCTTGTTCTCTGCCATGCGTTCTGTATCCCGCTGTAGATAGAAATAAGTTGGTCCTTCCGAACGGCAGAGTTATACGCCGTCCCCGCATCTCTCGTGGCATGAGTGTGAAGATAGCCATGTGTCAGGTACGCTCCACCGTCGGAGACGTGGGACTGAACCTAGACAGGATCCTGAGTACGATATCCCAAGTGAACGCAGATGTCTACGTCTTCCCGGAACTGTTCCTTACAGGTTACGGCGCGGATTACGGATCTTTGAAGGAAGATGTCGAGATGGCCCTGAACAAGCTCACACTCTGGTGTTCGGAGAAGGATATAGCCATCGCCGTCGGCGCTCCCATGTACATCAAAGATACGATCAGGAACTCGCTGTACTTCGTCACGCAGAGCTCCACCATCCGTTATGACAAACTGTATCTGGCTAAGTTCGGAATATATTCCGAACGTGTATTCAGACAGGGAAGCAGACCGGTCATCGCCGAATTCAAAGGAATGAGGTTCGGACTGTCCATATGCTACGATATCTTCTTCCCGGAGATCTTCAGATTCTACGCCGTGAACGGTGCCGATGTGAACATCTGCATCTCAGCATCGGCGGAGCCTTCGAGGGAATTCTTCGAAAGGGTCGCTCCCGCAAGATCGCTGGAGAACGTCATTTATACCGTATTCGTGAACAACGTCGGAGCGTTCGGGGATACGGAATTCTTCGGACATTCCCGTCTCATCGGACCTATCGGCAATACCGTTTCGGAAGCGGATGAGAAGGAATGCATAAAGCGCGTCTGCGTCGACGGAGAGGTCGTCCGCAATGCGAGGAAGATCAGGACGCACATGAGCGACCTGAGATCGGATATCGACTGGCACGTCTGATCAGTATTCGCCGAGATCGCTCAGGGTTATGTACCTGGCATCAAGCCATTTCGCAAGTTTTACGGCATCCTTCTTGCCGAGTCCGTCACTGGTATCGATGACCGTCCACTCCGTGTTCGGGATGTGCATGATCTTGGTTATCTTCTTGAGCTCCGAGACCGGGACCTTTCCCTTCTCGGCCGCCACGTTGCCCTGACCGTCGGTTATGATCACCACGTAGCACCTCTCGTCGGGATGTTTCCTCAGATAGTTGATGAGGTATGCCCTTGCTTCCAGCAAAGCACTGTTCAATGGTGTGGAATCGCCTGTCGGTGTATGTGCCAGAGTATCGCAGATCGTCTCTACGGAACGTGTGAACGGAACGGCAAGATCGACCCTGTCCGCCCTGAACGTCATCAGACCGGCCTTGTCCCTCTTCACATAGTTCTCCTTCAGCATGGAACGGATGGCACCCTGGACCACGTCCATCATGCGCCCGACCACCTGGGAACCGCTCACATCCACCATGAACAGGAACGAACAGCGGTCGCGTCTGACCCTGACCTTCTCGCGGATATCCTGCGGCTCTATCGCGATGCTCAGACCCTTGTGGTCGCGTGTCCTCTGATACGGAGCGGCGACACGTACGGTGGCATCGAATGCGGGATCGGCTGTCTTTCCGTTCGGCACCCTTGCCCTGACATATCTCCCGGAATTGTTCTTCTGGGTTATCTCCGCCCTCTTCTTTATTCCGACCATCTCGTGAAGGCGTATCGACTCGAATTCTACGAGTTCGTTTATGATCTCGACGGTGTCGAGACAGATGTCGTCCTTCTCCTCTTTGGGCTGTTCGGCAGGCCGCGGTTCGGCCGTGGAATGGGTGACGATTATGGTATCGACGTCCAGTTCGTCGGCGTTAGTCTCCACCTCGACCTCCTTCCTCACATCGATACCGTCGTCCTCCTGTTCCTCTTCTTCGATGATGTCCCCGGGATCCGCTTTCCTGTGCGAAAGGCACATGATGGCCGCCTCGCGGATATCGTCCTCCGCGATAGAGTTCCTTCCGTCCAGAGCAGCCAATGCCCTTGCTACCTTTGCGGCAGCTATATCCCCGCGGTATCCGCGGATGTTGAGCTCCGAACATATGCGGGAGATCTTGTCCGTCTCCCTGTTGGTGATCCTTATCTTCGGCAACAATTCTCTGGCACTGTCGATATTCCTGCGGATCTCGTCATCCGATGACCTGCCTTCCCGGGTATCCTTCCCGACCAGATCCATACTCAGAGAGACTATGTCCGCCCTGACCTCGGAATCTTCCTCCGTGAAGATCGTGACGCAGATATCGAAACGGTCTGATACTGTAGGGGACAGTTCCTTCTCGGAGGGATCCATCGTCGCCAGGACCGTCGTATGCAAAGGATATTCGGCGGAGATCCCCTCCCTTTCGATCTTGATCCTTTCCGATATAACCGATTCCAGGATGTCGGAGGAGGTCTTCGGGTTCAGAAGATTGATGTTGTCTATGTACAGAAGATTGCCGTCGGCGCGGCGCAGGATCCCTTTGGAGGCAACGGTATGCCCTTCGACTATGGCCTTCTCGATATCTATTCCGCCGAAGAGTTGGTCGTCTGTGACATTCTGGGGAACATCGATCACGTATCTGTCGGAGATGCTGTCGGCAAAGGACCTTACAAGAACACTTTTCGCAGTGCCCGGAGGACCTTTGATCAATACTCCTTTGATGGTATCGTCGACCGCCGCGCACATAAGCGCCCTTTTGGCGCGCCCGAGACCTATCACGGAGGAGAACGGCAATCCCGTTCTCAGAGTGCGTTGAGACATTCTGCCAACTCTCTTCTGTCGAACTTGGTGTCTTCGAAGGGTTTCCTCTTGATACGGTGGACCAGCACCATCGGGGCGACCGCGGCGATATCGTCCTTGATGACCTCCGTCCTGCCCTCGTATGCGGCGTTTGCCCTTGCGGCCCTTACCAATGTGATGTCCGCCCTGTGCCCTTCCATGTCGAAATGCAGAGCGACCTCGGATGCCATGACCACGATATTCCTGTCGACCCTGACCGAACAGAGCAGTTTGCGGGCTTCGACCAGACGTCTGCGGATGGCATCCGTCTCTATCTCGTAATCTGCGGTGAAACCTGTCGGATCGTCATCGAAAGCCATTCTGCGCAGGATCACCTCGGACCTCTGTTTCGTGTCCCTCTCGCTCTGTATCTCGGCGCAGAGTCCGAATCTGTCCAACAGCTGGGGTCTGAGTTCCCCCTCTTCGGGGTTCATCGAACCAACTAGAATGAATTTAGACGGGTGGGAGAAGGATACTCCTTCCCTTTCGACATAGTTCACGCCCATTGCGGCGGAATCCAGCAAAAGGTCCACGATGTGGTCTTCCAGAAGATTGACCTCGTCCACATAGAGAAGATTCCCGTTCGCTTGCGCCAGAACGCCGGGTTCGAATCTCTTCTTACCGGTACGCAGAACGTTCTCCAGGTCCAATGTACCTGCAACACGGTCCTCGGTCGCACTCAGCGGAAGTTCGATGACCTTCATGGGAACGGTCTCCGTCTCGTAATCGCCGGAAGCATATTTCTCCGAGCATTCGGCACAGAGCTTGTCCGGATGGGACGGATCGCAGTTGAAAGGGCATCCTTTCATCACCGTTACCTGCGGCAATACCTGCGTCAGCGACCTTACCGTTGTCGACTTTGCTGTCCCCTTCTCACCTCTGATCAGGACCCCGCCTATTCCGGGATCCACAATATTCAGTAAAAGGGCGCGTTTCATGTCGCGCTGACCTACGATCGCTGCAAAGGGAAACATCATTCTACTTATCGACATTAGACCACTGCTCCAAGTAATATCTTCCGTCTTTATGAAAGATTGCCGTCTGCTTATCTGCATCTCCCAGTATATATCTCCCTGCCCGACCCTGTTCCGATCGCGATACGGAATATCTCAAAATAGTCTGAAAATGACCATATAATGCAGAAATCAAAAAACCAACTCAAAAGACTTATAAAGCATAACCTGTTAGCCGTGTCCCGAGCCGAGATAGTCCAGCCCGGTAAGGCGCGAGCCTGGAAAGCTCGTGGGAACCTTTCCCTCGGGAGTTCAAATCTCCCTCTCGGCGCCATTTACCATTTTATTGAACGACAGCTTGGGCGCTGGCCGTCAATGATCCGTGTTCAGAAACTTGAGCGGGGTCATGATCGGCATCGGGGGGTTTCCGTAGCCTTTCTCCGTCAATGACAGCACGATACCAGCCCCTTTCCTTCCCGCCGATCACAGCATGACGGCCTTCTCGAAATCCCTCATTCCCGAATTCACGGCACTCATGATGTCCTCCACATCCACGTCCAAAGGTTCCACGAATCTCATGAACCTCGTGACCACCGCTCTGAACGCATCATCGCCGCCTTCCCTCCTGGACGCAATATGGTATATCCTGTCGATGCAGAAGACGGAGCAATATCTTTCGAGCGTCTCGTCTGACATGATATTGATCAGCGCCTCGAGCTCTGCCGCGAATTCCGACCTGTCGAACAGAAAGGCCATCACCAATTCCGTGTCAAGATAGACCCGGATCGGCAAGCACCATCACCGGCCTTGGCCTCCTCTACCTTGAACACTCCGCAAAGGGAGCCTACAGCCTCCGAAAGCGAATCCGCGGTGTTTGTCACCGTGGCCACTGCCCTGCTGTGCCTGGTTATGATC
>Ga0172378_10000263_pt1 | contig 45026 bp, 53 predicted proteins | sample GrowelOW332metaG_FD_119755 | JGI IMG/M metagenome (GOLD analysis project Ga0172378, IMG submission 119755) | Groundwater microbial communities from an aquifer near a municipal landfill in Southern Ontario, Canada - Pumphouse #3_1 metaG | ecosystem: Environmental > Aquatic > Deep subsurface >...
AGCAGGCTTTGGAACAGGTATAGAGCGATCTTGAAAGGAGCATGCTGAAGGGATTGCTACGTCCCATTCTGAGAAACAGCATTGCTCTACCTTAAAGGCTGTTCTAAAAGAAGCTACTAGGTTGATTTTTGAGAACAACATTGCCATAGCCCAAAGACAGTGCTGAAGGGAGCAGTAAGCCCCATTCTAAGAAGCAGCATTGCTTTAGCTTAAGGCTGTTCTGAAGGGAGCAACTGAAGGATAAAGAAGAAGTAGAATCGAGATAATGAACTGACATCTTAGTACAAACAAAGCTGTTCTTTTTAATCAAAAAATGAGTAGCCACTAATTCAACGAAAATGCCTAACATATCAAAAAGAGCTGTTATAATGCCTGAATCTCCTATCCGGAAACTAGCTCCACTTGCAGAGGATGCGGAAAGAAGAGGTGTCAAGGTGCTTCACCTAAACATTGGTCAACCCGACATACCTACCCCAATAGAAGCAATAGAAGCAATTCGATCTATCGACAGAACGGTGCTGGAATACAGCCCTAGCGATGGATTCTTGAGCTTTAGAGAAAAATTAACAAGCTACTATGAGAAGTTTCATATCCACTTAGTGCCTCAGGATATCATCATCACCACGGGTGGATCGGAAGCGGTGCTTTTTGCATTTATGGCTTGTTTGAACCCGGGCGACGAGATTATCATTCCTGAACCTGCATACGCAAACTATATCTCGTTTGCTATCTCTACTGGAGCGGTCATTCGAACAATTAGTAGTAGTATTGAAGAGGGATTCTCTCTACCGCCGGTGGAAGATTTTGAACGACTAATAAATGAGAAGACAAAGGGAATATTGATTTGTAATCCTAATAACCCCACGGGGTATCTCTATACCAAAAAGGAGATGGAACAAATCAGAAGATTAATTAAAAAACATGACCTGTTTCTATTCTCTGACGAGGTGTATAGAGAATATATATACACCGATTTGGACTATATATCTGCATGCCATCTAAAAGAGATAGAACAGCACGTGATTCTTATCGATTCTTTCTCCAAACGCTACTCGGAATGTGGAATACGAATTGGTGCACTAATCACTAAGAACAAGATAGTAAGAGATGCGGTGATGAAACTGTGCCAAGCTCGCCTATCTCCACCACTACTTGGACAAATTGCTGCAGAGGCTTCTTTGGATGCATCGGAGAAATATATCAACGATACCTATACGGAATATCTGGAACGACGCGATTTTTTGATAGAGGGACTAAATAGAATAGAGGGGGTCTACTCTCCTGTGCCAATGGGGGCTTTTTATACCATTGCACGCATCCCTGTGGACAGTGCGGATGCATTCTGTGCATGGTGCCTCAGTGATTACAACGACCAGGGAGAAACGATTATGATGGCTCCTGCATCGGGCTTCTACACTACTCCGGGAAAGGGTAAGGATGAGGTGCGGATAGCTTACGTAATCTGTAAAGAAGAGATTAAACGGTCGCTTCAACTATTAGAGAAAGCGCTCCGAAGCTATCCGGGTAACACCTACAAGAAAGAGTAGTTCAGAGCTATTCTTAGGCGCATCTTTGAGGTACGTGAGATGAACAGTAAGGAGTAAGAGTAATAATACAAGAGGAGCTTTATCTATTTCCGATAGTACGCTGTTAAAGGAAGAATGAGAAAATTGCTCCAGGAAATCTTGCAAATCTTACTATTACAAAAAGGCGCAAAGAACGAACAAATGGGGGGCTGAAGCCCTAAAACAAAAAAGGCTGTAACAGATGTTACAGCCTTTATATTTTGAATCAAGTAATAACTACGCTTCTTCTGTTGCAGCTTCTGGTGCTGCAGCTGGAGTAGTTTTAGTTGATGTAGCTTTCTTAGAACGACGTGTACGTGTTTTCTTAGTAGCTTTTTCAGTCATCATATTTTCATCATAATCTACTAGCTCAATAAAACACATCTCGGCATTATCACCTAAACGGTGTCCTGTACGAATGATACGTGTGTATCCGCCTGGACGATCTGCAATCTTAAGTGAAATTTCTTTGAATAATTCGGTAACTGCGAATTTATCTTGCAAAAAACTAAATACAACACGACGAGAATTAGTCGTATCATTTTTAGATCTAGTCAATAGAGGCTCTATATATTTCTTAAGAGCTTTAGCCTTAGCTGTAGTCGTAGTGATTCTTTTGTGCATGATCAAAGAAACCGCCATGTTAGACAACATTGCCTTTCTATGAGTAGCAGTGCGACCCAAGTGGTTAAATTTTTTATTATGTCTCATTTTTTATTCTTTATCTAATTTATATTTAGAGATGTCGGTTCCAAACGATAGATTCAGACTTTCTAGCAAATCATCAAGCTCAGTAAGCGATTTCTTACCAAAATTTCTAAACTTAAGCAAATCAGTTTTATTGAATTGAATCAACTCACCTAATGTCTCTACGTCGGCTGCCTTCAAACAATTGAGGGCACGAACAGAAAGATCCATGTCAATAAGTTTAGTTTTCAATAACTGACGCATATGAAGAACTTCTTCATCAAATTCCTCATTACCATCAATCTCATTGCTCTCCAACATAATCTTCTCGTCAGAAAATAACATGAAATGATAAATTAAAATTTTTGCGGCATCCTTAAGTGCATCTTTTGGATGTATGGAACCATCCGTAGTAACTTCTAATATAAGTTTCTCATAATCCGTCTTTTGCTCAACACGGAAATTCTTAACCTCATATTTTACATTACGTATCGGAGTGTAAATAGAATCAATAGGTAAAGTATTTACATCTGTACAATACTCGCGGTTCTCCTCTGAAGGAACATAACCACGACCTTTATTGATCGTTATATCAATTTGAAGCGTAGCTTGTGAATCTAAATGGCAAATAACTAGTTCAGGATTTAACACTTCAAATCCAATCAAATACTTACCTATATCACCCGCCAAAAATTCACTCGAATTCTCAATCGTAATACTTACTTTCTCATTTTCGAATTCTTCTACTACTTGCTTAAATCTTACCTTTTTAAGATTTAAGATGATGTTGGTAACATCCTCCTTAACTCCTGGTATGACAGAAAACTCATGCTCAACACCTTCGATCTTTACGGTGGTGATGGCATAACCTTCTAGTGAAGAAAGAAGAATACGACGCAAAGCATTACCAACGGTAATACCGAAACCAGGCTCTAATGGACGAAATTCGAATTTACCAAACTTCGCATCAGCCTCTAACATCAATACTTTCTCAGGTTTTTGAAATGCTAATATCGCCATGAAATTAATTATTATTTAGAGTACAACTCAACGATCAACTGTTCTTTAATATTCTCGGGAATATCTGTTCTCTCTGGAATGTGAAGGAATTTACCAGATTTAGTAGTATCATCCCACTCCAACCATGGATATTTGCTGTGATTAAATCCAGCTAAAGCATTATCAATAACTTCCAAAGATTTAGATTTCAAACGAACACCTACTATTTGTCCTGGTTTTACAGAATAAGAAGGGATGTTTACGATCTCTCCATCTACAATGATGTGTCTATGAGACACCAATTGACGAGCTCCAGAACGTGTAGAAGAAATACCTAAACGGAATACAACATTATCTAAACGACACTCTAAAGACTGCAATAAGATCTCACCTGTAATTCCATTAGAACTATCGGCTTTTTTGAATAGGTTACGGAATTGTTTTTCTAATACTCCGTAAGTATATTTTGCTTTTTGCTTCTCAGCAAGCATCACACCATATTCAGATACTTTTTTTCTTCTTGAATTGCCGTGTTGACCTGGAGGATAATTTTTCTTAGAAAGAACTTTATCAGCTCCAAATATAGCCTCTCCAAATTTACGTGCTATTTTTGATTTTGGTCCAGTATATCTAGCCATTTTATTTTTATTAAATTGTTATTATGAATCTAATGTTGTTATAGCCATGACGACATAAATTAAAAATGTAATCCATAACTAAAACGATGACTCATTTAATATATATTAAAACTATACTCTCCTTCTTTTTGGAGGACGACAACCATTATGTGGTAATGGAGTTACATCAATAATTTCAGTCACCTCTATTCCAGATGCATGAATATTTCTGATTGCAGACTCACGACCATTACCTGGTCCTTTAACATAAGCTTTAACTTTTCTTAATCCAAGATCATAAGCTACCTTAGCACAATCTTGTGCAGCCATTTGAGCTGCGTAAGGAGTATTCTTTTTTGAACCTCTAAATCCCATCTTACCTGCTGAAGACCAAGAAATAACTTGACCTTCACTATTTGCTAGAGAAACGATGATGTTATTAAAAGATGAATGAACATGAAGTTGTCCGTTTGCATCAATTTTTACATTTCTCTTTTTTGCTGCGACTGTTTTTTTTGCCATATCAACAATTATTATTTAGTAGCTTTTTTCTTATTAGCAACTGTTTTCTTTCTTCCCTTACGTGTTCGGGCATTGTTCTTTGTACACTGACCGCGTAAAGGTAAACCTACACGATGACGAACTCCACGGTAACAACCGATGTCCATTAATCGTTTAATGTTTAGTTGAACTTCAGAACGAAGATCACCCTCTACTTTAAAATTTTCTCCGATTATTTCACGAATCTTTGCTGCCTGGTCATCTGTCCAATCTTTTACTTTAAGATCTTTATCAACACCAGCAAGATTTAGAATCTTAACCGAATTACTGCGTCCAATACCAAATACGTAGGTTAACGCAATCTCACCCCTTTTATTTTGAGGTAAATCTACACCAACTATTCTTATAGCCATATACTCAATTATTTTTTTAACAAATAAAAAATTATCCTTGACGTTGTTTAAACTTAGGATCCTTTTTATTAATAACATACAAACGGCCTTTACGTCTCACGATCTTGCATTCAGGCGTACGTTTTTTTATAGATGCTCTAACTTTCATATCACTAATATTATTTATATCTAAATACAATTCTCCCCTTAGATAAATCGTAAGGAGACATTTCAACTCTTACTCTATCACCTGGTAAAATCTTAATGTAATGCATTCGCATCTTACCAGAGATATGCGCTGTAATTGGATGACCATTCTCTAACTCTACTCTAAACATAGCGTTAGATAATGCTTCAAGAATTACACCATCTTGTTCTATTGCAGACTGTTTTGCCATATATTATTTTAATTTATTTCTTAAAACTTCTTCAACATATTCGAACGTTGAAAGTATCTCCGATTTACCGGCTGCTACAGCAATAGTATGCTCAAAATGAGCGGCGGGTAAGCCATCGACCGTTTTCACTGTCCAACCATCTTTATCCATAAAGATTTCGCGTTTACCTTGTGTTATCATGGGTTCTATCGAAAGACACAATCCTCGTTTTAACAAAGGACCCGTTCCTCTTCTACCATAATTTGGTACCTGAGGATCTTCGTGCATATCACGACCAATTCCATGACCTACAAATTCTCTAACAACTCCATAAGACTCCGACTCACAAAATTGCTGAATAGTATAACCTATATCACCAATCCTTTTTCCAACAACAGCTGTTTCAATACCTTTCAATAGAGATGCTTCTGTTATTCTTAAAAGCTGCTTAACTGTCTCATCTACTTCTCCTACGCAAAAAGTGTAGGCAGAATCGCCACAAAAACCATTCAGTAAAGTTCCACAATCAACAGATACAATATCACCATCCTTTAGCGGAACATCATTAGGAATGCCATGAACAACTTCATCATTCACTGAAGTACAAAGACTTCCTGTGAAAGGTATTCCTAAATGATTCTTAAAACCTTTGAAAGTAGGAATTGCACCATTATCTCTAATGAACTCTTCTGCTACTTTATCGAGCTGTATGGTTGTAACACCTGGTTCGATTAATTTTGCAACTTCTGCAAGTGTTCTGCCAACAAGCTGATTGCTTGCACGAAGTTGCTCAATTTCATCTTCTGTTTTAAGAAAAATCATTCTTAATATGCAGAGACGCCTCCAACACGTCCTTTTATTCTTCCTGAATTCATCAATCCATCATAGTGACGCATCATAAGATGACTCTCTACTTGTTGCAATGTGTCTAACACTACACCAACAAGAATCAAAAGAGATGTACCACCAAAGAACTGAGCGAAGCCTTCTTTAATACCAAACATTCCGGCAAAAGCTGGAAGAATAGCAATTAAAGCAAGGAATAAAGCACCAGGCAAAGTAATACGTGACATAATTTCGTCAATATACTCTGTTGTTGCTTTACCAGGCTTGATACCAGGAACAAAACCATTACTTCTCATTAAATCGTCACTCATCTGCTTTGGATTAACAGTGATAGCTGTGTAGAAGTATGTAAAAAATACAACCATAACAGCAAATATCACATTGTATAATATACTCGTATGATCTACTAAATCACGAGCAACACCACTAGCATTAGCAACTTGAGAGAAACCTATGATTGCAATTGGTATAAACATAATAGCCTGAGCGAAAATGATAGGCATTACGTTTGCTGCATTTACTTTCAATGGGATGTATTTTCTAGGGCCTTCATACTGACGGCTCCCTTCTACTCTCTTAACATATTGAACTGGAATTTTACGAGTACCTTGTACAAGAAGAATTGCAGCTCCGATTACAAGAAGCAAGAAGATTATTTCAATCAAAAACATCACCAAACCACCTGCACCTGGTGATGCCATTCTTGCAATAAATTCTTGAAACAATGCTTGAGGAAGGCGTGCAATAATACCAACGAGAATGATAAAAGATACACCGTTACCAATACCCTTGTCTGTGATACGCTCACCAAGCCAAAGAACAAACATACTACCTGCAGCCAAAATAATGGTAGAAGTAAGTATGAACAACAGATCGAAAGACTGACCTACTTGCGATTGCAAGTTAATCAAATAGGAAGGTGCTTGCAAAAATAAAATAGCAATCGTTAGATAACGAGTATACTGATTTATCTTTGTTCTACCACTTTCTCCCTCGTTCTGTAGACGCTGGAAATAAGGCACCGCGATTGCCAATAGTTGGATAACAATAGATGCCGAAATATAAGGCATAATACCCAAAGCAAGAATCGATGCGTGTGAAAAAGCACCTCCAGAGAACATATCCAGCAATGACATTAGACCTGTGCTTGTCTGCGCAGATAATTTTGTCAATGAACTAGGATCAATACCTGGCAATACTACATACGAACCGAATCTATATATTGCTATAAACAACACAGTGATGAGGATCCTTTGTTTAAGATCCTCAATTTTCCATATATTCTTTAATGTTTCAATCAATTTTTTCATTGAATCAGAGTTTTATTGCGTTTCCACCAACAGCTTCAATAGCTGCAATTGCACTCTTTGAGAAAGCGTCAGCTTCCACATCAAGTTTCACAGTCAAGCTGCCATTATTCAAGACTTTAACTAATTGAGAAGAAGATATGAATCCAGCAGCGATGAAATCGCTTTTAGTAACCTTTGTCAATTGTTTAGCTTCTGCTAAACCTTGAACAACATCAAGGTTAATACCTTTGTACTCTACTCTATTAATATTATTAAATCCGAATTTAGGAACACGACGTTGTAGTGGCATTTGACCACCTTCAAAACCAATCTTCCTGGAATATCCAGATCTTGACTTAGCACCATTATGACCTCTTGTTGAAGTTCCACCTAAACCAGAACCTTGACCACGTCCTATACGTTTTCTAGTTTTGATAGAGCCTTCAGCAGGCTTTAAATTACTTAATTTCATATTGTAATAAATTTTACTTTTGAATGATTATTTATTCAACGATGGTAACTAAGTGTTTTACCTTTTCTACCATACCAAGAATCGAAGGAGCATCCTCGTGTTCAACCACGCGATTCATTTTACGAAGACCAAGTGCATCCAATGTTCTCTTTTGAACTGCTGGAGCACCGATTCTACTCTTTACTTGTTTAATCTTTATAGTTGCCATAAATATCTCCTTTATCCTCTAAATACTACATCTAAACTAACGCCACGATTTTGTGCAACCATGCGAGCATCTCTCATTTCTGAAAGAGCAAGAACAGTAGCTTTAACTAAATTGTGAGGATTAGAAGATCCTTTCGATTTAGCTAGTACATCAGTGACACCTACACTCTCAAGTACAGCACGCATTGCACCACCAGCAACAACTCCAGTACCTGGAGAAGCTGGTTTAATCAATACGTACGCTCCACCAAAACGAGCTAATTGCTCATGTGGAACAGTACCTTTTAAAACGGGAACTTGAATAAGGTTTTTCTTAGCGGCTTCAACACCTTTTGCAATAGCAGCAGCTACTTCACCAGCTTTACCTAAACCCCAACCAATTACACCATTCTCGTTACCAACAACTACAATTGCTGAAAAGCTAAATGTTCTACCACCTTTAGTTACTTTAGTAACACGATTAATAGAAACAAGTCTATCTTTCAGCTCAATATCGTTAGCTATTTTAACTTTTTTCATTCCTGCCATAATTATTAGAATTTAAGACCACCATTACGTGCTGCATCAGCTACTTCCTTAATTCTCCCATGATATAGATACCCATTACGATCAAAAACAACCGCAGTGATACCAGCTTCTTGCGCTTTTTTCGCAATTAACTCACCCACTTTGACAGCTTTTTCTTTCTTAGATACAGCCTCGCCTAATTTTAGGGAAGAAGCTGAAGCTAATGTAGTACCTGTTAAATCATTTATGATTTGAACATACAATTGCTTGTTACTTCTAAATACAGACATACGAGGAATCTCAGTTGTACCTGAGATCTTATTACGTACTCTATATTTAATTTTTGTTCTTCTTTCTATTTTTGTTGTCATAATAATATTATTTTATGTAAATTATTTAGCAGAAGCTGACTTGCCTGACTTCCTGCGGATAATCTCACCAACAAATCTAATACCCTTACCTTTATATGGTTCTGGCTTACGGAAAGAACGAATTTTAGCACAAATGTGACCAATCAATTGTTTGTCGCAAGACTCTAAAAGAATAAGAGGATTTTTATTTCTTTCTGACTTAGTCTCTACCTTAATTTCTTCAGGCAACAACATAAGTATTGGGTGAATGAACCCTAGTGAAAACTCGAGCAAATTTCCTTTGTTAGTTACACGGTAACCAACACCAACAAGCTCTAATTCTTTTTTGTAACCAGTAGAAACACCGATTACCATATTATTAACTAACGAACGGTACAAACCATGAAACGCATTTGCTTGTTTATCCTCACCTACGCGAGTAAACACAACACAACCATCTTCAATTTCAACTTTCACATCAGGTTTGATCGTTTGTTTCAACTCTCCTTTTGGTCCCTTAACGGTAACTAAATCTCCTTCGATTGTTACAGTAACACCTGCAGGGATACTAATGGGTAATTTACCTATTTTTGACATTGCTTATTCCTCCTAATATTAATAAACGTAACATAAAACTTCACCTCCGATTTTCAAATCTAAGGCTTCTTTGTTCGTTATTACACCTTTGGAAGTAGATATAATTGCAATACCCAAACCATTAATAACTCTGGGCATATCTTTGTAACCAGTGTATTTACGTAAACCTGGAGTAGAAACTCTAATCAATTTCTTGATAGAATTTACTTTATTTACATTATCATACTTCAACGCTACTTTAATAGTACCTTGAGGACCATCCTCTACAAACTTAAAATTAAGTATGTAACCTTTTTGGAAAAGGATTTTAGTAATTTCCTTTTTTAGATTTGAGGCAGGAATCTCAACAACTCTGTGTTTAGCAGCAATTGCATTTCTTAACCTCGTTAGATAATCTGCTATTGGATCAGTCATAAATATATAAAATTAAATTAATCAGGAACATCCTGACAATATTTAAAAAATTACCAGCTTGCTTTTCTTATTCCAGGAATAAGACCGTTAGAAGCCATCTCTCTAAATTGGATTCTAGAAACTCCAAATTGTCTGATATAACCTTTAGGACGACCTGTCAAGCTACAACGATTATGCAATCGTACAGGAGAAGCATTCTTAGGTAGCGCTTGTAGTGCTTCAAAATTACCCTCTTTTTTCAATTGAGCTCTTTTATCAGCATATTTGGCTACTAATTTAGCACGCTTAACTTCACGCGCTTTCATTGATTCTTTTGCCATATTCTATTAATCTTTTTTTGAACTTTTAAAAGGTAGTCCGAATTCTTTAAGAAGAGCATATCCCTCTTCATCTGTTTCTGCAGATGTTACAAAGGTAATATTCATTCCTAATATTTTCGAGATACTATCAAGATTTATTTCTGGAAAAATGATTTGTTCTTGGATACCTAGTGTATAATTACCTCTTCCATCAAACTTGCTTTCAATTCCTTTGAAATCACGAATACGTGGTAAAGCTACTTGAACTAGACGTTCTAAAAATTCATACATTTTTTCTCTACGTAAAGTTACCATAACACCTACTGGCATTTTTTTACGCAACTTAAAGTTGGCGATATCTTTACGTGAAATTGTAGCAACAGCTTTCTGACCAGTGATGGTAGTAAGCTCTTTAATCGCAACATCAATAATCTTCTTATCTGCTACTGCTAAACCAAGACCCTCGTTGATAACGATTTTCTTAAGTTTTGGCACTTGCATAGTTGAAGAATATTTGAATTGTTCCATTAATGCAGGAGCTATACGCTCTGCATAAGTATTTTTAAGACTTGCAGTATTACTCATTATTTGATCTCCTCCCCTGACTTTTTAGAATAGCGTACATAAGTTCTTTGATCAGAACTTTCTCTTCTCCCAATACGTGTTGGCTTTCCTGTTTTAGGATCTACCACATTCAAGTTCGAAATATGAATTGAAGACTCTTGTTTAACGATGCCACCTTGGGGACTAGTTGCACTTGGTTTAGTGCTCTTAGAAACCATATTAACACCTTCAACAATAGCTCTTTTTTTATCTACAAGAACTTGTAATACGCGACCAGTCTTTGTCTTGTTTTCACCAGAATTTACGTAGACTGTATCACCTTTCTTTATATGTAATTTACTCATTACTTTATTCTTTTAGAAAATTAAAGTACCTCTGGTGCCAATGAAACTACTTTCATATTAACCGCACGAAGTTCTCTCGCCACAGGGCCGAAAATACGGCTACCTCTCAATTCACCGGTATTATTAAGTAATACACAAGCATTATCATCAAAACGAATGTATGAGCCATCAGCTCTACGAATTTCTTTTCTCGTTCTAACAATAAGCGCTTTGGATATAGCACCTTTTTTAATATCACTAGCGGGGATAACGCTTTTTACAGACACAACAATAACATCCCCAACGGAGGCATAACGTCTTTTTGTACCGCCTAATACACGTATACATAAGACCTCTTTTGCACCGCTGTTATCACATACTGTGAGTCTCGATTCTGTTTGTATCATAATTACTTAGCTCTTTCGATTATGTCGACTAATCTCCATCTTTTAGTTTTACTCAAAGGACGAGTTTCCATGATACATACAGTATCACCTACATTGCACTCATTTTTCTCGTCATGAGCATGGTATTTTTTTGTTTTACTAACAAACTTACCATATATAGGGTGTTTCTCCTTAAATTTAGCAACAATAGTAATGGTTTTATCCATACTTGTACTTAAAACCACCCCGGTTCTTTCTTTTCTTAAGTTTCTAGCTTCCATGAGGACTATTATTTATTATTAAGTTCTCTTTGGCGTAACTCAGATTTCATACGTGCAATAGTGCGACGTAATTCTTTAATTTGACCTGGGTTGTCCAAAGGAGAAATAGAATGGTTTAAAACCATCTGATTATAATTGGTCACTTCTTTCTCAACGCTCTCTACCAATTCATTGGTACTTAACTCTCTTATTTCAGCAATTTTCATAACCATTACATATTTTGATTCTGAGTATCGAAATCACGTCTTACGATAAACTTGGTAGTTACAGGAAGTTTTTGTGCTGCTAAGCGCAAAGCTTCTTTCGCGATTTCAAAAGATACACCTTCTACTTCAATAATAATTCTTCCGGGAGTGATAGGAGCAACAAATCCTTCTGGATTACCTTTTCCCTTACCCATACGTACCTCTGCAGGTTTCTTTGTAATAGGTTTGTCAGGAAAAATACGTATCCATATTTGTCCTTGACGTTGCATATATCTAGTAACTGCAATACGTGCAGCTTCAATCTGACGACCAGTGATCCATTTAGATTGTAATGATTTGATACCGAAAGAACCAAACGCTAGTTGGTTACCTCTCTGTGCATCACCTTTCATACGACCTTTTTGTTGTCTTCTGAATTTAGTCTTTTTTGGTTGTAACATATTTCCTAAAATTCAAGTTCAATTAGCGATTATTTTTCTTTCTTTTGAAGTTTCTTCCGCCATTGCCAGCATTTTTACCTCTTCCATGATCCTTAGTTTGTGTAAAGTTAGGAGCTAAATCTCTCTTACCATATACCTCACCCTTACAGATCCAAACTTTAATACCGAGCAAACCAACTTTTGTCAAAGCTTCAGCTAGACAATAATCGATATCTGCTCTAAAAGTATGCAACGGAGTTCTTCCTTCTTTATACATCTCAGAACGGGCCATTTCAGCACCATTCAAACGACCTGAGATCTGCACTTTGATACCTTCAGCACCCATACGCATAGTGTTGGCAATAGCCATCTTAATCGCACGACGATAGGCAATTTTACCTTCAACCTGTTGAGCTATGTTTTTAGCTACAATCACAGCGTCTAATTCCGGTCTTTTCACTTCAAAGATGTTGATTTGAACATCCTTATCGGTGATTTTTTTCAACTCTTCTTTTAACTTATCGACTTCCTGACCGCCTTTACCAATGATAATTCCTGGACGAGATGTACAGATTGTGATTGTTACAAGTTTAAGTGTGCGCTCAATAACAATACGAGAAACACTAGCTTTAACTAATCTTGCAGAAAGATATTTACGAATTTTACTATCTTCTAGTAACGACTCTCCATATTTATTTCCGCCATACCAATTTGAATCCCATCCTCTGATAATTCCTAAACGGTTACTTATTGGATTAATTTTTTGTCCCATTAAGCTTAATTTTTATCACTATTATTATTAATAGAATCTACGAACAAGGTGACGTGATTTGAACGTTTTCGAATTCTGAATCCTCTTCCTTGGGGAGCTGGACGCATTCTTTTCAACATCGTTGCACTATCAACATATATCTTCGATATAAACAATTCACCACTTTCGGCCTTACGTTCGTTTTTCTGTTCCCAATTTGCAATAGCAGAGCGCAAAAGCTTCTCAACACGTGCCGAGGCCTCCTTAGAGGAGAATTTTAAAGCTCCTAACGCTTTATTGACCTCCATTCCACGCACCATATCAGCGACTAATCGCATCTTACGAGGAGAAGTAGGAACATCTTGCAATTTAGCAAAATATAAAGTTTTAAGGGCTTCCTTTCGGTTTAACGCCGCTACTTTTTTTCTTTTTCCCATTATTACGTTATTTTACAAATTATCTTTTCTTATTACCACCATGACCTCTAAAGGTACGGGTAGGCGAAAACTCGCCTAATTTGTGCCCTACCATGTTTTCGGTAACATATACTGGAATAAATTTATTTCCGTTATGAACAGCAACAGTATGTCCTACAAAATCAGGAGATATCATTGATGCTCTGGCCCACGTCTTAACAACTATTTTCTTGCTAGATTCATTCATAGCAAGAATTTTTTTCTCAAGTTTTACGTTAATATAAGGACCTTTTTTTAAAGAACGACTCATAGTTTACTCAATTAATCAAATTACTTTTTTCTTCTCTCTATAATATACTTAGTAGATTGTTTCTTAGGAGCTCTTGTCTTCAAGCCCTTAGCATACAAACCTTTACGAGATCTTGGATGACCTCCTGATTGGCGACCTTCACCACCACCCATTGGGTGATCCACTGGATTCATTACCACACCACGGTTATGAGGACGACGTCCAAACCATCTAGAGCGACCAGCCTTACCTGAAGATTCCAATGCATGATCGGAGTTACCAACACTACCAATAGTAGCCTTACAAGTACTAAGTATTTGTCTAACTTCACCTGAAGGTAATTTGACAACACAATACTTGCCTTCTCTCGAAGTTAACTGAGCAAAATTACCTGCCGATCTAACTAATGCAGCTCCTTGACCTGGACGTAATTCGATATTATGAATTACAGTACCAACAGGAATATTCTGCAAAGGAAGAGCATTACCAATCTCTGGTGATGCTTTTTCTCCCGACATTAACGTGCTTCCAACTTGTAAACCATTAGGAGCAATAATATAACGCTTTTCACCATCTGCATAAAAAAGTAAAGCAATACGAGCAGAACGGTTAGGATCATACTCAATTGTTTTTACTACTGCAGGCACACCATCTTTATTTCTCTTGAAATCGATAAAACGCAATTTTCTGCGATGACCACCACCTAAGTAGCGCATTGTCATCTTACCAGTGTTATTACGACCACCAGAAGAACGTTTACCAAATACAAGAGACTTTTCTGGTACAGAAGCGGTTACTTCATCAAATGTACCAATAATTTTATGTCTTTGCCCCGGTGTTGTGGGCTTAAATTTACGTACTGCCATTTCTTTTAAATATTGCTATAAAAATCAATCACATCGCCCTCTTTTAAAGTCACTACGGCTTTCTTGAAAGCATTGGATCTACCTTTAATAAGACCTGATTTTGTATAACGACTTTTATTCTTTCCTGAATATCTAGCCGTATTTACGTCAGCTACTGTAACATTGTACAAGGCCTCAACTTCATTCTTAATCTCTAATTTGTTAGCCTCAGGACGCACAATAAACCCGAAACGATTGGACATCTTTTCGGATATATTTGTCATTTTTTCTGTTACTAACGGTTTAATAATAATTCCCATTATTTAAGCCTCCTTTTTAGTTAAGATCGTATCGATTACAGAAAGAGAGCCTTCAGTAAGAACAAGCGTATTAGCACCTAACACCTTGTAAGTGTTAAGAGTAGCAGCTAGTGAAACTGAAATTCCTTCTATATTACGAGCAGACAAATATACGTTTTTATTTGCTTCTGGTAAAACAAACAGTAGGTTTCTATCAGAAACTTTAAGGTTTTTTACCATAGCAACAAATTCTTTTGTTTTTGCGGACTCAAAAGTAAAATCCTCAATTACAACAATAGCATTATCCTTCGCTTTGTAAGACAAAGCAGAACAACGAGCTAACGACTTAACTTTTTTGTTAAGTTTAAAGTTGTAGTCTCTTGGTTTAGGACCAAAACAACGTGCACCACCTACTAGAATTGGCGATTTAATATCACCACGACGAGCACCACCGCCACCTTTTTGTTTTCCTAACTTACGAGTAGATCCACTCAACTCACTTCTCTCTTTAGATTTATGAGTACCTTGACGTTGATTAGCAAGATACTGTTTAGTATCAAGATAAATCACGTGATCATTAGGCTCAATCCCGAAGATAGATTCGTTTAACGTAATCTTTCTCCCGGTGTCTTCACCTTTAATATTATATACGTTAAGTTCCATTATTTCTCAATTATTAAGATTGAACCTTTGCATCCAGGAACAGAACCTTTTACTAAAAGGAGATTGTGTTCTGGGATTACTTTTAATACTTTCAAGTTTTGAACAGTGACTCTGTCACCACCCATTTGGCCACCCATGCGCATTCCTTTGAACACCTTAGCAGGGTATGAACAAGCACCAATAGAACCTGGTTTACGGGCACGATTATGTTGACCATGTGTAGCTTGACCTACACCTGCAAAACCATGTCTTTTTACTACACCTTGAAAACCTTTACCTTTTGAAGTTCCAGCGACATCTACAAAGACAACGTCGTTAAACAACTCTACGGTAAGGACTTCACCTAAATTAAGTTCGTTATCGAACTCACTGAACTCGGCCAAGTGTCTTTTTGGTGTAACTCCTGCTCTTTTAAAATGGCCCATTAAAGGCTTTGTAGTATGTTTCTCATTTTTTTCTTGGAAACCTACTTGAACAGCATCATAACCATCTGTTTGGACAGTTTTGATTTGAGTTACAACACAAGGACCTGCTTCGATAACAGTGCATGGTACGTTTTTACCATCGGCACTGAAAACGGATGTCATTCCGATTTTTTTTCCTAATAATCCTGGCATTTCTCTAATTAATTAAATTATCAAACTTTAATTTCAACTTCTACACCACTTGGTAACTCAAGTTTCATCAATGCATCAACAGTTTTAGCAGTAGAGCTATAAATGTCAATTAATCGCTTGAAAGAAGACAATTGGAACTGTTCTCTAGACTTTTTATTAACAAAAGTAGAACGGTTCACTGTAAAAATACGCTTGTGTGTTGGCAATGGAATTGGTCCACTAACAATTGCACCAGTCGCTTTAACTGTCTTAACAATTTTCTCAGCTGATTTATCAACCAAGTTGTGATCGTAAGATTTCAGTTTGATTCTGATTTTCTGACTCATTATATATTTTTTAAAAATTAAACATTGTAGCAGGTTAAGAGTCATTCGCTAACCTGCTACGATTAAATCTATACTAGATCAACACGACCGTTAACTTCCTCCAATACTGCTTTCGCAATAGATTTAGAAACAACAGCGTGATGGTCATAGGTCATTGAAGAAGTTGCTCTACCAGATGAGATAGTACGTAAAGCAGTTACATAACCGAACATTTCGGCCAATGGAACAATAGCTTTAACAATACGTGCACCTGAGCGACTAGTCTCCATACCCTCTACTTGTCCACGACGTTTGTTCAAGTCACCGATTATATCACCCATGCTCTCTTCTGGTGTTACCACCTCAAGACGCATTACAGGCTCCATAAGAACAGGACCAGCTTGAGCACAAGCACTCTTATATGCTTGTAAAGCACAAACCTCGAAAGACAATTGGTCTGAATCCACAGGATGGAAAGAACCATCAAGCAATGTTACTTTCAAAGAATCCAAAGGATACCCAGCAAGTACACCATTCTTCATAGCATTTGTAAATCCTTTTTGTACAGATGGAATAAATTCTTTAGGAATATTACCACCTTTTACAGAGTCGATGAATTGCAAACCGCCTTCAACGAAATCTTCATCAACAGGCCCTATGTTTACAATTATATCCGCAAATTTACCACGTCCACCAGATTGTTTCTTGTAAACCTCGCGTAAATTAACCGTTTTAGTAATAGCCTCTTTATAATTAACTTGAGGACGACCTTGGTTACATTCCACTTTAAACTCACGTCTTAAGCGGTCAATAATGATATCCAAATGAAGCTCACCCATACCAGAAATTACAGTTTGACCAGATTGTTCATCTGTTTTAACAGTAAAGGTAGGATCCTCTTCGGCCAATTTAGCAAGTCCGTTAGATAATTTATCAACATCACTTTGTGTTTTTGGTTCAATAGAAACACCAATTACAGTTTCAGGGAAATCAATAGATTCCAAGATAATAGGTGATTTTTCATCACATAATGTATCTCCTGTATGAATATCCTTAAAACCAACACCAGCACCAATATCACCGGCTGAAATCACACTAACAGGGTTTTGTTTGTTAGAATGCATCTGGAATAAACGAGAAACACGCTCTTTTTTACCGGAACGTACATTGAAGATATACGAACCAGCTTCAATTTTACCAGAGTAAACACGGAAGAAAGTCAAACGACCTACATAAGGGTCAGTAGCAATTTTAAATGCTAAAGCAGATGTAGGAGCATTTTCAGAAGCTTCACGAGTTTCTTCTTCGCCAGTTTCAGGGTTTAAGCCCTTAATTTGAACAGAATCAAGTGGTGAAGGTAAGAAAGCACATACATAATTTAACAATGTTTGTACACCCTTATTCTTAAAGGAAGAACCACACAACATTGGAACGATAGCCATTTGACAAGTTGCGTTACGTAAAGCACGTAAGATCTCATCTTCAGTTATTGTATCTGGATTGTCGAAGAATTTCTCCATCAAAGCATCATCAAATTCTGCTACTTTTTCAAGCATTTTCTCTCTCCACTCATTTGCTTCATCTATAAGTTCTGCAGGGATATCATCCACTTCAAATTCGGCTCCAAGAGTTTCATCATGCCATAAAATAGCCTTCATCTTAATAAGGTCAACGACCCCTTTAAAATGCTCTTCAGAACCAATTGGTATAACAATCGAACATGGATTAGCTCCTAAAACGTCTTTCATCTGGCGAATTACCTCGTAGTAATCAGCACCAGATCTATCCATTTTATTTACATAACCAATACGAGGAACGTTATATTTATCCGCTTGACGCCATACTGTTTCAGATTGTGGTTCAACACCACCTACAGCACAATAAGTTGCAACTGCACCATCTAAAACACGTAATGAACGCTCTACCTCAGCAGTAAAGTCAACGTGTCCTGGAGTATCAATTAAATTTATTTTATATTGGTGACCAGCCCAGTCCCAACGTGTTGTTGTTGCAGCTGAAGTAATCGTTATACCGCGCTCTTGTTCTTGCGCCATCCAGTCCATTGTTGCACCACCATCATGTACCTCACCAATTTTGTGAGTCAATCCAGTATAGTACAAAATACGTTCTGAAGTCGTAGTTTTACCAGCATCAATGTGAGCCATGATACCGATATTACGCGTTAAATGTAAATCTTGATTTGCCATTATATTATCTCAATTGAATTTATGATTAGAATCTAAAGTGAGCAAAAGCACGGTTAGCCTCGGCCATACGATGCATATCTTCTTTACGTTTGTAAGCTCCACCTTGTTCATTGTAACCGTCAACGATTTCAGCAGCTAATTTATCAGCCATTGTTTTACCACCACGTTTACGAGCAAAAAGAATTAAATTCTTCATTGAAATAGACTCTTTTCTGTCAGGACGAACCTCTGTAGGAACTTGGAATGTAGCACCACCGATACGGCGAGATTTTACTTCTACTTGAGGAGTAATGTTTTCTAAAGCTATTTTCCAAATTTCTAGTGCAGATTTCTCATCATCCGCTAATTTTGCTTTAACAGTTTCTAAAGCTGCATAAAAAATTTCGTAAGACAAGTTCTTTTTACCATCATACATAAGATGATTTACAAACTTCGATACTTTTTGGTCATTAAAAACGGGATCTGGAAGGATCACACGTTTTTTTGGTTTTGATTTTCTCATTTTCTTTTAGTAATGTTTTTGTTTGGGGTTGCTTTTGCTTGCTTCAACAGTTCCACTGAACTATTTACTCAACCTTTTTCGCGTATTCCTACAAACCAAAACGTTTATTTATACTTGATATTTCTTAGAAGATTTACTTCTTAGCAGCCTTAGGGCGTTTTGTTCCATATTTAGAACGTCTCTGTGTGCGATTTGCAACACCGGCAGTATCTAAAGTTCCACGAACAATGTGATAACGCACACCTGGTAAATCTTTTACACGACCACCACGTACTAATACGATTGAATGCTCTTGCAAGTTGTGACCTTCTCCAGGAATGTATGAATTGACTTCTTTTTGATTTGTCAAACGCACACGAGCTACTTTACGCATTGCAGAGTTTGGCTTTTTTGGAGTTGTTGTGTATACTCTTACACATACACCACGTCTTTGAGGACAAGAATCAAGTGCAGGAGACTTGCTCTTCTCTACCAAAGCCACTCTTCCTTTTCTAACTAACTGTTGAATAGTAGGCATTTTGTTGTTTTTTTTAATTATTATATATTGTTTATTCTTTATCTAAATCAGGGCCAAATCTATAGCACTAAGCACTCTAAACTATACAATTCGGGCTGCAAATTTACGATTAATATTTTAATATACAATGAAACAACTCAATAAAAAAAATAGATTAACACAAATATTCATTCTCAATAATGCAGATTACAAATGACTTACCTCAAAAAATAAAATCCACATAACAGAAAAGAGGAGGATATGGTTTATCCATTTAAAACGAAAAGCGCCTAGCTACAAAAGAGCAATCTTGCAATAGAGTTGTTAAAAAAGAGAGCAGTTCGTGTAGTGAACCGCATAAAAAAAACACAAACATTTGTTTGTGTTTTTTATGCACAATAGAAGAGAGCCATTAAGCATCTCCTTTAAAATTAGAGATTGGTGGCACAAAAGTCCCCTTATTTTCGGGAAGATGAATAGGACCAAAGGTTGCTTCATACTTTCTGATATTCTCTTGTAAAGCATTTACCAATCGTTTTACATGTTCGGGAGCCATTACAACACGCGATTTAACCGTTGCTTTTGGCACACCAGGCATTACACTAACAAAATCCATCACAAATTCTGAGCTAGAGTGAGTAAGAACAGCTAAATTAGCATAGACACCTTGTGCCACTTCGTCCTTTACTTCTATTTGTAGCTGGTTGTTCTGATTGTCATTTTCCATTATTCTATTTTTAGAGGTTATTATAAGTAACTAAACGATTACCACTAACAAAGGTATTTAATAAAGAGAGAAATCTAAAGCAATTAAACTTTATATTTTCTATAATGTAATTCATCCACAATAGCTTCCGCCTCACTAAAGGTTATCATCCCCTCTTGTGCTAAACGCATAACAACAACACGTTCGTGATTTAATAACATTCTAACGGCCTTGTATGTTAAGGCTTTATTAAAATTGACAGGGTGTCTACGTGCTAATCTAGCCATAAAACCATTGGCTATACTTAGATTCTCCTTAATCTCCACACGAATTTGCTCTACACATTGTTGTTCATGTATATCCATGGACTGCATATAATCCTTTAACATAGCCAAGGCTACTTGCTGTACAAGAATAAAGCCCCTTGTTAAATCGTAACGACGAATAGTCTTTCCAGGAAAAAAACGATCTAATAACTTCCGATACCACTCAGGAGCTTTGAACCACAAGAGCTGCGTTGGTTTACACAACTTACTAAACATCTCCGATTGTGTAGAAAGTTTTATTTTACCATCAGAATCATGGATATCATCGGCAATAGCCAACCATTTCTTCAAGGTTATTGAACTTATAACCCGTTCATTATATAATTCCCAATATTGTAGCTTTTCTAATCGAATAAGATGAATACGCAATTTAGCCTCCAAATCGTCGGTAGTCACCTTAGGCAATTCAGCCGTAACAGCAGGAGGAAGAAACTTAGATACTAAATTCCAATTAGTACCCTTAAAGGCTTTTTTCTCCATCAACTCCGACAAATAAGATTGCGATTCCTCCAGTACTTGGTTATTAAATGTTTGTTTGAGTAGTTGATCGGCCTTTGATTGCTCACGGAAGCCCAACTTTTTCAAGAACCAACCAATACTAGTTGCATTGATGGTCAATGTCAACGTCACAATACCCGCTGTTTGAAACAATATTTGATGTCTAACTTCTTCAGGAATGCCAACTACATAACTTGTCATCAAAGCCAAAGTTAAAGCCAAAGCACCTCTTAGTCCACCCCATGAGAGAATAAAAGATTCGCTCAAGGTCATACCATATCCCATCCTTTTAATAGCTGGATAAAGAATAAGAATCATCAACATACGGATAAGATTTATTCCTACATAAAGACAAGCTAATAACACAAAGTTGCTCAGCGTAAAATTGGTTTTTAACGCAATAACAATTCCAACAATAATAAAGATCAATGTGTTTCCTAAGTGAGAAGCTAATTGCCAGAACTCTTTCATAAATTCGTTTACCTCGCGTTCCAAGTAAAGCTTTCCAAAATAGGAGATGCCAAGTCCGTAGCAAACAAGAGCTATCACTCCAGAAACGTTCATATACGACTGTGCTAACAAAAAGACCAAATAGGCCGAAACAATAATAATACTACTTTGTACCATCCGGTCACCATGTACCTTAAGAATAAAGGTAAGGCATAAAAAAGCCATTGTACATCCCAAAAGGATTCCACCTGCAACCACCACAAAGAAGCTGACCACCGGCGAATAAGTTGAAGCATTCGTTGTATATTGACCAAAGAAAATCATAAAAAGCACAATACCGGTACCATCATTCAAAAGAGATTCAGCATCCACCAATGTAGAGAATCGTTTACTCACACTCAAATCGTGCAACAAAGCAACAACGGCCACAGGGTCAGTAGCACTAATCAAAGCACCAAACATTAATGCATATTGCCAGGTCCAACCAGCATAAGAGGGGAACTGTGTATGTAGAAAAATCATTAGTGCACCCGTTAAGAACATAGAGATAACCATGCCTGGGGCAGCAAGAAGCGTAGCATTAGCTAAATTTTTCTTAAAGATATGTGCATCTAATTCATAAGCCGCATCAAAGATAAGAATGGGAAGAAACAGATATAAAATAACTTCAGGATTAGCATTACTAACCTGTTCAACAGAGCGTTCAAAAACAGCTAAGCTGTCTAACACGCCATATCTAGCTAATAAGCCAGCAAGTAGACCGAAACTAAATAAGCCAACAGTATATGGAAAATGAGAGCGTTTAGAGAAATACTTCAAAACGCCTCCCACAAGCAAACTGGCAATAATAAAAATTAATAAAGAAACAATCTTATCTATCTCCATTGTAATATATATATTTAATGTACAAAAGTAGTAAATAATGATTTATACAGCTAGTATTATAAGATTTTTAGTAGTCGTTAAACTTAAAAGAAAAGAAGATAAATAAAATTAGAGCAAAAAAAAAGGATGCCAATTGGCATCCTTTTTTTTTATTTTGATAAGAATAATTATTCTACTTCACTATAATCAAGTACATTTTTCTTGTTAGCACGGATTCTATCATATTCCTCTTTTGAACCAACTACGATTTTATTAAATTCGCGTTGACCAGTACCAGCAGGAATAAGATGACCACAGATAACATTCTCTTTCATACCCTCAAGCTTGTCAACCTTAGCCATAATAGCAGCTTCATTTAAGACCTTAGTTGTCTCTTGGAAAGAAGCAGCAGACATGAAACTCTTTGTTTGAAGAGCAGCACGTGTAATACCTTGTAATATTTGTGTAGAAGTAGCAGGGACAGCGTCTCTAACTGTAACTATTTTCATATCACGACGTTTCAACATACTATTCTCATCACGCAATTTACGAGCAGTAACAATCTGTCCAGCAATAAGATTTTGTGAATCACCTGGGTCAACAACAATTTTCTTGCTCCAGATACGATCGTTCTCATCCATGAAATCAAGTTTATCCACTAGTTGTAATTCTAGGAATCTAGTATCACCTGGATCATTGATTTGTACTTTACGCATCATCTGACGTACTATAATCTCAAAGTGTTTGTCATTAATCTTCACACCCTGCAAACGATATACATCTTGTACCTCATTCACGATATAGTCTTGAACAGCTGTAGGTCCTTTAATAGCCAAGATATCAGCAGGAGTAGTAGCACCTTCAGAAAGAGGTGTACCAGCACGAACATAATCGTTTTCTTGTACCAATAGTTGTTTAGATAATTCCACTAAATACTTCTTCTCTTCGCCAGTTTTTGAAGTGATAATAATTTCACGTTTACCACGTTTCAATTTACCCATAGAAACCTCGCCATCAATTTCAGAAACAACAGCAGGATTAGAAGGATTACGTGCTTCAAATAACTCCGTTACACGAGGAAGACCACCAGTGATATCACCCGCCTTACCAACAGCACGAGGGATTTTAACCAGAATCTGTCCAGACTTAACGAGTTGATTATCCTCAACCACGATATGACCACCAACAGGGAAATTATAGGTTTTAAGAATATCGCCCTTCTCATTAATTAGATTAGCAGCAGGTATCTTCGTTTTATCCTTAGGCTCGATAATAACAACCTCTCTTAAACCAGTAGCATCATCCGATTCTACTTTATAAGTGATGTTTTCAATCAGATTCTCAAAGACAATTTTACCAGTAGCCTCCGTAATAATTACGGCATTAAATGGATCCCATTTAGCAATTAGTTTACCTTTTTCAATGATGTCACCTTCAGAAGCATACAGTGTAGAACCATAAGGAAGATTTGCTGTAGATAAGATGATACCTGTATTAACATCCACAAAACGTAATTCAGCCAAACGACCAACTACCATTTTCACGGTTGCACCAGTTTCATCCACTGCATCCACAGTACGCAGCTCCTCAAATTCAAGTCGTGCAGGATTCTTAGCAATAATAGTAGCATTTGCTGCAATATTAGCAGCGGTACCACCAGCATGGAAAGTACGAAGTGTCAACTGAGTACCTGGCTCACCAATAGACTGTGCAGCAATAACACCAACAGCCTCACCTTTATGAACCATCATACTAGTTGCTAAGTTACGTCCATAACATTTAGCACAAACACCCTTCTTAGATTCACACGTAAGAACCGAGCGGATTTCCACCGATTCGATAGGAGAATCTTCAATAATCTTAGCTACATTTTCAGTAATCTCCTCACCACCAGAAACAATTAGTTTACCAGTAGTAGGATGTATAATATCATGTACAGAAACACGTCCAAGGATACGCTCACTTAGTGTAGCAATCACTTCGTCGTTATTCTTTAATGCAGTACATTCAAGTCCACGTAACGTTCCACAATCAGGTTCAGTAATGATTACATCATGAGAAACATCAACTAGACGACGGGTTAGATAACCAGCATCAGCTGTTTTCAACGCAGTATCGGCCAAACCTTTACGCGCACCGTGAGTAGAGATGAAATACTCCAACACAGACAATCCCTCTTTAAAGTTAGAAAGAATTGGATTCTCAATAATCTGATGTCCTTGTGCACCCGCTTTTTGAGGCTTAGCCATCAAACCACGCATACCCGAAAGTTGACGAATTTGCTCTTTAGATCCACGCGCTCCAGAATCAAGCATCATGTATACAGAGTTAAATCCTTGGTCATCAGTAGAGATGGTCTTCATTAGGATATTTGCTAACTTAGAGTTAACATGTGTCCAAACATCAATAACTTGATTATATCGTTCATTATCTGTAATGAAACCCATATTATAGTTACTCATAATCTGGTCAACCTCTTCGTTACCCTTCTTCACTAGTTCTACTTTCTCCTTAGGGATAATGATATCATTCAAGTTAAAGGATAGACCACCTTCAAAGGCCATCTTATAACCAAGATTCTTAATTCCATCTAAGAAGTCAGCTGCACGAGCAATACCCACGCGGTTAATAACCAAGCTAATAATATCACGTAACGATTTTTTAGAGATAATTTGATTGATAAAGCCTACCTCATCTGGTACAACTTCATTAACAATAACACGTCCAACAGACGTTTCTCTAATAATATCCACTAATTCGCCCTCTTCGTTAAGGTCTTTTACAAGAACTTTAACAGGAGAGTGTATATCCACCTTACCCTCATTATAAGCAATCATTGCTTCCTCTGGTCCGTAGAATGTTAATCCTTCGCCTAAAGCACCTTTTCTTAGCTTAGTAATATAGTAAAGTCCCAAAACCATATCTTGAGATGGTACGGTAATAGGAGCACCATTTGCAGGATTCAATATATTATGCGACTGAAGCATCAACATTTGTGCCTCCAAAACAGCTTCATTACCCAAAGGTAAATGAACAGCCATTTGGTCACCATCAAAATCGGCATTAAAGGCCGTACAAGCAAGTGGATGTAATTGAATAGCTTTACCCTCAATCATGATAGGTTGGAAAGCCTGAATACCTAAACGATGCAATGTTGGCGCACGGTTTAATAGAACAGGATGTCCGCGCATAACATACTCCAAAATATCCCAAATGATAGGCTCTTTTCTATCTACGATTTTCTTAGCAGATTTTACTGTTTTAACAATACCACGCTCAATCAACTTACGTATGATAAATGGTTTGTACAATTCAGCAGCCATTAATTTTGGAATACCACATTCACCCATCTTTAATTCAGGTCCTACAACAATTACAGAACGAGCAGAATAATCTACACGTTTACCCAATAAGTTCTGACGGAAACGACCTTGTTTACCTTTTAAGCTATCTGATAAAGATTTAAGAGGTCTGTTAGCATCTGTTTTAACAGCACTCGATTTACGAGAGTTATCAAACAAAGAATCAACAGATTCCTGAAGCATACGTTTCTCATTACGAAGAATCACTTCTGGAGCCTTAATCTCAATAAGACGTTTCAAACGGTTATTTCTGATAATAACACGACGATAAAGGTCATTCAAATCAGAAGTAGCAAAACGTCCACCATCAAGTGGAACTAACGGACGCAATTCAGGTGGTATAACAGGTACCACACGAACAATCATCCATTCAGGTTTATTTCTATTGCGAGAAGCACGGAACGCTTCAACAACTTGTAAGCGTTTTAGCGCTTCATTTTTACGTTGTTGAGAAGTATCGTTGTTAGCACTGTGTCTTAATTGGAACGATAATTTGTCCAAATCAATACGTGTTAACAATTCATAGATACCTTCAGCTCCCATTTTAGCAATAAACTTATTTGGGTCAGCATCATCCAAAGATTGATTCGTAGAAGGAAGATTCTCTAGGATATTGATATATTCCTCTTCCGACAATAGATCGAACATATTACAACCATCTTCAGCCTTAATACCAGGTTGAATAACGACGTAACGTTCGTAATATATAATAGAGTCTAATTTTTTAGTTGGTAATCCTAATAAATACCCAATTTTGTTAGGTAAAGAGCGGAAATACCAAATATGTGCAACAGGAGACACCAATTGAATGTGTCCCATGCGCTCACGTCTAACTTTCTTTTCGGTAACTTCCACACCACAACGGTCGCAGACAATACCTTTATAACGTATACGTTTATATTTACCGCAATGACATTCGTAATCTTTGGTTGGGCCAAAAATACGTTCGCAGAACAAGCCGTCACGTTCGGGTTTATAAGTACGATAATTAATGGTTTCAGGCTTTAAAACTTCACCACTAGAATTCTCTAAAATTTCCTCAGGAGATGATAATCCAATTGTTATTTTAGAGAAATTACTCTTTATCTTATTTTCTTTTCTAAAAGCCATATCTATATTTTCTATGTAAAGAGTTAATATTAATCCATACTAATGCTCAGACCCAAACCTCTTAGCTCATGTAATAAAACATTAAGCGATTCAGGAATACCTGGAGTAGGCATCGGTTCACCTTTAACAATTGCTTCATAAGCTTTTGAGCGACCAATCACGTCATCCGATTTGATAGTAAGGATCTCTTGAAGGATATGAGCAGCACCAAAGGCCTCTAGAGCCCAAACCTCCATTTCACCAAAACGTTGACCACCAAATTGAGCCTTACCACCAAGAGGTTGTTGTGTAATTAGTGAATAAGGTCCAATAGAACGCGCATGCATTTTATCTTCAACCATATGTCCCAATTTCAACATATATGTCACACCTACTGTTGCAGGTTGATCAAATTTCTTACCAGTACCTCCATCATATAGATAAGTCTTACCAAAGGAAGGAAGTCCAGCTTTTTCTGTCCATTCAGCGATATCTTCTAAAGAAGCACCATCAAAGATAGGAGTAGAGAATTTAGTGCCTAGTTTTTTACCAGCAGCACCCAAAACAGCTTCAAATATCTGTCCTAAGTTCATACGAGAAGGCACACCAAGTGGATTAAGAACAATATCAACAGGAGTACCATCTGCTAAGAAAGGCATATCTTCTTGGCGTACAATACGCGAAACAATACCTTTATTACCATGACGACCAGCCATTTTATCACCCACACCAATTTTACGTTTCTTAGCAATATAAACCTTGGCCATCTGAATAATACCTGCAGGCAATTCATCACCAATAGTAATTGCAAATTTCTTACGTTTTAACTCAGCATCTAACTCTTTGAATTTCTTCAAGAAGTTCATGATTAACGCATGAATCATATTGTTGATTCGTGCATCCTCCGTCCAGTCGTTTATATGAATAGTAGCATAGTCAAGCGCCTCTAAAGCTTCTCTTGTAAAAGGTTCTCCCTTAGCAATTACATAGGTATCTAAATAATCTGTCACACCAAGTGAAAGTTTATTTTCAGTCAACACCAATAGTTTATCCACGAGTATAGCCTTTAATCGAGCCTCTCTTGCACCAAAATCTTCATCAATCTTAGGTAGAAGAGCTTTACCAGCTTGTTTAGTTGTTCTTGTGTTAACCACACGAGAGAATAAACGTCTATCAATAACAACACCCTTCAATGATGGAGAAGCTTTTAAAGAAGCATCTTTTACATCACCAGCCTTGTCACCAAAAATAGCGCGTAATAATTTCTCCTCAGGAGAAGGATCAGACTCACCCTTAGGAGTAATCTTACCAATCATGATATCACCCGGTTGGATACAAGCTCCAATACGAATCACACCATTCTCATCTAAATCTTTTGTTGCTTCTTCGCTAACATTAGGTATATCAGAGGTAAACTCTTCCATACCACGTTTTGTTTCGCGCACCTCTAAAGAGTATTCTACAACATGCACAGAGGTCAATAAATCCTCTCTTACAACACGTTCATTAAGCACAATAGCATCCTCGTAGTTGTAACCTTTCCAAGGCATATAAGCCACTAAAAGATTCTTTCCAAGAGCTAATTCTCCTTTTTGTGTAGAATAACCTTCCGTTAAGATTTGTCCCTTCACTACTTTTTGTCCTTTTGAACAAATAGGTAAAAGGTCAATGGTCATACTTTGATTCGTACGTCTAAATTTAGGCAAGTTATATGTTTTCACGTCCGACTCAAAACTTACAAAGTCTTCATCCGCCGAGCGGTCATATTTAATAACAATGCTAGTAGCATCTACAAACTCAACCACACCATCACCTTCTGCGGTAATTTGCGTACGAGAATCGTCTACTAATTGTTTTTCAATACCAGTACCAACAATAGGAGCCTCTGTACGCAACAATGGTACAGCTTGACGCATCATGTTAGATCCCATCAAAGCACGGTTAGCATCATCATGCTCCAAGAAAGGAATCAAGGAAGCAGCAATAGAAGCAATCTGTTGTGGTGATACATCAATAAGTTGCACCTGTGCAGGTTCAACTACAGGATAATCAGCATCTTGACGAGCTTTAACTTTTTCTGTTATGAAATTTCCATCGGCATCCAGTTTAGCATTACCCTGAGCAATAATAAGGCTTTCCTCCTCCTCAGCTGTTAGATAACTAATACCGTTGTCCGACAAGTCAGCTTTACTGTTGGTTACCTCACGATAAGGAGTAACAATAAAGCCAAGGTCATTAATTTTAGCATACACACAAAGAGAAGAGATAAGACCAATATTAGGTCCCTCTGGTGTCTCAATAGGACAAAGTCGTCCGTAATGTGTGTAGTGAACGTCACGAACCTCAAAACCAGCTCTATCTCTAGATAGACCACCAGGTCCTAGGGCCGACAAGCGACGTTTATGTGTAATCTCAGCCAGTGGATTTGTTTGATCCATGAACTGTGATAAAGCATTGGTACCAAAGAATGAATTGATTACAGAAGAGATTGTCTTAGCATTAATCAAATCAATAGGTGTAAACACCTCATTATCGCGTACATTCATTCGCTCACGAATGGTACGAGACATTCTAGCAAGACCAACGGAGAATTGATTAGAAAGTTGTTCTCCAACAGTACGAACACGTCTGTTGCTCAAGTGGTCAATATCATCCACCGTAGCTTTTGAATTGATTAGCTCAATAAGATACTTAATAATCTCAATTATATCTTCTTTCGTTAAAACCTTCACATCCATTTCGGTGGAGAGGTTTAACTTTTTATTAATTCTGTATCTACCTACTTCGCCTAAGTCGTAACGTTTTTCAGAAAAGAAAAGATTGTTTATTACCTCACGCGCACTTGCATCATCAGCAGGGTCAGCATTTCTTAATTGGCGGTAGATATATAAAACAGCCTCTTTTTCAGAGTTACTAGGGTCTTTTTGTAGGGTATTGAAAATGATAGAGAAATCAGATTGGTTCACATCTTCTTTATGAAGTAAGATATGTTGCACTCCTGATTCAAGAATTTCATTAATATGGTCTTGTTCAAGAATGGTCTCACGGTCAATAATAACCTCGTTTCTTTCAATAGAAACCACCTCGCCTGTATCCTCATCCGCAAAATCTTCCACCCAAGTTTTCAAAACACGAGCAGCCAATTTTCTACCGAGAGCTTTTTTCAGACTAGTTTTATTGACCTTGATATCCTCAGCAAGATTAAATATCTCCAGAATATCTTTGTCATTTTCGAAACCAATAGCACGTAACAACGTGGTTACTGGTAATTTCTTTTTACGATCGATATACGCATACATCACATTGTTAATGTCTGTAGCAAACTCGATCCATGATCCTTTGAAAGGAATGATACGAGCAGAATATAACTTCGTACCATTAGTATGCACACTACTACCAAAGAAAACGCCTGGAGAACGATGTAATTGGGATACAATAACACGTTCAGCACCGTTTATGATAAAAGTAGCTTTGTCTGTCATATAAGGGATTGTCCCCAAGAAAACATCTTGGATAACAGTATCAAAATCCTCATGATCAGGATCAGTACAATATAATTTTAATTTTGCCTTTAAAGGAACGCTATATGTCAACCCACGATCTAAACATTCATCTATAGAATAGCGAGGAGGATCAACATAATAATCTAAAAACTCAAGAACAAAATTGTTCCTTGTATCAGCAATTGGAAAGTTTTCGGCAAAAACTTTGAACAGTCCCTCGTTTTTTCTTTGTTCAGGAGGAGTATCCAATTGAAGGAAGTCTTGGAATGACTTCAACTGCACTTCCAAAAAATCTGGATACGGCATTTGATGAGCAATAGAAGCAAAGTTAACTCGTTGATTTACAATATTTGAAGACATCAGCTAAAGAATTAGTAGAACTTAATTTTTAATATATGCGCAAAAAGGTTAAGAACCCTCTAAAGAGGATTCTTAACCGTGTACCTGTTAGCCAGGTAATTCTTTATTTAACTTCAACTTCAGCTCCAGCTTCTTCAAGTGAGCTTTTCAAAGCCTCAGCTTCGTCTTTAGCTAAACCTTCTTTAATTACGCTAGGTGCAGAGTCCACTAAATCTTTAGCCTCTTTCAAACCTAAACCACAGCATTCTTTCACTGCTTTAACCACTTTTAATTTTGCTGAACCAGCACCTTTCAACACTACGTCGAAAGCTGTTTTTTCCTCAGCGGCACCTGCAGCAGCAGGAGCAGCAGCAACAGCAACAGCTGCAGCAGCAGGTTCAATACCATATTCGTCTTTAAGGATAGTAGCAAGTTCGTTAACCTCTTTAACTGTCAAGTTAACTAATTGTTCTGCAAAAGCTTTTAAATCTGCCATTTTTGTATATTTTAATTGTTTGTTTTACGTTAAATTTATTAAGATCTTTCTTCCAGAGCTTTAAGTACTCCGTGAATGGTGTCTCCACCTGTTTGTAGAGCTGAAATAATGTTCTTAGCAGGTGATTGTAATAATCCAATAATTTCACCAATAAGTTCATTTTTGCTCTTGATACTAATTAGAGTATCTAATTGATCAGCACCCACATAGCAACATTCTTCTGCATAAGCAGCTTTCAGTCCTGGGATACCATCTTTAGCGATTTTCTTAAGAACTACAGCAGGCATGTTAGCGCTATTGCTAAACATAACAGCAGAAGAACCCTTTAAAGAATCGTATAGAGGAGAAAAATCTTGTTCAAGATTTTCGAGTGCTTTGTGAAGTAATGTATTCTTCACCACCATCAATTTCACATCACTTGCAAAACAAAGTCGTCTTAATTTACTTGTTGCAACAGCATCCATAGCTGTTAAGTCAACAATATAAAAATGACCAAACTCGTTTATAGTGTCAGAAATTTGATTGATTAGTATGTTTTTATCTTCCTTTCTCATTGTATCTCAAAGTTAGTTTTCATCAACAGATTTAGGATCAATCTTAATGCCCATACTCATGGTGCTAGAAAGATAAACACTCTTCATATATGTTCCCTTAGCAGCAGTTGGTCTCATCTTAAGCAACGTATTGATAAACAATCTAGCATTGTCAGCAATTTGCTCAGCAGTAAAAGATGTTTTACCAATAGATGTATGAACGATACCGCTCTTATCTACCTTGAAATCAATTTTACCTTGTTTAACCTCTTTAACAGCTTTAGCAACATCCATAGTTACCGTACCACTTTTAGGATTTGGCATTAAACCACGAGGACCTAAAACGCGTCCAAGAGCACCAATTTTTCCCATGATAGATGGCATAGTGATAATTACATCAACGTCTGTCCAACCACTTTTAATCTTAGCGATATATTCGTCAAGACCAACATAGTCAGCACCAGCTTCTTTAGCAGCTTCCTCAGCATCAGGAGTACAAAGTACAAGAACGCGTACCTCTTTACCTGTTCCATGAGGCAATGATACAACACCTCTCACCATTTGATTTGCTTTACGAGGGTCAACACCCAAACGTACATCAAGATCTAAAGAGGCATCAAACTTCGTAAAAGAGATTTCTTTTACCAAAGCAGCAGCTTCTTTAAGTGAGTATGTTTTACCTGCTTCAATTTTCTGCAATGCTAACTTTTTATTCTTTGTCAGTTTACCCATTTTATTGAAGTATTAATTATTAGCGGGGAATTCCCCTTTAATAGTGATGCCCATGCTTCTTGCAGTACCAGCAACCATTCTCATAGCTGATTCAACAGTAAAGCAATTAAGGTCTATCAATTTGTCTTGAGCTACTGTGCGAACTTGTTCCCAAGTAAGCTCGGCAACCTTCGTACGATTAGACTCAGCAGAACCACTCTTCAATTTTGCAGCTTCTAACAATTGAACTGCAACAGGAGGAGTCTTAACGACAAAATCAAAAGTTTTATCAGCATAGACAGTAATGACAACAGGTAAAATTTTACCACCTTTGTCTTGGGTCCTGGCATTGAATTGTTTGCAAAAATCCATAATGTTCAATCCCTTCGAACCCAATGCAGGTCCAACGGGAGGAGATGGATTTGCCGCGCCTCCTTTAATCTGTAATTTGATTAGTCCAGCAACTTCTTTAGCCATTTTTTTAAATTTTATATATAAACACTAAACAAAAGAAAGAACACACCGTAACAAATGCGTCTATTCTTTTTCCACTTGCATAAAGCCTAGTTCCAGCGGTGTTTTGCGACCGAAGATTTTAACCATCACCTTCAATTTCTTCTTCTCCGTGTTAATCTCTTCGACAACACCAGTAAAGCCATTGAAAGGACCGTCACCAACTTTCACATTTTCACCAACAACAAAAGGAATTTCTAATTCTTCTGCACTTTCCAAAAGTTCATCCACTTTTCCAAGTATACGATTTACCTCAGATTGACGTAATGGTGTAGGATTTTGCACCCCACCCAAAAAGCCAATCACATTAGGTGTACTTCTCAAATGATGAAGTACCTCACCAACTAAAGCAGCCTCTACCAAGACATAACCTGGCAGGTAACTTCTTTCTTTGATGATACGTTTACCGTTTCTAATTTGATAAACTTTTTCAGTTGGAATCAAGATTTGAGACACATAATCTCCCAAGCTGCCATTACGCATGTCAGCCTCAAGAAATTCGCGTACTTTGTTCTCTTTTCCGCTGATAGCACGCAAAACGTACCATTTTTTTACATTTTCTGCCATCTTTATAACAAATTAAACAGGATAAATAAACTCCATCATGAATTTGAATACAGAATCCATAGCAAAAATTACTAATGATAATAGCAGGGAAGCATATAAAACCACTACTGCACTATTAGTAAGTTCTTTCTTGGTTGGCCATGTAACTTTATGAACAAGTTCATTGTAAGATTCCTTACAATATTTTACCATTCGATTTGACATATTTTTAAAATATTAGCACGGGAGGAGAGGCTCGAACTCCCGACACCCGGTTTTGGAGACCGGTGCTCTACCAACTGAGCTACTCCCGTAAAAAGTCAGTCTCTAATAAGAAATTAGAAACTGACTATATTTATGTGTATTAACCTACAATTTCAGTAATTTGACCAGCACCTACAGTACGTCCACCTTCACGGATAGCGAAACGAAGACCTACATTGATAGCAACTGGGTAAATCAACTCAACGTTGATAGTTACATTATCGCCTGGCATTACCATCTCTATTCCTTCAGGAAGAGTAATCTCACCTGTACAGTCCATAGTACGTAAATAGAATTGAGGACGATATTTGTTATGGAATGGTGTATGACGTCCACCTTCTTCTTTCTTCAAGATATAAACCTCAGCTTTAAATTTAGAATAAGGTTTTAATTGTCCTGGGTGGCAAAGAACCATACCACGTTTGATCTCTTCTTTGTTAATACCACGAAGCAATAGACCAACGTTATCACCAGCTTCACCTCTATCTAATAATTTACGGAACATTTCAACACCAGTTACAACTGATTTTTTATCTTCACCTAAACCTAAGATTTCGATTTCGTCACCAACTTTAACAACACCAGCTTCAATACGACCAGTAGCAACAGTACCACGACCTGTGATTGAGAATACATCCTCAACAGGCATCAAGAATGGTTTGTCTACGTCACGAACAGGAAGTTGTACCCAAGAGTCAACAGCATCCATCAATTCCATAACTTTATCTTCCCACTCAGCAACACCGTTCAATGCACCAAGAGCAGAACCACGAATGATAGGAGTTTCGTCTCCATCAAATTGATAGAAGTCAAGAAGTTCTCTCATCTCCATTTCAACTAGCTCTAACATCTCTTCGTCATCAACCATATCACATTTATTCAAGAAAACAACCAAACGAGGTACGTTTACCTGACGAGCAAGCAAGATATGCTCACGAGTTTGAGGCATAGGACCATCTGTTGCAGCAACAACGATGATTGCACCGTCCATTTGAGCAGCACCAGTAACCATGTTTTTCACATAATCGGCGTGACCTGGACAATCTACGTGCGCGTAGTGACGAGTAGCAGTTTGGTACTCAACGTGAGATGTATTAATTGTAATACCTCTCTCTTTTTCTTCAGGAGCGTTATCGATCTGATCGAATGACTTAATCTCGCAAAAACCTTTTTTAGCCAACACAATAGTGATAGCAGCAGTTAAAGTGGTTTTACCGTGGTCAACGTGACCGATAGTACCAATGTTAACATGTGGTTTCGTACGTTCAAATTTTTCTTTAGCCATAGCTTTACATTTTTATTTATAGTGATTAATAATCATCATATCCAATTACTAATGAGCTGTTAACGAGAGTTGAACTCGTGACCTCTTCCTTACCAAGGAAGTGCTCTACCACTGAGCTATAACAGCGAGTTAGAAAAGAACGGAAAGCCAATACTCTCTTATTAGCTCATGCCCTTACCAAAAACTTTTATTATCGTGGGCAAAGATGGATTCGAACCACCGAAGTCGAAAGACAGCAGATTTACAGTCTGCCCCATTTGGCCACTCTGGTATTTGCCCAATAAAAAAAAGTTCATTTCGAGCCTCTTGTCGGATTCGAACCAACGACCCCGAGATTACAAATCACGTGCTCTGGCCAACTGAGCTAAAGAGGCATTCATAGCCGCGTCACTAATTCCTTAGTTTAAGCGGCTGCAAATTTAGTTATTTATTTATGTCCTGCAAAAAAAAATGCGATTTTTTTACTTCGCGCGCTGTTTTTCTTTGAATTTCTGCAACTGTTTTAATAAAGCTTCCACCGCTTCATCTACACCTTCTTCAAAAGTATCTTTCACTTTAGCTGCATATAACTCTCCGTTAGGTACCAACAGTTTAATACCAACTTCTTTATTCCCAGTCGTTTCAGGTTTTACAACCTTAAGAACCACTTCCACCTTTTTTATATCGCTATAGAGTTTCTCTAACTTTAAAGTCTTTTTTTGAATAAACTCGTGTAAACGTGCTGTTGCTTCAAAATGAATTGCTTGAATTTTAATTTCCATACGTCCTCCTTAATTTACGCTCTTGGATGAGCTTGTTTATAAACCTTCTTCATTTCTTCAAATGAGACATGAGTATAAATTTCTGTAGCTGATAAACTAGCATGTCCTAATAACTCTTTCACCGCACTTAAACTTGCGTTACCATTTAACATGGCCGTAGCGAAAGTGTGTCGTAAAACATGTGGACTCTTCTGTCTTAAGGTAACCACTTTTGATAAGTAACGCTTCACCATTAATTGCACATCCGAGCGAGAAATCTGATCTCCATTTTTATTTAAGAACAAAAAATCAGTTGTCAACTCTTCAAAAGAGTTTTTTCTCATCTTCAGATAATTTTGGAACAAATTTTTCAATTCATCTCCAAAAGGAATTAATCGCTGTTTGTTTCTTTTCCCAATGACACGCACAACACATTGATCTACATCTACATCCTTCAGTCTTAAACCGACTAACTCGGCCAAACGCATACCCGTCATATAAAAAGTCTCCAGAATCAACTGGTCTCGACAACCGAAATAATCTTCCGAGAAGTTCACATCGTCCAACAAGCGATCCATTTCCGACTCACGTAAAAAAACTGGAAGTTTTTTCTGTTGCTTCACCGATGCAATTTTCTGCATAGGGTCCACTTTTATTTTTTCACGGATACGTAGAAATTTATAGAAAGACCTCAAAGAGCTCAGTTTTCTATTTACTGTAGCGGGGGCATCTTTTTTCTCTAGCAACGACATTTGCCATTGCCTAATCCAATCTGCATCCACTTGCAATAAAGAGACCTCCTCATCAATAGACTTCACAAACGCTTTGAATTGATTCAAGTCTACTTCATAAGCAGACACAGTCTGCTCCGAACTAACTTTTTCAAAACGTAGATAATCAAGAAAAGAGGCTATCAGCATATCATTCATCTCATATTATAGATTACGAATATATGCAAAACAATTCAACAATTCAAAGAAAACAGGATAAAAATATTAATCTTCTACTTCTTGAAGTTTAAGAACATAAACAGCATGTTCCTTTTTCAATCGGTTTACGATAGATGGTTTATCAAATTGTTGTCTTCTTCTAAGTTCTTTAACAACACCTGTTCTTTCAAATTTTCTTTTGAATTTTTTTAGCGATCTCTCGATGTTTTCGCCTTCTTTTACTGGTACTACAATCATTTTATTATTATTAATTTTATTATATAAGTTCACGGTCGAAATGCGGGGGCAAAATTACATATACTTTCTTTATCCACAAAACTTTCGATGATGTTTATACTATTTTTTATTGAATTATTCTGTAAATTAGATTTATAGGCAAAGAAATGACCTATTTAACTACTGCAATCTTCACATATTTAAGCATTTAAAAGGCGATATATACTTGAATTATTCTGATATATCGGTTATCTTTGTCCAAAAGATAGGTTATGAAACAAGAAATAACACGACGTATAAATCTACTGCGGAGCTATATGAATCGTCATCAACTAGCAGCTTTCATTATTCCCACAACAGACCCACATCTTAGCGAGTATACGGCCAGTCATTGGAAGACAAGAGAATGGTTAACCGGTTTTACGGGTTCAGCAGGAACAGCCGTTGTGACCCAACAATCGGCCTATTTATGGACCGATTCGCGTTACTTTTTACAAGCAGCACAAGAATTAGAGGGAACAGCTATCCATTTATGCAAAGATGGTATGCCAGGAACCCCTAGTATTCCCACCCTCTTATCCGAACAAATAGCTAAAGGAGAAAAGATAGCCATCGATGGGAAACTACTATCGGTCGACCAACAACGCAACTACCAAGCTCTCTTTTCAGCTGCCCATTTAACGCTAGCCACCACCTTCGACCCCTTTCCTGAGCTGTGGAGCAACCGTGTAGCAATGCCCCATGGATTAGCCACGGTCTATCCCCAACAATATGCAGGACAAAGTTGTACCGAAAAGATAGCACAACTTCGTACCCATCTAGAAAGCGAGCAGTGTGAGGTGTTACTACTCTCTGCGCTCGACGAGATAGCATGGACCCTCAATATCCGTGGCACCGATGTGAGCTGTAATCCAGTAGTGATTAGCTATCTTCTTATCACTTCAGAAACAGCTACCCTCTATATCTCTCCCGAAAAGGTAGACCACACATTAGCCGTGCATCTCCAAAAAAGCGGCGTTACAAATCAGCCCTATACTGCCATAGACTACGCACTACAACAGCTCAAGAAGCAGCGCGTATTACTATCCCCTAGCAGTACAAACTATCATATCTACAGTCAGATTAACCAAAGTTGTAGTATAAAGGAGAAAACATCTCCCGTCTTACTTTTAAAAGCCATTCGCAACGCAACCGAGATTAAAGGGTTACACAACGCAATGGTAAAAGATGGCGTGGCCCTAACCCAGTTTTTACATTGGCTTGAAGAAGCGACACCAAAGGGCACCGAGACAGAGGTTAGCATTGACCAAAAGCTACATTCTCTTAGAGCTGCACAAAAAGAGTACCAAGGAGAAAGTTTTGACACAATAGCTGGCTTTCAAGCCAATGCAGCCATTGTGCATTATACCGCCACGCCCAATAGTTGTGCTACCCTAAAGGGTAATGGACTGTTGTTAATCGATTCGGGTGCACAATATTTAGATGGTACCACAGACATAACGCGCACCATTGCCATTGGAGAGCCCACAGAAGAGGAAAAAAGAGACTACACCCTCGTCTTAAAGGGGCATATCAATTTAGCTCGTTGTCAGTTTCCAGCTGGCACACGAGGAGCACAAGTCGACATCTTAGCACGTCTACCACTATGGGAGAATGGATACAACTTCTTTCATGGCACAGGACATGGTGTAGGGCATTTCTTAAATGTGCACGAAGGGCCGCAGAGTATACGTATGAATGAGAATCCCATACCACTCCAACCAGGTATGCTCACCTCTAATGAACCCGGGCTCTATAAAGCCAATCGGCATGGTATACGTATCGAGAACCTCCTTTTAGTAGTACCCAACCAGACCACCGAGTTTGGTTCCTTCTATCGATTTGAGACCGTTACGCTCTGCCCTATCGACACCAAACCAATTCTCACCAGCCTTCTCTCAGCAGCAGAGATAGCATGGCTCAATCTATATCATCAACACGTTTATCAACAAATAAGTGCATATCTTAGTCCAGAGGATCAACAATGGCTACAAGAAAAGACAGCACCTATACATTCCATCTAAAAATAATAAATATGGCACTAATAAAATCAGTAAGAGGCTATACACCTCAAATGGGAACCGGTTGTTTTCTAGCCGAAAATGCCACACTCATTGGCGATATCATTATGGGTAACCAGTGTAGCATATGGTACAACACCGTTTTACGAGGCGATGTAAATTCCATTCGTATTGGCAACCGTGTAAACATACAAGATGGCAGCGTACTACATACGCTCTACCAAAAATCGACCATTGAGATTGAAGATGATGTATCCATTGGACACAATGTAACTATTCATGGTGCACACATAAAAAAAGGCGCCCTCATCGGAATGGGAGCAACCTTATTAGATCATGCTGTTATTGGCGAAGGAGCTATTATAGCAGCCAATGCGCTTGTACTTAGTAATACCATAATAGAAGCAGGTAGTATCTGGGCAGGAGTTCCCGCTAAATTCGTAAAGAAAGTAGCGCCCGAACAATCCAAAGAGATCAACCAAAAAATAGCCAATAACTATATTAAATATGCCTCATGGTATACAGAAGGAGATAAAGAGTAGATTAAAAATTAATATACTTCAGCACCTTATCTGTTGCACCTAGGCGATTATTAACATAAGCGCCGGCATTATATCCCACAGCAGACAGATAAGTAGGATTATAGAGCAGCTCATCAAAGAGTTGCTCTACCTCTTTTTTATCGTTCACCACAAAAGCCCCCTTGTTCTCTATCAGCTCTTTTGCCTCCATAAATTTATGATGTTTAGGTCCAAAGACCACAGGAATACCATAAACAGCAGCTTCTAGGATATTATGTATACCCGTACCAAATCCGCCACCAACATATGCCACGGAACCATATCCATAGATAGAAGAGAGCAAACGAAAGCAATCTACAATCAAGCAGTCCGCCTCCTGTACTTTTGCCTCGGTAGCCTTTGTATAGCGTACATATGGCCGTTTAATCTTCTTGATAATCTCCACAAGATGCAGTTCATCAATCTTATGGGGTGCAATGATTAGCTTCAGTTCAGGATGCGTATTAAAATAGTCAATAAAAAGGTCCTCATCTGGTTGCCACGAGCTACCCGCTACAACCGTCAATGCATTTCCCTTAAATTTCTCCACCAAGGGTAAATCTTTAGCCACTTCGCTAATCTCCTTTACTCTATCAAAACGCGTATCTCCTACAACCACTGTTTTAGTAACACCAATCTTTGCCAAGAAGCGTTTCGAAGCCTCATTTTGCACAAACAAGAGGTCAAAATTCTTCAATGTTTTTCGATAAGAGGCACCATACCATTTAAAAAATATTTGATCCTTTCTAAAGATAGAAGAGACACTATAGGTAGGTATTCTACGGCGATGTAACTCATTCAGATAGTTCTGCCAGAACTCATACTTAATAAAGAAAGCCATACAGGGATGCACAAGGTCTAGGAACTTGTAAACATTACGAGGCTTATCGAACGGTAAATAACAAACAATATCTGCCCCTTTATAGTTTTTCCGAACCTCATATCCAGAAGGAGAGAAAAAAGTCAAGATAATACGATACGAAGGATGCTGTTGACGGATTTTCTCCATCAACGGTCTACCCTGTTCAAACTCTCCCAAGGAAGCAGCATGAAACCAGATATACCTCGCATCTTTTTCTTTCTGTTGCCGAATCAAATCGTATACCACCCAATGACCGCGAATCATCTTTCGAAGTTTCGGACTAAAAGGAGCCATTATGTGTACAACAATATCAAACAGCCAGATGGCTAAATTATACAACATCCTATTTATTTAAGCACTTCAATAGCACGTTTCATGCGGGCAAGTGTTTCCTCTTTACCCAACAGTGCTGATATATCAAACATATGTGGACCTTTACCTTCGCCTACCAATGTAAGGCGGAAAGCATTCATAATCAATCCCATACCATATTGTTTTTCTTCAATCCATTTCATCACCACCTCTTCTTGATGTTCCAAAGAGAAATCATCTAAGCCAGCTAGTAGTTCCATCAACTCCGTCATCTGCGCAGGCGATTGCTCTTTCCAACGTTTCTTGCGAGTTTTCTTATCATATTCCGTAGGAGCCACAAAGAAGAAAGCACAAGTGTCCCATAGTTCCTTTACAAAAGAAACACGACCTTTCATCAGTCCCACCACTGTAATCACCTTATCGAGAGGAGCATCAATACCTTTTTCTTTCAAAACAGGCATAAAGAGAGCCGCCACCTCTTCGTTGCTCATATGCAACACATACTCATGATTAAACCATTTTGCTTTTTCATAATCGAACTTGGCTCCCGATTTGCTACATCGCTGTAGGTCAAACAATTCCACCAACTCCTCTAATGACATCATTTCTTGCTCCGTGCCAGGATTCCATCCCAACAGCGCCAAGAAATTGATCACCGCCTCTGGTTGATACCCCGATTCACGATAGCCAGAAGATATCTCTCCCGATTTAGGATCTTTCCATTCCAAAGGGAATACAGGGAAACCTAAACGGTCACCATCGCGTTTGCTCAGTTTACCATTACCTTCCGGTTTAAGCAATAGAGGGAGATGTGCAAATTGTGGAATTGCATCTTCCCATCCAAAAGCTTTATACAGCAACACATGTAAAGGAGCCGAAGGTAACCACTCTTCTCCTCTAATCACGTGCGAAATCTCCATCAAATGATCATCCACAATATTAGCCAAGTGATAAGTAGGCAATTCATCCGACGATTTGTATAACACCTTATCGTCTAACACAGAAGAATTAATCACCACATCTCCACGAATAATATCGTGTACATGTACATCTACACCTGGTTCTATTTTAAATCGAACCACATATTGTGTACCTGCAGCAATCAATCTATCCACCTCCTCTTTTGGCAATGCCAAAGCGTTTCTCATCAACAAACGTGTAGTAGCATCATATTGGAAATTAGCTATCTCCGCACGTTTAGCAGCCAACTCATCGGGCGTATCAAAAGCAATGTATGCTTTGCCATTCGCTAAGAGTTGTTGCACATATTTTTTATAAATTTCTTTCCGTTCCGATTGACGATAAGGTCCTTTATCACCTCCAAAGCTTACGCCCTCATCAAACGCAATACCCAACCACTTAAAAGACTCAATAATATAAGCCTCAGCACCTGGTACAAATCGATTAGAATCGGTATCTTCGATTCTAAAAATTAGTTTACCCCCATTTTTACGAGCAAACAAGTAATTATACAAAGCGGTACGCACCCCACCAATGTGTAGTGGTCCGGTTGGACTAGGCGCAAAACGAACTCTAACTTTCTTTTCAAACATAATTAATACATATACAATTTGTGGCAAAATTACGTTATTTTTTTTGAATCAGCGCATAAGTTATAAATATTGTAAGTTCTTAACCTCAAAAAAAAGAATCAAAAGATTTTTTTTTGTACTTTGCGAAAAAATAATGGAATCATGGAAACCAAAATAAATAAAGCCCACTATAGAGAATACATTAAGCGTTTTCTATTTTTCATTTGTACCGTTAGTCTTATCACCTATTTCTTACCACGCGAAGGTAGTTTCAACTATCAATACGATTTAAATAAGCCCTGGCGCTATGGGCTATTACAAGCACCATTTGATTTCCCTATCCACCGCCAAGAAGCAATTATACAAGCTGAGAAGGACAGTGTTCTGACCCATTTTCAGCCCTATTACATCAAGAATATCGTCCTAGGCGACAGCTTATTAGCAGCCTTCACTAGTAATGTGGCCAACAATGCCACCGTCGATTCTATTGGAAAGAGCTACACACAGCTCTTAGAAAAGGAGCTGCGAATGATCTATAACAGAGGGATAATCAGCAACGAACAGCTCAATTATTTAAAGAACAATCACCTCACAAGCATCAAAATAATAACCAATAAAGTCTCCACGCTACTCCCCATCGACCAGCTCTACACCCCATTAGAGGCCTATAATTACCTAAAGAGCCTCAACAGCTCCATGGTTTATCGTTCGCGTCTACAAACCTATCAACTTCAGCACTACCTAACCCCCTCGCTACTGTACGATTCAGCTACCACCGAAGGGATGAAAGCGCAAGTCTTGAAAGATGTTTCCATTTATGCCGGTATGGTACAAAGTGGTCAAAAGATAGTAGCACAAGGCGAAATTATCAACAGCTATACCTACGGCATACTCAACTCCCTACGTAGCGAGTATCAACAGCATAGCGACTCCAGTCAACAACAGGATTTACTATTAATAGGGCAAATTATATTTGTCTCTCTTTTCATTTTCTGCTTTATGATTTACCTCGACCTCTTTCAGCCCGAATATTACAAACATAAACGCTCCCTTTTGCTTGTCTTCTCCCTGATTATAGGGTTCACCATACTCACCTCCCTGATGGTACGTTATCATTTTTTCCACGTATACATCATTCCATTTGCCATGTTACCCATGATCGTCTGCATCTTCTTAGACTCTCGTACAGCGTTCATGTCGTTAGTAATTACCACCCTTCTTGCCTCTCTCGCCCTCAATCACCCCTATGAGTTTATCCTCTTACAGATAGTAGCAGGGTTAGTGGCTATTCTCACGCTGCGAGAACTCTCGCAACGTTCTCAGATGGTCAAATCGGCAGGCATCATTGTATGTAGCTACATCCTGTTAGATATTTCCATTGGTCTACTCACTAGTACACATCTAGGAGATATCAACCTGAGCGAGAACATCTATTTCTTGATTAATGGTGTTTTCTTACTCTTTACCTATCCGCTATTATTTATTTTAGAGAAGATGTTCCGTTTCACCTCAAACGTTACATTAGTAGAGCTCTCCAACATTAACAACAAGCTCCTTCAGCAGCTTTCTGAAGAGGCACCAGGCACCTTTCAACACTCCATGCAGATGGCCAATCTAGCAGCCGAGGCAGCCAAGAAGATAGGCGCCAACAGTCAGCTGGTACGTACCGGTGCCCTCTATCACGATATTGGCAAGTTAGGAAATCCCGCTTTTTTTACGGAGAACCAGACTGGCTTTAATCCACACAACCAATTAAACTATCAACAGAGTGCCAACATCATCATCGATCATGTAGACTATGGCATTAAATTGGCCGAGAAAAATAATCTACCCGAAGTGATTAAAGATTTTATCCGCACCCATCACGGCAAAGGATTAACTAAATATTTCTATATCTCTTATCAGAATGAGCATCCCAACGAAAAGGTAGACAAAGAGCCCTTCTCCTATCCAGGGCCCAATCCTTTTAGCAAAGAGACCGCTATTTTAATGATGGCCGATTCCGTAGAAGCCGCTTCTCGCAGTCTCTCCGAATACACCGAAGAGAGTATACGTGAGTTAGTAGAAAAGATTATTGAGAGTCAGGTACAAGAGGGCTATTTTAAATATAGCCCCATCACCTTTAGAGATATTGCCGATGTAAAAGAGGTGTTCACCCATAAATTGATGACCATGTATCACACCCGTATTAGTTATCCTGAATTGAAGAAATAAGTCCCTCACAGGCATCCTCTACAATATCGATAACCTGTTCAAAGCCACCTGTTCCTCCATAGTAGGGATCGGGCACATGATCTATATCGGAGTGTTTACAAAAATCGGTCATACGCACAATCTTTTTCATATCCTCTAGGGTAGGTGCCAACTCTTTGAGTGCATCTATATTACAGTCGTCCATCCCAACAATAAGGTCGAATTCTTCAAAGTCGCTACTCGTCACCTGTCTGGCATGATGCACAAGTTCATACCCTCTTTTTTTTGCATGATGCCGCATTCGTCCATCCGGTAGATTACCTATATGGCAATTTAACATACCCGCCGAGTCGATCTCGAATTGCTCTTGCACCTTTCGCTCCTCCATCAGGCGTAGAAACACCCCTTCTGCTAAAGGCGAGCGACAA
>Ga0172378_10000264_pt1 | contig 45018 bp, 43 predicted proteins | sample GrowelOW332metaG_FD_119755 | JGI IMG/M metagenome (GOLD analysis project Ga0172378, IMG submission 119755) | Groundwater microbial communities from an aquifer near a municipal landfill in Southern Ontario, Canada - Pumphouse #3_1 metaG | ecosystem: Environmental > Aquatic > Deep subsurface >...
AGCCCTATAAAATATCCCAGCAGGCAGATCATCAGAATATCTACCAGTTCATGCTTTTTACACCGGTCTATCCGCGTGTCTTCTATTTCTTCCATTGCATCAAGTAATGTCATAGTTTCCCCCAGGGGAATAACTATACATTATTTTACAAGTTTTAAACAGCCTGTTTTAATTTATAATGCGTTTGCCCTGGGAAGTTTCATTTCATATATTGACCAAGGTAATTTATTCTGGTATTATTAGTTCATTATAGTTTATGTATGCCCGGATGGTGGAATTGGTAGACACGCTAGCTTCAGGTGCTAGTGAGCTACGCTCATGGGAGTTCAAGTCTCCCTTCGGGCAAAAAAAGACTAGATGCTTGTATTGTATGCATCTAGTCTTTTTTTTTAACTTTTATATCACGATGCAAAATTGATTTTACATTATTTCGTCTGTAGTTGTAAATATAAGTTTTTTTCCTGTAAGAGGATGAGGAAAACTAAGCATAATTCCTTTGAAATATAATATCTTTTCTTTATCTGTAAAATAAAAATTATACAATTTGTCACCAAGAACAGGGAGACCTATCCATGCAAGATGGCAGCGGACTTGATGACGATATCCTGCTGTAATTTTGCATTGAACTCTTGCAAATATTCCTTCAACATTTTTTATTGCAATTTTTGTATCATATATTGCTTTTCCCGCCTTGCGTTCGGCAGATAACCCCGATTCAGAAGTTACAGGACGTACCTGTTTGTGTCCCTCTCCAAAAGGTCTGAAAGCAGACCTTGTAATAAATTCTTCTCCATTAAGCATATTCCTTATCACAGGTACAGGAGGAAAGCCTCCTAGCGATACGGCATTTTTCACATTCTGTACACAGATGGCACTGTATATTTTCTCAAAATTGCCGTTCTTCTGTGATCTATATAATTCTTCATAAGCCTGTTGAGTAGATGCTATAACCAAAAGTCCACTTGCATCATTATCAAGTCGGTGAAGTAAACCATGTTCAATCTTTTTTTTCCCGTGGACATTTAAAATTTCCGGAAATAAATCTGCCGCAAAACAAAATGCATTATTTTTATCGTACTCGGTAAGCGGAGCAGATGGCATTCCGTGTGGCTTCGAAAGAATAACAAAAGGATCTTCCTTTGTAGGCGTATGCAGTATTTTTATATTATTTTCATTCATTTTATATCATCGAGAATAATACGTGGATATTTTTTTTTCAAAATTTTAAGAACATTTTTGAAACGTTCAGGTATGTCTGCACGAAATATTCTATATTTTTTGTTACCAGGAAGTTTGACAATCAATTCACGAGCATGAAGCATAAGTGTTGCATCCGGAAAAAGTTCATCTTTTTTTCCGTAAATAGAGTCTCCTAAAACGGGACAACCTAAATATTTCATGTGTACACGAATTTGATGAGTTCTACCAGTTTTCAAACGTACTCGTAGGAGTGAATAATTTCCGTAACATGCTATACAATGATATAATGTTCGCGCAGTTTTCCCCTCCTCTATTCCTGTTACAGCCTTGTATCGCTTTCTATTTTTGGGGTCGCGTATAATCTGTGTACGAATATCACCGGCATTTACCGGTGGTATTCCGCGTACAATAACAATATATTCTTTACGCAACTTATGCAATTTAAACTGAGTCTGCAACCATTCTTCTGAATCTCTGTTTTTCGCAGTAATAATAACACCTGAAGTATCTTTGTCCAGGCGATGTACTATGCCAGGTCTCCTCGCTGCAAGCACTTCTGAAACATTACCCTTATTTATCTGTACAGAAGATCTTCCCCAATGATATAACAAAGCATTTACGAGAGTACCAGACCAGTTGCCGGATGCCGGATGAGTAACCATACCTTGTTTTTTATTTATTACAGTAATATTTTTATCTTCATAGATAATATCTAAAGGAATATTTTCTGGAATTATGTCGTCGGGAACATTATCTTCCCATTCTATATCTATCTGATCCCCAGCTCTTACTTTGAATGAAATCTTCTCTCGTTTTCCATTAATAAGTATTTCAGAAACACCAGATTTTAATTTTGAACGATTCATACCGTTCGGAAGAGATGCAATATATTTATCAAGGCGTACATAGTCACAAAAATCAATAGGGACTTTAACACTGAAAAACGGCATTCTATTCTCCAGTAAAATTGCCTTCAAAAGTATTCTTGCTATCCGAATTCGACTTACTTTCCGGTATATTAATCTTATCAGGAGGAGGAAGTTGTATTTGGGTAGCATCTTTATCTTGTTCAATGGGCCTTATCATAATAGGAGCAGTGTCATCTTTATGTTTTTTATGTTGTACAACATTACGACGCAGAATATTAACAATCAGATCTGTAAGACCAATTCCTATGCTTATACCTATCGAAGTAAGCAAAATTGTTTTCTGTTCATCTTCCGTAAAACCGTTACTATCCGAAGTTTTTGCGAATGGATTCGGAACGTATTCAGATGAAAAGTTATGCTTACTGTACCGTACAAAAGAATAACCTAATGTTGTATTAAGTGTAACAAAAGGCATTGCACCGAAAGTTATTATTTCAGCTCGACGGGCATCTTTCATAAATTGAGGAAATTCGTCTTTTGTATATGGATCAGGTGTAGTACTCGTCGTATCATCTGCTGATAATAAAGGACTGAATATGCACAAACAGAGAAATATCAATATCGTCTGCCGTATTTTTTTCATGACGCAGGATACTCCCTCTCTCCAAATATCGCTGTACCTATACGAACTTCTGTCGCTCCTTCTTCAATTGCTATACGGTAATCTTCCGACATCCCCATCGACAAATTTTCCATAGAAAACTGAGGAAATTCCTGACAAATTTTTTCTGCTGTTTTTCGCATACTTGAAAAAGATGTATGAATTACTTTTTCATCCTTAGTAAAAGGCGCCATAGTCATAAAACCAGAGGGTATTACATGAGGAGATTTACCTTCCGCACAATACGCAACAGCTTCCTCCAGACTTTCATATGACGTAAATCCCGATTTTGAATCTTCCCCTGTATGATATTCAAATAATATCCGTATCGTTTTATTATTACTTAAACAATATTTCTCAATTTCCTGAATCAGATCTAATCTATCAACAGATTCAATACATGAACAAATCTTTACTGCATGTCCAACTTTATTTTTCTGCAGCGTACCAATAATATGCAATTCAGTTTTCGGATAAGTTTTGTAAATTTCTTCAAATTTTGAAAATGCTTCCTGAACGCGATTTTCGCCAAACATGACTTGTCCTGCTTTTATTGCATCTATTACAGATTCAACCGGATGAAATTTACTTACTGCAAGAAGTTTTACACTTCCAGTTTCTCTTCCTGATAAACGTTCTACATCAGTAATGGAATTTTTTATTTTTTCTAGATTTGTTCTGATATCGATACAATTCATAATCATAGTATATCAGCATTCAATATGTCAGACAACTCCAATAATTTTTTTACTGTAAGCGATTCAGCACGAACAGAAGGATCAATCTTCGCCTTTTCAAGAACAGAGACGGCTCTTTCCGCATCCGACAAAAACATTGTCAGATTATTTCTGATATTCTTTCGCCTCGATATAAATAATGCACGTTGCATTTTCATAAATAATAATTTATTTTTGCAACAGGGAAAATCAGTTTTAAGTTTCATGACGACAACACGCGAATCTACGTTTGGTCTGGGCCAAAAACTTCCAGCCGATAAATCCATAAGAGGATAAATGTCATATGCCCATTGGCACAATATCGAAAATGATGAGTAATCATTTGTACCCGGGAGTGCGGTCATACGTTGTGCTACTTCCTTCTGAACCGTGACTACAACTTTGTCAAAACGGACATTCTGTTCAATTGTGTCAGCAATTAAAGTAGCAGCAATATTGTACGGAAGATTACCGAAAAAAAACTGAGGTTTACCGTATTTAGTCAATATATTTTTCCATGTTTTAAGAACATCTCCTTCTACAATCCGAAGTTTCCCCGTCTCCAGATAAGGTTCAAAAAAGTCCTTAAGCATCCGGATGAACCCTCTGTCTATCTCAAAAGCAGTAACATTTCCCCCTTGCAAAAGAAGTTCTTCCGTCATTGAACCAAGTCCGGGACCTATTTCCCAAACACTGGACCCCTCAGAAATTTCAAGTGGCTCTACAATTTTTTTTCGTGCTGCCGCATTTATCAAAAAATTCTGTCCGAATTTCTTCTGCATCGACATTCCAGTGCTATCAAGTAAAGTTTTTAATGACGCAGGTGAATTATAATCTGGATGTTCCATACACTTATTCCTCATCGTCTTATATATGAATTGCTATTCCCGGTATATATGAAAATACCGATACAACTATTTTTATAACAGAATATACACTATTTAAAACAATTCCAGCAGATACAACACACATCGGAAAAAACAGACAAAGAAGAATGAACAAGAGTCCCATATAAATAAATATAGTAATAAGAGGTGATACAACAACCGATGCAATAATTCCCCCAGGGAAAAAAGTTCCAAACAGTTTAAGAGATACAGGTGCTGTAAAAATTTGTGCGGCAGTAGAAGCAGAAAAACATGAGGAAATACAACATGGAAATATATATGATAACTTACCATTTATTAATTCCCCAAAAAACAAAATTCCTCCCATAGCTCCATAAGAGAGCATGAATGCCGCATTCATACAATCAGCGGGAGCTACAATAATATGGCAAAGAAATGTAGCACACAATACAGATATCATGCTGATTTTTTTTATTCCACACAATGACAAAAGCATTGAACTGATACTACAAAAAAGAGCCCTGATCAGAGAAGGAGAAAATCCGGCAAACCAGACAAACAAAAGAACTGCACATATCTGAAAAATCTGTGCAGTTCTTTTTCCCCACATGCTATAGCCTGTATAAAAAGCAAAACCTGAAAAAATAGAAAGATGCATGCCGGACAATGCCAGAATATGTGACAATCCTGCATTCTTGAAGGCATCAGCTGTCTGTTGTTCAGTATACTCTCTTATTCCAGAAAGTAGTGCAAGAAGAAATCCTCCCGCGGCTCCCCATGCATACATAAGCCGTCTGAACTGAACTCGAAACAATGCACGTACGTGAGCAACTTTTCCTACAGGTGTACAGGGAAACCCTTGTGAACATCCATTGTTTGCAAAAAATATATCATCTGTTCCTGTTCTACCGGATAATTCCGCAAGAGCTCCATCTTCGCAGATAAGTACTCCTTTTTTACGGACACCGGAATAAAGTTTCCCCGGAAAATAGGCCTCCACCATACTACTGTCGATCATAACTGGAATTATACCAGAACAGGTGCTTACAATTCCATTTGAAGTTCTAACAAATTCAGGTTTAAATTTAAATAAATAACTTTGCGTTTGCGATGATTTTACCGGATTTGAAACAACCTTTCCTTTCATGAAAATTATATCAGATGGAAATATAATAGAGTTGAAATGCTTTCTGCTTTTTATAGAAATACTGCCAGAATATATTACTACAGCACAAATAAATGCTGCAATAACAAGAGGATTCTTTGCATTTTTAAAAATTACCATTTAAGCCTCGCGAGCGCATCGCGAGCGGCGGCTATAATATTTTCAGGATAATTTACATACGTAACATATAACAAGGAATCAAATGAAGATTTGTCGCCTATCGCTCCGAGCGCATTAATTATGGCAAGCACGACTTTATCGCTCAATTTAGTTCCGTTCTCAGTCTGCTTGTTCAACTCCATCAAATAGGTCGCAAGAACTGCAGAGCTGTCGATAGGTGCAACATTTGCAACACCGTTTATAACTTCTGCAAATTCATCATCGGTCATAATTCCAGCAATATACTCACGTTTTGCAAGATTAAAAAAAGAAATCATTACTGCTGATGAACGTGTCCATTTTAGCTGAGAAATAATACGCATTGCATCAAGCTGAATACTCACAGTTTCTTTTGTCACAGTTGAAGAGTTGTCTGCTATATAGATAGTCTCGGAAAGCACATTTTCAGCGATTTCTGCTTTAAAAGATGAAGAATTTTTATTGTTTCTGCAAAGAAGATCAAATAACTGGCGTATAGTCTTGGTATTTCCATCCTGGATAATACCAATTATCTGCGGAATGGATTTATCAGCAAGCAGGGAAAGTGTATTGTTCATTTCTGTCGAATACTGAGGCCATTTTTGCTGTAGAACACAGTCATAAATAACTGAAAAAGACTGACTGTTTCCGATTATTCCGAGTGTGTTAACGGCAGCTTTTACTACTCCATTTTCAGGAGTCGAGCCATCAGAGTTCTGCAGAAAATCATTGAGTATCTGGACGAAAGAATCAAAAGTAACAGTATCATTAAGTATCGCGGTTTTGTTTATAACAGCAATTCTGACCGTATCACTCGAAAACTCCCTGAATAATTGTCCGAACTTATTAACTAGAACATCCTTCATATTTTGATTATAAGATGAAACAGATGAGGTCGGTAATGCAAGCACTCCAGCAACTGCAAGACCGTCAAGATCACGATCATCTCCAAGCTCCGATTTATTCGTGAGAGCAAAATCAATCGCAGCATTTGCTAGATCAGCAGCTTCGCTGTCATCGGAAGCATCCCGAACAGCAGCTGTTTTGTCGCTTATATTTCCTTTAATAAACTTTATCCGTCCGTTATCATCTGCATATAATGTACATATACATGCTGCATATATCATCATAGCTGAAATAATTTTTCTCATTTATACCTCGTTCCGTATATCAACATTTGAAACTGTTTCGGCTGCATTTACTACAGTCGGTTTATTACTATTAAAACTGACATTATCTGCATTTTTTGGATATAATTGTGTTTCATGAGGCAAATCAGGCGAAAAATCATCTGTCACATTCTGGCCTTCTAAGTTCCCATCAAAGTTCTGTTCATGGGTATTATTGAGTTTATTATCTCCTCCGCTGTTTTCCACTTTTTTATCAGCCTCGTCTCCACTCTCGCTCTGATCTTCATTTGTAAGAGAAATGGCATCATAAATTTCTTTTTGTTCCTGCGGCATGATATTGTAAACAAAACTTAGTACTTCATTTTTCATTTGAGGTTCTATATGAATACATTCAAAATGCAGACGAGATTGATTGATTGTCTCATTGTATTCAATTGTACGAACAACACCAAACATAACAATAAGTTTATTTTCAAGAGTAAATTGCAGTTTTATTTGTATATTCGGAACTCCTTTACCGCCAATACGGACCATCGCACCAGACTCTGAAATATCTTCTACAAGGCAGCGATATCCTGCTTTAGTTTCAACTGCATTATAATTAATCACACGGTCTTTTATAATAAACAAACTTGCATAAATGCGGCATTTTACACGGACACTGTTTCGTTTTTGAGTACGGAGCAGTTTATCTGTATGCCTCAGATAAAGAGACGGCTTTCCCAGAAAAAGTCCTTCACCTAAGACAATTGTATCAAAAACATATCTGGCATCACCTTTACGCCACAGATACACATTTATTGTTTTTCCTATCCATGCATTTCCTTCTACAGGAATCATACCTTTTTGCGTAGGAATACTTATTGTCAATTCACGAGCATTATTTACAATACGCGAAAAAAACACGCCTTTTCCAGGAAGAATAATTCTAAGCCGTTGATCCTTATCAAGAGAATGAGTAGATTCCAATCCTTTTTTTTTATCTGCCTCTTTTTCTATTTTTGTACGGTATGAATATAGTTTTGTAAGGAGTCGCTGCGAATTAGAAGATGTCACTTTACCAGTGTCGCGGTCCGCATCGGTCTTTATCTGTGAAATACATCGAGTCAAAGAAGGAAGAGACCAGTACAAAGAAAGAGGTTGCGCTATATTACAAATTATTGCTGTTTTCCAAAGCAAACCGATTTCAGAGAATGTAAATTTCGAATCAAAACCTGTCAGAAAAAACTTTATTTTATCATGGTAAATCCGGCAGAGTTTTACTGCAACAGCAATAATTGCAGCTGCAATTATTATTCCAACAATATACACAAATGCCTCAATAGTATATACTTTATCACAAGTCGTTGTTTTTTCATAGTGTAATAGTTTATGGATAAAAAATCATTTACCGATATACTTTTTTTTTCTCTTATTTTCACTCTTGTCATTTTACCTCCATTATTCGTTAAGAACGCTACCCCAGAAACATTTACGGTATGGTCATTTCCATTTCAGCAAATTATCTATGCATATATAGCCGGAATGATTTTCTGGTCTTTTTATACAAAAAGCAGCCAAAAAGGAAAAAGTGACAAAACAGTAAAAAATATCCGATTTTTCATCAATTCAGGATATACACTCGTGACATTCGGTTTACTTTGTACTATAGCTGCCATAACAGAACTTTTTTCGCACCTCACAGGGCTTCATCCGTCTGTAATACCTGTACGGCCAGCATCCGTGGTGCAATATTTATATTGCATTCTGGATTTTGTCGCTGCATCATTTTTTGAAGAAGTTCTCTATCGTCTGTATCTTCCTGATATGCTGTTCAGATTTATTTCACACATATCCCTGCCAGCTTTTCTCTCTTCTGAAATCATCAGTGAAAGTACAGTTGTAATTATTTTTGCATTTTCACACCGTTACCTAGGTACTGCATCTGTCATCAACGCTGCTATTGCCTGTGTCATTCTTCGGATATGCTGCAAAAAAAGCGGTTCAGTCTGGACGAACACAACAGCCCATTTTGCCTACAACATACTTTCGTTAATTCTTCTTACAACAACATGATTATTTTTTAAAAGATGGAAAAAGTTTTTCAATTTTTTCAAATGTCCAGTTGCTTATCTTCACTGCATAGTTGTAATCATATTTTTTTCCGTCTAGAGTATTTTTAAAAGTATATAACAAAATTTTTCCTTCAGCAGTTTTATATACCTGTATGCATATATACAAACCATCACCGGATTCAACTTCAATTAAATATACTTTTTTTCCATCATTCGGGATTGATGCTATTTCACCATGTCTGAGTTCTAATAGTTTAGTACACTTTTCTTCAAAATCATCGGTCTTTTGATTATAAATCATCCCATTTATTCTAATACTTTGTATATCTTCAATGGATGACGCTGTAACATTCTGGGGAATTATATATGGATCATACCAGAATGATTCTTTTGTTGTAAGATATACATCCAAGTCAGAATCTATTTCGTATGAAGAAATTTTATTATCAATTCGCAGGTAACGTCTGTTTTTTAAGAAATTCTGTCCACCGAAGTATATTTTTGTAGACATATCATTATTTAATTTATACACAATTACAACAGAGTGTTGAGCTGACAGTGAAAAAAAATCCCATTTTTTTTCACTGTCAGATATTTTATACATATTACGAACCTTTGTAAAACTGGAAATAAACGCTTGAATCTGACCATTATCTACGGGAAATACACTGCCATTACTTACTCCTTTCCATAAATCATTCTCATTCCGGCGATACAACTTCAGAGAGGTATTTTCTCCGGCTATTTCTATTTCAGTCAGTATATTTTCATATTTTTTGTTCATGAGTGCAGACTGAAAATGTTTTTCCATATTATGCCCACGAATCGCAGGTATAAAAGAAACCCCATAAAGAACTATTAATACCGCAGCAACATATCCTAATAGAGTACTATTTTTTTTCATTAAACAGCCTCCTGCGAAGTTTTTCGTTCTTTTTTTTACGGTGGAAAATAGAAATTATATAAACAGTTGTATATATTAGCGGAATAAGAATAAACAATAAGATGCACATTTTTATCATCATAATCCGGAATGTTACCATATCTGAAAATTTATATAATGTTGTCGATGATGCATTTTTGTTCTGCAAGGATTCTAATCCTTCTTCTCCATTGAGTTTTAAAACCATGTGTGTTAAAAAATCAAGATTTCGATAATCGCCGGAATTGCCACCAGCATATTCCATCATCAGACTGTCGGCAAAATATTGGTCTCCAACGACTGCAATTTTTGTTTTTACACTTTCCTGAGGGGTAAAATATCCAGTTATCTTTCCATCAAAATATGCACCAAGAATAAACTGTTTTTTATTTTTGTCTGTTTGTAAATTTCGAACAATAAAAGGATTCGTTTCAAATAGTTTTGACTGACTTGAATTATCTTCATCTATTGCCCATGCAGAAATACTTGACACCAAAAGAGGTTCTATGCTTTCATTTTCGATTGTCAGGGGACTTGGCCAGAATAAAGTCATTCCCTGCCTTTCTTCTTTTTGAGGAAGGAGACTTATCCACAACGGATAATTAATTTGTTCTGAATGAGACGAATCGGAGTAATTGCCTTTTTCGTCCGTATTGCTTGTCATTGTTATTCGTGCACAAGAAATATCAGCCACTATTTTCGGAGTAAAACTGAATCCATAAGAAGCAAGCATTTTCAGTAAAGCGCTGTTATTCTCTTTTGTAATCGACCAATCTCCAGAAACATCCGCTACATAGGGTGATACCGCGAAAAGAACTTTTCCACCGCGGAGTATAAATGACTCAATAGCTGCCGATCCGTCATCATCTAATTTTGAAGAACCAAAAACAATTAATACTGTATCAGTATCTGCTTCTGCCAGCGTTTTGGAAATATTTTGAATATTAATTTCCGTACATGTTATTCCCTGCGATGAAAACCAGGGAATAACATAGGAATAATCACTGCATGTATTTTTTCCATTTCCACAAAGCACTGTGACACTCATTTTTTTACCTGTCAGTAGTATATTAACACAGCGGTCAAGATCGTATTCCAATGTACTTTCCGAAATTATGAATGGAATAATCTGATTTTTCCCTTCATATTCTAGAACTACCGCAGAGTATACATTCAAATATTCTGTCTTATTGATTTCACCTGTCTGTATCTGTTGACTTTGAATACCATAATTATTCAGCAAACCGGAAACCTTTTCTTTGTCAGGATCAAGAAGTCTCAAACTCACGTTTTTATTCGTCGAAGCATACTCATCAAGGAAATCATAAATATCACGAACCTGCGGATAAAGTTTTATAAGGGAAGGAGAGCGAAAATATGTTATTTTTAAAGGATCATCTGTCTGTGATAAAAGCTGATTACTGTATTTTGATATTGTAAACTGGTTATCTCGTGTTAAATCGATACGGCAAAAATACCGTGTACTGTCTAAAAAAGCAAAAATGATAACAAGCAAAATAAGAAAAAAAGTTTCTTTATTTTCTTTCGTAAATTTCCTTCCTCTTTTCTTTTCCTGAACAAAAACAGCTGTCAGAAGGAAAAAAAACGTCAAACAAATATAAAATACAACATCCCGTGTATCAAAAATACCTTTCGAAGCAGCATCAAAATGATAAGAAAAACTCAACTTCCGAAAAGATACTGCAAGCTGCAGAAAATTTGTCAGCGTAATAAAAATAGCCGAAACAGCAAATGACACAAGCCTGCTAAAAAGAAAATTTGCAAGTAAACAAAAAGAAATTATACAAGCTTCGTAAATTATGATAAGGAAAAAACCGGTAAAGACTTGTCCAGCATCTATATCACCGAACATACTTACACAAGCCGGAAGCATAAGCTGAGTTATGTTAATTATACAAAGTTGTACCAACAACGTAAGAAAGGAAATTACAGTATGTTCAACATCAGAAAGAGGAAATATATCGGTGAAACAGAAATCGTCTGTGCCTGACGATATAACAGGAATAAGTAATATGCTCACATACGGTATTGCTGCAAAAAAAAACCGAAGATTAGTACTTCCAGAACCGGAAAAGAAACCGGTACCAATAATATAATAAAGGGCACATATTACATTGTATATAACAGCAACAATAAAAAAAACAGGACGCTGAAGTGCATAAATAACGGAATGAAAAAGAAACTGCTTAAACGCTGTTTTATACATCAACTTCTCCTGTAAGTCTCAAAAAAGCTTCTTCGAGGTTTTTTTCACCACAAGACTTTATAACAGTCTCTTTTACCCCTGATGCCACAAGTTTTCCATGAGAAAGTATAACCACAGTGCTGCAGATTGCACCGACTTCATGAAGTATGTGCGTTGACAAAAGTACTGTCTTTGTAAGTGAAATTCGCTTAATAAGCGAACGTATCTGAACAATCTGAGCAGGATCAAGTCCGCTTACTGGTTCATCAAGAACAATATCAGGAGGATCGGCGACAAGTGCCTGCGCAAAAGAAACACGCTGACAGAAACCTTTTGACAAAGTTCCTATTTTTTTTGTATACACTTGTTCGAGAGAACATTCCTCAACAACATGTATAATCGATTTTTTTTTATCTTCCGCGTACAGACCGCGTACATCTGCACATTCCTCAAGAAGTTCCGCAACTGTAAGTTCTTTCGGCAGCAATGCCTGTTCCGGAACAAATCCCACAAGCCCTTTCACAACAGAAGTTTCTACGGCAGAATCATGCATCGTGCCGTCATTTCCACTTACAAAAACATGTCCGGAAGAAGCATAATGCAATCCGCATACAGCACGAAGTATCGTTGTTTTTCCGGCACCGTTTGGACCGAGGAGCGCTGTTACACACCCCTGCTCTGCAGAAAATGTCACATGTTCAACGGCAGCAAAGCTGTTTTTTCCGCTGCCGTATGTTTTGGAAAAATCAACGAGTTTTATCATTTTTTTCCTTAATCAATATACGGAATATCGAAATGCATGCGGTCCTTTGAAAGTTCTGCACACGGATATATTTTTCTGGCCTGTTCAAGAAGCACACTAAGCTCTTTGTCAGTATACCGCGGGCTGTAATGAATCATTGCCATCCGCCGGACATCCGCATCACGGGCGATTGTTGCTGCCTGACTTGCCGTCATATGCTTTTTTTCACGAGCCTGATCTATAAGCGCATCCTCGAACATTCCCTCGCAGATAAGCAGATCGGAACCTCGCACTTCATCAGCTATAGAACTCCTGTAAAGCGTATCGGTTACATAACTGAATTTCCGGCCGCTTCGGGCAGCCCCAAGAACCTGTTCCGGCATAATAATTCTTCCATCGCCAGATGAAACGCTTATTCCGTGCTGCAGTTTTCCCCATAGCGGTCCCATGGGTATGTTGAGGTCTTTCGCTTTTGCGGGACTGAATTCTCCAGGCCTGTCAAGTTCCTCCAGCGTATATCCTACACAGGTTTTAGTATGTTCAAGCGGAAATGCTCTGATGTAAAACCCGTCGCCTTCGTGTACAATACAAGGTGCTGTAATTTCCTTTACAACAACAGGATAATTTATATACATATCCAGAACTTTCCGACTTGTCTCAATATATTCAGCGATTTTTGGAGGTCCATAGATATACAAGGGTTCTGTCCGGTCCACTTGGGCAGAAAGCATCATAATTCCAGGCAGTCCTGTCACATGGTCAGCGTGGGTATGAGAAACAAATATTGCATTTATTTTTTTCCACTTAAGATTCAATCGCCGCAGAGAAACCTGTGTTCCTTCTCCTCCGTCAAAAAGGAAGAGGTCTCCATCGCGTCTGAGAAGTACGGATGTAAGATGACGATACGGAAGAGGCATCATTCCTCCGCAGCCTAAAACAAAAGCTTCCATATTCATTTTTCACGTCCTGCATGGGAAGATGCACTACTATGGGTAAAAAGTTTTTTAATTTTCTTATGATAAAAGGCTCTGATATCTTCCGCTACTATATAAAACTTATACATTCTGGAAACAGGAACGTCAATTGATCCTGGTCTGTGTACAATTTTTCCTCCAAAACCTGTTTTAAACAGGTATAAACCGTACATCGGATGATTTTTGTCGTCAGAAGGCGGCATTCCGTAAAAATCATATACCGGAGAACCATATTTTTTTGCGTCGTTTATTGCTGTCCACTGAAGAAGATAAGCCGGCATAAGATTGCGTTTCACATTACTTGATGCGCCGTATAAATATACGGCCTCACGTTTTGAAAAAAGTGTAATGATGGCAGCAAGATAGTCGTTTTCATGAGATGCAACATAGAGAGAAATAAGAGGACCCCCTGACAAACGTCCGGAAGCACTCAACGAAATAAGATCGGAATAATACTGTTTTGAATGAAGTGCTATACCGTCGCGGGTTGCTGTTGTTCTGTACAAATCGTAGAAAACATTAAGTGCATTCTCAATACCCTGGTCACCTGCTTTATACGTATGCACAATGACACCTTTTTTTTCTGCAAGATGAATATTATACCGCCATTTACTGCGCATTGCGCTAAGCATAACATCTGGACTCTGTGTAATATCAAGCAGCACCGTATCCGGAGGCTGAATGTCAACTTTCGTTTTAACAATTTTCAGATGATTTGTAAGAGAAATTATTTTTAACGAATTTACAAAAAGATCACGGGTCTCACATGTATAAAAATCAAAAGGCGGATCAAAACGCACACAGACAGTATTCCCGGGGAGATATGGTTTAAGAGCTGCTACAAAATCAATAAGAAGTTGTGTATATACTCCTGCCTGTCCGACGGTATCACTGTATTTTAATGGCAGTTCGATCATCATAGGAATATAAGCAATCGAAAAAGATACCTGTCTTTTACCAAAAATCCGTATTAATACAGAACATGAAAAAGAGAAAAAAATATCTTTATTTTTAACCGTAATCTCAAAACAAAGTGGTTTCCATCCATGTGCAGCCTTGAATGAGGCCCAGAAAGGTGACTGCAGAAACCGACTGCCTGAATCTGTATACAAACCAGTGTGAGATGGTGTTATTTCAAACGTAAACACTTTTCAGTTTACTCCGCCATTAACAGAATATGTCGTAGTAAGAAACTTTCCATCTACAACCAGTTTTTTATCGGCAATCATAACCAGCTTATTATTTACCTTAATTTCTATCTGAAAGAACACATCTGCACTTATTTCTTTCTCTTTCTGGGCTGTAGGATCTGTTCCCTCAAGAACAACAGGGGTCCCCGGAGCTGCCCATGGCGCTGTAAGCGGTTCAACACATGCTTTTCCATTTTCATCAGTATAGTCTGAAGCCAGAAGCATTCCCCTGCTCTCAACCCCGCGCATTTTTCGCGGAGCAAGATTGTCAGCAAGTATAATGTGCCGTCCAAGCAAATCCTCCGGTTTCAGATATGGTACAAGTCCGCTCTGGATTACGCGTTCATTACCACTTCCGTCGTCAAGATGTTCAATATAAAGTTTATCAGATTCAGGATTACGTTCTACCTGTATGATTTTTGCAACTTTGAGCGCAATATATCTATTAAAATGAGCAGGCATATCCGCAGCAAGAGAATTCTTCTCATTTTTCTTTTCAGCTTTTTTGTCCTGCTGACCAGTTTTATTTCCGTTCTCTGTACGGTTCTTCTGATTACCGGAGAACTTTTCACGGAATGCAAGCATGGTTTTCTGATCCATCGGCTTAAAATAGACTTCCGTAACCCCAATATCACAAAGCCCGGACATATTCCCAAGATCATTCCACGTAAGTGCTCCAGGGATAGAGGAATAACCTGTCCGACTGTCAAGAATTGCCTTCCCAAAGAAAGACATGACCTTTTGAGCATACTGAGGAAGATACGGCTGAACCATAATCATAAGATCTTTGATAACATAACAGAGATTATAAATAAGTTTAGCAGCTTTTTCAGGTTCTGTAGTACGCGTTTTCCACGGTTCTGCGGATTGGAATGCCTTATTCGCAATATCACTTATGATAAACAACTCGTGGAATGCATCCCGTAGTTCCGCCCATTCAAGAAGATTCGTAATTTTCTGTTCATGTCCACGTATCTGTGTCCATAATTCTTCATCTACAGATGCTGCAGGAATTTTTCCATCATAATATTTACTGACAAAAAGTACTGTACGATTTACCAGATTTCCCAGATTTCCAATAAGCTCGCTGTTATATTTTTCCTGAAAATCTTTCCATGTAAACTGATAATCCGACTTTTCAGGACGATTATAAAAAATATAGAACCGCCATGCATCTGCCAGAATTCCACTTTCCTTCGCGTCTGTCCCAAATACACCGATACCACGAGATTTACTGAATTTCCCGTCTTCATAGTTAAGAAATTCTGTAGAACTCATATGATATAATTTTGTCCAGTTTCGACCGGATCCAATAAGACTAGACGGAAAAATTACAGTATGGAACGGTATATTATCTTTTCCGATGAATTGAAAAAGATCGACTTCAGCTTTTCCTTTCGCTTCTTGAGATTCAGAAGGAAGCCACCAGCTCTTGTAATCAAACGAAGTTTTTCCGGCGGCCGTAAGTTCATCAGCAAGCTGCTTCGTAATCGAAATATATCCTATTGGTGCATCAAACCATACATAAAATACTTTATCCTCATATCCTTCTTTAGGGACAGGGATCCCCCACTTAAGGTCTCGTGTAATCGCACGTTCATTAAGACCGTCCCGTATCCATGCTTTAGTCATTTGAATTGCATTTGCCGACCATTTTCCTTCGACACTTGTTTTTTCCATCCATTCGTTAAGCTTTGGAGCGATCGAAGGAAGGTCAATATAAAGATGCTTCGTTTCTCGAATTTCAGGAGTCGCACCGCATGTATTGCAACGGGGATTTTTGAGATCGACAGGATCAAGAAGAGAACCGCATTTATCGCACTGATCACCACGTGCGTCTTCATACCCACATTTTGGACAGGTTCCACGCACATAACGGTCTGCGAGAAACATTTTACAATGAGGACAGTATAATTGCTTGGTTGTATGTTCATGAATGTAACCGTTTCTATCCAGATCTTTAAATATTCCCTGAGTAATTTCTTTTATTTCATCATTTGATGTACGTCCGAATTTATCAAATGCAATATCAAACCAGTCATAAATTTCTGTATGTAGTTTGTAGTAATAGTCGCAAAGTTCGCGGGGGCATTTATGCTCTTCAAGCGCTTTCGTTTCTGTTGCCGTTCCGTATTCGTCCGTTCCACAGATGTATAATGTATCGTAACCACGACTACGGCAAAAACGTGCAAAAACGTCAGCTGACAACATTTGTATAAGATTTCCCAGATGAGGAACATTATTTACATAAGGTAAAGCAGAGGTAATAAGTCTTCTATTCATAATTTACTATTATAGATTTTTTAGGATATATGGTCAACGCAGCAAAAACAACGTTTATTTTCTCTTTTCCATTTTCTTCGGATTTCTCCTATTTATATTAAGAATACTAAAATTAATAGTTTTCTCCATTTCCATACCCGGTTCAAGCTGTACCGGCCAGAACATTGCAGTCGCAAAAGTCATTTCAGCAGGAACAATCTTTGTTCCGTTATACTCCGGACGCATAAATATTATGGGAACAAAATAAAATCCGCAATTCTCATTTGGCTCGAACATAAATGAAAGACCGTTTTCAGAATCTGAAATCTGAACGGCAGAAACGTCTGACAGAGAACCAGATCCGTCGATTTCACTTGCAGATTTCGTTGTATCAATTTCTTTTCTATGAGCAGAAGAAATAATTTCGACTTTATAAGGAATAAAATTTCCTTCAATATAATTTGTCTGGGCAAAATTCGATTCAACTACAAAATTTGCATGCAAGGGAGAACTGCTTTCATTCTTAAGTATATACTGAATAGTAAATCCGTTTGAATTTGACAGATATTTTTTCCGAAGGCTGATTTCCTGTTTTCGCTCACTGAATTCTGCCTGAGCAGAAAGTTGAATCTCATTATGCTGACCGGAGAAACGAGTTTCACTGTACTTCAGCTGTGAAAAAATTCCAGTACCAGAAGGTTCATTTTTCAAATATTTTTTAATATCATTATCGGAAAAAATATGGTCGACAAACATTCCTCGGTAATAACCGTCTGTACACCCGTCAAATTCTTCAATCCGGCTCGGATTATCCGCATAGTTGCTGGCACTCTGCATAACATCCAGTTCACATATTTCTCCGCTAAGCAACCTTATGCATGACGTATAATTAAGCATACGGCAGATATATTCATCTGTTCCGTCACCGTCATAATCAAAGCTTGATATAGATTCATCAAATTTACTACTATCACGCACAATCATTTCGGCTTCATTCAGACAACGGTATGCTTTTTGTCTGTATGTTGAATTAACAAGAGATCCTTTTGAAGTACAGACAAAACCTTCTCCACTCTGCGCGGTCCACAGCTTCTCACGTGCCGCTTTTTTCCGGGCCTTATCACCATGATACTGATTTATAAGCATACTCACATATAACATGCGGCAGCAAAGTGCCAGACTCTGCGGATAAGTCTGAAGAAAGTCGTAAATTGTAACGGGATATCCGTCATTTTTAGTCACTGAGGTATAAGGAATTTTTGCCCATTGTGCAATATCAGAACTTAATCCAGCTGTAATAAACGCTGGTACTCGTACCTGTGTTATTCTTCGATATGATGACGGATATGAAAATCGTATTGTATTTCCGAATTTATTTTTAGCCGTTTCATAAATCGAAAGCAAATAGCCGTTTTTAAGCAGTTGATGAAATTCTTCATGAGAAAACTGTATATCAACATACCGTTCATTTCCTTCCCTGTCATAATAATCACCACGAACATTTTTTTTCACTGCTAAAAACAACGATGACAAATATTCTTCTGCAGGAACATCTTCAGACGGCTTATGTTTTCTATACAACGGAATAATATCAATTGATTTTCCTCTGTCAGACATAATAACAGGCAGATACATAAGTTTTGAAGGAGAAATAATAGAACTATCAAGTAAAACATATTCAATACCACATGTCTCAAGACTTGTAACAAGAGAAGTATCCCAACTGCTGGCACAAAGCGTCATACCTCTGGGACGTTTACCGGTGGTCTGTCGTATTTCGGCAGAAAGCATATCAACCTGCCCACTACGATCAATAGGAAAAAGCAGAGGAAAAACAGGATTATAAAATCCGCCTCCAAGTATTTCTACCTGTTTTCTGCTTGTAAGCTGCTGCAGAATTTCTAAAAACTCAGGATGCTTCTTCTTAAAAAACTGAAGTTGATTTCCATTAAACGAAAAAGACAAGTTGCAATCGGGATGAGAATATAAAAATGTTGCTGCGGGTTTATACACATCCAGATAATCTTTTTCACTATCGGGAAGTGTCATGCCGGCCGGCGCAGATTCCAGACCGAAACAGACACATAATAAATTCATTTACTATTATTAACTAACTCCTGTAATTATTCTATAACAAGTCTCCCATATTTTAAAGCCCCTTTTCACAGGAATTTCTATATTCTGTGTTTTTTTACAATCAGAACAATGAGTAAGACTTTCATCTACATTACAGCACAACTGACATTCGTTTGTTTCAAGCCGCATGAGTTTTATTATGTGTTTAGGGCATTCTTCAACACAGTTACCACAACCACAGCATAAATTTGTAACAACTGCCGTATTATTTTTTATGACAATAGCTTCCTGAGGACATGAATTTACACAATCTCCAAGTCCTATACACGAAAATCTGCAATCGTTGATCGACTCATATATCTGACTGACTGTTTTACAGCTCTGCCCAGGATTATAATCCAAACACTGCTGGTTACTGAATTTTTTATTTGATGAGCATAAAACTACCGCATGCATTGTTACATCTTTAGGCCGTTCAATTTCAGGAATAACATATTTTAACTCTAATTCCGAAAAAAGCGGATTTTCAACAGAAAAAGACACTCTCTTCATTGCCGGTAATAAAATTACAAACATAAAAAACAATATAAGTAAAAGCAGGAGTATAAGCAAAAAAATAAAAACAACAGAAAACACCATCATAATACCCCCTGATTAAACCATGAAACATTCCACACAGCAAGACTTATGATTATTACTGCCATTGTCAGCATAATAAGGCTTTTCTTTTTCATTTTATCATTTTTGGGGCGGACAATTTCAATGCGTCTTCTTAATGAAAATAAAACAGGCAGAATCAGAATAAAAGATAACATACAACTTACTGCAATAACAATCGAATCTATTATTCCTAAACTTTCATTCAGCGTAAGTAAAATTATAAGGTACGAAACAGCAAATTCTGAAGTTTTTAGACCGGTGGTAATCCGCATAATTATTTCAACAAAAACGGAAACCGATATAAAAATTAAAAGAGCAATAAGCGGATATAATTCAATTAAATTTGCCGGAATAAGCAGCTCTTTGATTATTACAAAAGTCAATATAGTTGAACAGAGAACTACAATTGTACATTTTATCAACTGGAAAAATAATGTTTTATCCATTGAACGACTTAAAACAGCAGCTCTATTCAACCCTATTCCATAAATGAGGACAGCCGAGCAATAAAGAAGAAAATAAAAAAATGTATCAATCATTTATATGCTCCAAATTCTCAAGAATTGTAATTTTGTTAATAACATAAACATGCAGAATAAGAATAACTGCTGAACAAACCAGCGCACCTGGAATAGTTGCAAAAAAAACAAGTGCACTGATTTTACCTGAATCAAACAGAACTTTCTCATATATACCATGTCTTGTTAATAATGTTATTGTTCCGAATCCTGCAATATCTCTAAACAGGAAAAAAATGAGAGCATATACTGAATAAAATAAACATTGTAACATATTGCGAGATATATCCTTACTCAAGGATAATCCTTCACTGCCAAACATATATCCAATCAAAAAGGAAGATACAGTCGGTAAGTATATAACAAAGCCAAGTTGCACAGCCAGCAGAGGAATAGTCAGTACAAGTATCTGCCGGACGAACATCGTTGCTGCAATCATTACAGACAACAACAAGACATTTCCTATCGTCTGTAATTTAAAATGATAAATAAAACTTTTTATAAGTGTTCCAACCAGCATAAGAAAATTAAGTTCCAAAACAAGTATTATACCACAGACAAAACGTCCTGGTGCAGGAACAACCATTGCGAGTGTAGCCGCGATATAAACATATATTGATTTTCTATTCATTATTTTATTGCTCCTACTCCACTGTATGCAGGTGTTGCGGTGTTTCTTACAATATCGGGAATACGCTTGATCCAGTAATTAATCCTTGCATCGTCACTTTCGTCTTCAATTACTTTTTGCACTCTTCCATGAAGCCCTGCAATACCTATGAATTTTGCAACCGATTTATCGTTGTATAAAAATACAGCAGGTAAAGGACCATATATAGTTTCAATTCTTATCAAGACCGCATATTTTCTGGCCCCATTATCTTTTCTTCTAACCTGAAAACATACTGAATTTAAAGCTATCGGTGCATTTATTCCAACATACTCCCCAACTATCCATTCTCCAGGAGCTTTCTCTTCAAGGACATCTATTATTTCCTCTCTAAGTCCAGTGTGCCATTTATTTTCAGATAAAACAATAATACCAGTAAGCAATCCGAACAATCCGACTATAATACCCGCAAGTATTCCATACTGTTTTAATAATTTTTTTGAAGAATTTTCTGTATCCATCATCTGATACCTTCGTCTTTTAAATTTTCATCGAGCATACTATATAAAGCTTTTTTATTATTTTTGTCTTCAATAATTTGAATTATAGGAGAAATTATGTTTGCACAAAGAATTGTAAAAATCATTCCTACAGAAGACGTTCCACACCCTGCAATCATAAAAGCCAATACACCGCATATAATTCCATACAAAATTTTCCCTGTATAGGTTAGAGGTGTTGTTCCGTACCATTGAATAACAAATATGCTGCAGAAAATCGTACCACTTGTAAGAAAAGCAAGAAGTAAATCACCTTGACCGGGAATACCACCACAAATGAAAGGCCCTGCAAATCTTACAAGCAGACCATATGTTGTAATAAAACATGCAGGGATTAATATACTCAGCATTCCCGATGAAAACAACACTATTGAAGAAATAAGTGTAATAAAATTGAATCTGAATGCAGGAATAACAGAGTGTGTATCCCATAACATTGAAATGTATCCATCAGGAATAGACACTTTTAGTATTCTAAAAAGCGAATTATTCAAAGCCTCAGTAATAGGAGGATCAAATTTAAAAACAGGAAATACACCAGTCTGAATCAAAGTATAAGAAGGGTTTCTCATTTGCAGTAAATTTTTTGTCACAATTAGTCCCGGAAAAGCTTTCATACCGATAATCCAACAAACCGCAATTGTAATAGCAGCTGTATTTCCCCATGCGTTTGCAAAACCACCGAACATGTATTTCAAGAAAATCATTGTAAAAAAAGTAATAAAAAAAACAGAAACAGGAGGAAAAGTCGATGGCAAAAGCATTCCAATAATAATTCCCTGAACCGCACTCGTCATATCTGAAAAATGGTACGATTTATGATATAGTCTGTCTGCAGCTTCAGCACATAAGGAACCAGACAAAGAACAGCCTATAACACAAAGAGCGCTATAACTCTTCGTCAGCAAAAGCATGAAAATCTGCACAGCCAGAAGCACTGCTAAAGTAAGCGAAGAATTTCCAACAGACTGAGATGCATATGTAAACGGACGTATAAGCATTTTATTATATAACTTCTCATTTGACTTTCCTGACATTATTTTGCTCCTTAATCTATCTGCTTCATTTTCAACATCTTTACCGTCTGACTAACAGGGAGTCGCGACGGACAAACAAAATTACAGAGACCACATTCCGAACAAAGCAGCGCTGAACGTATATAAGAATCATCATTTTCTGTTCCACCGTTTGCATACCGATACAATACATCGGGTGTTAATTTTCTAGGGCATACATTACGGCATTTTCCGCACCTGATACATGCAAACTGCCGCTGTTCAGGTACCTTAGCTGCAGGAAGAAATAATACAGATTTTACATATTTTGTTATAGGAGCATCAAGGCTGCATGCAGAATACCCGCTTATAAGTCCATTAATAATTATCGCAGCAGGAGGTACTCTAAAGCCTCCGCACTGTTGTGCCAGAAACCGAACGGTTGTTCCTATTCGTACTTTCAGCATTCCCGACGCAGGAATACATTCACCGGAAATATATACATATTTATCAATAACAGGAATACCATCCTTAATTGCGCTGCATACTTCATACATTGTAGCCGCATCTACGTACAAATCATCAGCCGCTATATCTAAAAAAGGAGTTTCTCTGATTGATTTTCTCACAATCTTCCTTATCTCTTTCTTAAATCCTGCAGGATATTCTGTGATATTGATTTTTACAAAACGGATGGGAACTGCCTCCTGTTTGCTTATTTCCGGAACAGGAGATTTAGAATCCATTATAAAAACGATTCCACTTGCATTCATTGCACGTGCTGTTATAAGAGCCCCTGTATATATCTCGTTCAAAAACATTGAAGACAACAGCGAATCTGTTACTCGAGTCGGATCATCGTCATACAAGCGAACAACAAGAAGCCGGCATTTTTTATTTTTTACAGTATCAATCTCCATCGCAAGAGAAACAGGTTCCTGCGTTTTGAAAGTATTAACAACGCCTCTGTCAGAAAGCTGTTGAATGATTGTAGCAGACGGAAGAATAGTCCAGTCAACGGCAATTTTTTTCTTACCTAAATATGTAAATGAGCCGGACATTTTTATTCTTACGGCTTCCCCCTGACGGCCGTCAGGTCCAATACATAACACTATGTCTTCAACAAATCCGGGAACAGGAGAATGAATTTTCGCAGGATTCTCAGATGAAAGTTTTGTATGAGGAACAGCAATTATCTGCCCTTCGCGTACTATATCTCCTTTTTTTACGAGACTTGAACATCTGTATCCAGTTTCCTGAACCAAGGGTACTGTCACAATCCGGGGAAGGAATGCATTAACCGCATCCTTAAAGAATTTTCGCTTTTCTGCATACACAACAGGAATTATTTTCATCGATTCTTACTCCATCTGTCGTCCAATAACATATTTGTAAAGAAAAATAAGGGTATAAAAAAAGAAATAATCATAAGCACAAGATACATCGTTCCTCCGCCGGATAATGAAACTGCATATCCCGCATGAAAGAATTTTCCCTGTTTTTTCAAAAGTTTTTCAACTGCAGGAAAATTCAAATTATCTATTTGTGCCAGCATATCTTTGCGGAATAACGAATCAAATCTTAATGATACATCGCTTTCTGTTATACCGTTTTTATTTTCTGCATATTGGGGAAATACGACTGTATCACCATCTTTGGGTTTTTCAGTCTCTGTTTTTTCAAAAGAATTAAGCGACCGATACGGTGCAGTTTTTGCCTTCCAGCACCATACAACGTAATCGTCAAGAGACGGAAAACTATCCACAATCCCCCCTGCGCGTGCCGAGGGAAGCTGCATTCGTGTTGAAGGATGGGAAAAATCTGCAGAAAACAGAAGAATGGATGTGAGCAGGATAATAAAAACAGCACATGCAGCCAATCCGTGTTTTGCTTTTTTAGTTTTAAACAGAGTGGCATCTGCAACACTAATCATAACAGGAACGAAGGAATATTTTTTATTTTTTTTTCTCCCCGCCTGCAAAAGAACATACATAACAGCAGCTGTCCCTGTTACAACAGCAGCGAAAATCAGACCGTATCTGAGCGAAGTCATAATCGCAATTACAAGAGATGATGCCGTAAAAAATAAAACAGTAATATTTGTCAAAATAAAACTCAAAGCATTCTTTCTATTCCATACCTGCTGCACAAGAAAAAGTGCATACAACAAAAGACACACAGCAGATGCTCCTGAATAAGAAGGCTCGCATATTGAGAAAAAAACAGGAATAACCGAAAAACATATAAAAATAACACGATTTACAGCTAGTATATCCAGTAAAACTGCAAATAAAAGGCAAACTACAGGTATCAGCCACGGATATCCGGTTTGTGTATGTATACCGGCACTGATTCCTTTTTTTTGCAAAAGCAAAACTGCATTTTCAGCTTTATCTACCTCACTGTCAGGAATGTAGTAAAGCTGATATTTTTTTTCTTTGTCAAAAAAATATGCCGCACGTCTGGAAAGATATCCGTTTTTATCCTGCGCAGCTGATGCAAGAGATACTTCCGGTGTATCAGCACGAAGTGGAAGAGGAACATGCTGAGAAGCAAGATCAATAACTCCTTTGCATCCCGCTTTTTCCATAGCATTTTCAATGCGGCTGCTGTCGCAGCCGGTCGAAACATACATAATCCGGTACCCTTTCCATAAACTGTCCGATGGTATAAATCTGAACAGAAAAATAATAATAACGGAGGCTACAGATATGCCAGTTGCAATAAACATTTTATTCAGCGGTGAATGCATACGCTTATACTTCACAAAAGCGAAAATGCAAGTCCAATAGAAAACCCCAGCAGACAGCCTACAAAAACCTCAAGCGGTGTATGTCCCTGAACTTCTTTCATCTGTTTGTATTGCAATATACCTCTGCAATCGAGTGTTTTTCCTATTTCATTAAGTTTTTTTGCCTGAATACCATTCGCACGTCTGACGCCAAGGGCATCCCGTATAGTTACAAGAAAAAAACAAAGAGCAAGAACAAACACATCGGAATTTATACCTGAATGAAATGCGATAGATGTACAGAGGGCAGACACCATCGACGAATGGCTGGAAGGGAGTCCGCCTGTTCTCCAGAACATCATTTCAAATAATTCACTATAACTATGGATTTTTCCGTAACAAAGAGAAACTATTGTTTTCATGAACTGGGCACAAAACCAGCTGCATATACATGCTAAAAATACAGGATTTACGAAAAACAGCCTAAGCTGTTCTTTTACTGACAATAACATATATATATTTTATCATTACGTCCCGTTTTTTACTAGTCCCGGCAGTATTCTCTGAACAGATACCTGTCAATTCTGTTATACTGTAGTAACCTTATCGATTATGATATTTACTTCCTCGATAAAAATCCCCGTACTACTTTCAATTTTATCGATTATTTTTTTCTGCAGATTATCGACTCGTTTTGTAAGCGGCACATCAGTTGAAGCAAAGTCATCAGCCGGTATATCTATCGTACTTACCAGACGATATCCTCTGTTGTCAGCCCTGACAATCATTTTCTTAACACGTATACCGCTGTCATATTCCCTGATACAGTTCATCGACATCTGAACAAGTGCTGCCTCTGAAATGGCGATACGTTTTTTTTTCGAAAATTCCGGTTGAACAATTGATTTTTCAACAACTTTACTATCTTTTTTATTGTCTGCTGAAACAACCTTTAATGGATTTGATCTATGGAAGGTAAAACGGATACCATTTGAAAAAATCTTGGGATAACGACGTTTTACCTCTATAGATGCCACCGGTATGACATGTTTTCCTTCTATTTGGCGCGATTTTATAGCAAGCTCAATTTCTTCTTTAGTTACAACATCCTCAATGCGTATAAATTTTGAAGGTGAGGGCAACTGAAGACGAGTTGCAATTTTTATTACCATTTTTTCAGACGTACCCAGAATAAGAATCCGTCGTATATGGTAATGTTTTATTTTCCGGGCTATCTCATCACGGTGCTCTTTTCTGTCAAAAAGTGCAACACGCACTGCTCCCATGTACGTCTGCTCACTTTTTGCCGAGTGCCCTGCTAAAATCTTATCATCCTGAATAAGCAGACCGTCATCAATTATAGCATTAAGCCCGTATCGCTCTGCAACAAGTTTTGCATTATAACTTTTACCAGTACCACTTTCTCCGACAAGCGCATAAACTGTATCTGTTGTATAAGGCTGAAGAAGTTCTTTTAAGATTTTATGAAATAAATGCACAAGAGGAACCCTGACTTAAAGTATAAACGAGTTTCTCCAGTTTATCAATGTTTTATTTAACATATTATTAAAATTTGTCAAAAGAGGTGCCTTCAAGAACGGAGGTAAACCAAGTTTATTATCTCCAATATCTACCTCATATGCATGTAGAAAGAAATTCTGCACTTCACGAATTGCAGTTCCTCCGTATGCGGTATCTCCCAGCAGAGGATACCCATGTGATGCCGACTGAACCCGTATCTGATGCATTCGTCCGGTAGTAATTGTAAATTTCACCAAAGTTACAGAAATGCCATTGTATATACCGGAATCAAGTGGTTCTGCTTTTGTATGAGCATATTTACCATCACTAGTTACAAGCCGGACTGTATGAAAAGAAGAATTCAAATCATTTTTCGTTTCAATAAAATCTTCCCATTCTTCAGTTGCATAAAGATTTCCCTGAACGAGGGCAAGATATTTCTTCTCAAATATATGTGCTGTCATCTGACCGGAAAACCACCTTGCACCTTCAAGACTCCATGAAAAAAAAAGTATTCCCGTCGTTTTCCGGTCAAGTCTGTGAAGAGGCCCCGGTGTAAACGACAACGATTCCTTTTTTTGTCCGGAAACAGCCTTGTAATAATCAGCAACAATCTCCGCAAGCGCATGGCTGCAGGTTTCAGACTGCTGAACAGGTACATCGTACGGTTTATTTATGACAAGGAAATGTTCATTTTTGAAAATGATTTCACATGGAAAATCTATTTCAATTTTCGTTCCCTTTTCAGAAGTACTCGCCTTTGACAGGAGAAAACACGCGACGGAAAGTATATCACCTTTTAAAATATGCGTTTCAGGTTTTATCCGCCTGTCGTTTATTCTGATATACCCTTTCCGTATTGAACTGTATACAGACGAAAGGCTTTTTTCAGGTAAAAAACGACGTATAACCCTGTCAATGCGTCTATCGTCGTCTCCTGATCCAGCTTCAAACTTACTGAACTCCACTTTTTAACTCTGCAGTCTTTAACTGATGTCGCCGTCTGGGAATACGGACTGACACACCAAGAGAAGATAATACGGTACGTACAGCAAATTCAAGCTCACTTCGCTGAGGATTCATCGGCAGCACAAAACGGCGGCATTCGCTCCATGTCCTCGCATACAATTCTCCAGAAGAAGAATCTTCTGAAATTTCTTTTTTCCAGTCTGTAAGCGTCTTCACAAAGTCAAAAATAAGAAAAACAAGTTTTCGGCCTAAACGAATATCACTTTCTGATCCGGAAAGCCTGTCAAGTTTTTTGAGACTTTCCATATAGGCATTTTCAAAATCGCGGTCTGCATACATCAAGGCTGTCGCTGCAGGCTGCAGATACATATACAAATCTGTATCAAGTGCCTCGCGGACAATATCATATGTATGACCGCTGTTAATGATCTTCAACAACTCTTCCGTAAGACGAGATGGAGAAATATCAGAAAGCAGATTTGCCGAACGGCGTATCTTTCTGCGCAGCGTAAAAGACATTCTGGCACTTGTCGTTGCAGAATACTTTACAGCCCGCAGCATCCGCACCGGATCTTCAATAAAAATCCGGTCAATCGAAATCACAGGACGCAGTGCATGTTTACGGATATCGCGCACCCCTCCGACATAATCTATAACCTGTTCTCTGACAGGATCATAATAAAGCGCATTAAGCGTAAAATCTCTTCTCCTGACATCTTCATCCATTGAACCAAAATCATTTCCGACAGAACCTTCTATCGTAGAACGAAATGTACTGACTTCAAAAATTTTCGGTCCGACGAGTACGTGAACAAGACGAAACCGCCTCCCGATTATCCGGGAATTTCTGAAAATCTTTTTTATTCTTGATGGAGTTGCATCTGTTACAATGTCAAAATCCTTAGGCACATTGCCAACAAGCAGATCGCGTACAGCTCCACCTACAATATAGCAATTAAAGCCTGCATCACGCAGGCGTTCAACTATACGAAGAGCATCATTATCAATTTTTTCTTTCGGAATACCGTGTTCTGATTTTGTATAAATTACAGCTTTCTTAACAGGCTTACCGTTTTTGTCAGTTCCATAGCGAATCAGCACAATATATTGATAATATGACTTGTAATGCCATTTCGTCAAGTCAAGGTTTTATTCTGCTGTTTATCCACAACAGAAAATCATTTGCCACCGTATCTTTGTCGATTTCATTGAAAATCTCATGACGGTCTTCTGGATATTCCTTCAGAGTAACGTCTGTTATTCCATTTTTCCTATAAATATTGAATAAATTCTTCACACTTTTTCCATAATCTCCAACAGGATCTTCACTTCCGTAAGCAATAAGTACCGGCAGATTATGCGGAATCTTCTTCAGATTCGATGCAGCATGTATCCTTTTAAGTCCCTGAGTCATATCACAAAAAAAACCAGCAGTAGGATCAAACCCACACCATTTATCATCCAGATACATCTGTACATTGTTCTTATCACGACTCAACCATTCCTGCCCGTTTACAGAATTTGTAATATGCTTTGTATATGAATCGAATGCCATATGTTTCAAAAACGGGGAACAGTATTTCCGCCCCTTAAACAGCGTTACGATATGGGCTGTAAAATTACCTGCCATTGCAAGAGGAATACGGGGGCCTGAAGTACCACATAAAACACATGCATCAATATGACTGCCGTATGTTTCTATATATGACTGTGATACAAAAGAACCGAACGAATGTCCCAGCAATACAACTTTTTTATCAGGGAAATCATTCTTAATCCGGATAATTACTTCATCCAGGTCTTCTGTAACACGGTTAAATCCATCTTTTTCTGCAAGCATACCGAACATACCTGTTCCCTCACGTTCTGCTTTCTGCGCAGTTCTTCCATGCCCCCGCTGATCATAAGCACTGAATATCCATCCGTTTTCAGCAAGAATTGATCCAAGACGGTCATAACGCATCGCATGTTCCATCATACCATGACACAACTCTACTATTCCGTTTATATTCCGGCCTTCATCTGGAATCCACCGGTTTATCGAAATTTCGATTTCATCGCTCATTTTTTGATAAAAACTCTGCATCTGCATGATTACTATCCCCCGTTTAAAAAATCTGATACACTAGTATAAATGTATATACATCCTATTATTATAACAGAAAAAATAGCTTTCGGGGGAAACTGTATAGGAAAAAATGCCGGTAAAACAGTCTTTATACCATATGCGGTCCCCGGGGAAAAACTTGAAGTTGAAATTACAGATACTAAACGTGACTACGATACAGCACGCATAGTAAATATTCTTGAACCTTCACCATACCGGATACAGCCTGTCTGCGGATATTACGGTTTGTGCGGAGGGTGCAACATGATGCACATAGCCCCTTCTTACCAGAAAGAACTCCGAAAACAGGTGCTTGCTGACTGTTTCAAGCGCTGTGGTATTGTCATACCCGAAATAACCGTAATTTCCGGACCGGATACAGGGTACCGGTGCCGCTTTCAATTAAACGACGGCGGACTTACAGAAAAAAACACCAGTAAAATAATACCCATAACCAGCTGTTCTGTTGCAAATAAAGAAATAAACAACTGGTTTTCGCTTGTAAAGCCGTCTGAACGCCCCTCAGGACGCATTCATCTCTTCGGTGCGGATTGTGTTATATCGGCAGGAATAAAGGATGGAAGTAAAGTAGCTGTTTCTCTTCCTGAATCAGATTCCATTCAGATACATACCGGAGGAGGAAAGAAAGCAGTAAAAAACCGTATCGCTAAACATTTTTCCGGTACAGTTCTTTCTCCGCAGGACATAGTAACCGTCTCTCTGCTCGATAAAAAAATCAGCTTTGATGTACGGGGGTTCTTCCAGTCCAATCTGACGGTCCTTGAATCTGCCATACAGGCGCTCTGCAGCGGATTAGGCGGCTCCAATGTACTTGACATGTACAGCGGCTGCGGCACGTTCTCGGTATTTCTTGCAGACAGTTTCAACAAAGTAACGCTCGTTGAACATAACCGCGATGCACTTGTATTCGCCGAACAAAACATGGCAGGAAAAAAACATACAAGTTTTGGCATAAGCGGTGAAAAATGGGTACAGCAGTTTGCTGCGGAGCAGCCGGATTTTGATGCTGCAGTTATTGATCCCCCCAGAAGCGGTATGGAAGACGCAGTAAGCAGATGGTTGTGTACAAGCAGGATTCCGGTCATCCGTTCACTTTCCTGCGATCCTGCAACTCATGCACGCGATATTTCCCGGCTTATTGCTGCCGGTTACAGACTTGAATCTCTTACACTGCTTGATTTTTATCCGAATACCTGCCATATCGAAAGTCTGGCATCGCTTGTTCTGGAAAACAATAATGGAAAAACTGTCTGAGATTATACACACCTGCATAATATTTTTAGTTATCTCAGCAGAAATATTTTATCTTCCGGCAGAAACAACTACTGTACGGCAGATTATGGTTTCATCAGAGGAAGCAAACTGGAATGCTGTAGTAAGTGGTCAGGCAGTATGTACTCCTGAATTAACGTCTTACGGATTTGCAGTACTCACAGAAGGACGTATGATTTCAGCGTGTACTGATACAGGCACAATTCTCTGGCAGCGTGCTGTTCCCGGCAGACCTGACCCGTTTCTCACTGTCCTTGACGGTGATTTTCTGCTCACGGTAAACGACGGACATACTCTTTCTTTCACTAATCCCAGCGGACTGACACTCTGGTCTTCAATCGTTCCCTTTTCAATAATTTCTGCTCCGTATAAAGGTCGTGACGGCCGCGTCTTTGTACGCGGCAGAAAGGATATTGCCTGTTACAGCATAAAAGGAATATGTAAATGGCATCTTTCTACAGAGCAGCAGAGCCTGCTTCCATTAACAGAACTTCCCGACGGTAGTCTTGTTGTATTTCTAATGCAGCCGGCAGGTGACAAAACAGCGGCAGTACGTATCTCTCCGTTCGGTGAAATACTTGAACAAATAACGTTTGCTGGTATTGTAACATCGACTGCATCATGCAGTGACGGACTGCTGCTTACATTCTCAGGAGGAGGTGCCGGGCTGTGTTCAATCCAAAATAACGACGTACGCTCAGTATGGGCTCTTCCTTCAGACAACAGTATTTTTTCGGGAGCAGCAAAAAATGATAATACGTTCTTTCTCGCATCCGGTTCTTCCCGGGCTGTTCTGGTACAGCCGCTGTCAGAAAACGCAAAAATAACACTGTTCAATACCGGCAGCGGCACTGTTTTATCAACACTCATTGTTCCGAATATCAATATAAACAAAACCGTATATAAAGCAGTATCGGAAAATAATTACCTTATCGCAGACGACAATCATGCTGTTCTTATTTCTGACAGCGGAGACTGCAGATGGAGTGCTTTACTGCCTCAGAAAAACAGCAGCAGCACGTCATGGAATTATCTTACCTATACAGCAAACGGTTTTCTCGTACTCTGCAGAACTTCATGGGCTGTCACCGGTTACCGTATGATACAGAACTTTCCATCAACCTATAATTTTGAAAACACAATCAAAAAAAAAGATTACAGCACATTCATCCAGTCAGACAACCAGAACAATATATCGTTCAAAATCTGGTCAATAACAGGTGATCTCGGAAGCGGTTTGACAGGAGACGGACGCCGCCGTGAACTGCTTAATGGAATGTACGGCATAAACGAAATCAAATGGACAAAGGAATTGTTCGATGCCGGACATGCATATCTCTATTTTCTTCATAATTCAAATTCAGGCGGACGTACAAAACCTTCTGTATTCAGTACCGATATAACAGGGACAGACAGAATGCTGAGTCAGCTCTCACTGTATGGTACAGACACATTTCAACCTCTCATAGCGCAGCTCATCAATTATGAAAAGAACAGGACTCTTATGCATACACTGATAGAAACAGCAGGCAGCTGCGGATACGATCCTGATGACAAATTGCTCAATTCGCTTGATAACGCTCTCTTTTCCATATCCGCCCGGGACGACGTACTTCTTTTTTCACTGTGCGATGCAGTCTATTCGATATGTCGTTTCATGGGACGGCCGGCTTTCTATAAGCACGGACGTGAAATTCTTTCAAAAATGCTTTATCCGCAGTACGACAATCGTGTTCATGTATATGCACGAAAGACTTTAACAAATATTTCCGGTCTTAAATTATGAGTAGCTCAAATACAATTATGATGTTATACTTTTTATAACAGGAACATTAACAGAAAAGTGCTTTCCGGAGGAATTATGAACAAACAGTACAAATCTTCAAAATTTTTTTTCATAGTAATCTGTACTCTTGCTTTTACACTTTCTCTATCTGCCCTTGAGGTCGATAAATCCGAACTTGAAAGTGCAGGAAGTCCGGACACCGTAGTCTTCATTAATTATACTGGTCCGCACACGGTTATAGATACGGCTGCCAGCATCAGAGCTATAGGATCAAGCATGGGCACAGTCGTAGGAAAAATGCCTGCCTCCGCATCATCAGCAGGAGCAAACAACAGATACTATATCGTACATGCAGTAGATCCTGCCGAAAAAGGAAAACTCGATGCCGACATTCTGTTCATAGGAAACAATGCCACCGTCGACCATATCGTCAATCTCCGCCGCATTATTTCAGCTTACCTTTCATCGGCATATAATTATTCAGCTAAAGACGCAGATACGCTTGCTGTATTCATAACAGTCTACAATGCTGTTTACCGCGGAAAAATAGATGCATATCAGGCAAAATATAAAAAAATTGTCATGACTAATCTTACGTCCGCGTCGTGCGGACTTGCACTCAAATACGACGAATGGCCGGGAAATACGCAGATTGTTATTCCTCTCTTTGATGCTGCGAACGGAGGATTAAGTACAGTTGATACATCCGTTATCAGCGACACAAAAGTTGTAAAATCGATGCAGGAAGACAACGGCAAAAATATTGAAAGCCGTAAACAGATGGTCGACATAAAAGAACGTGAAGCGGATAATGAAGCAGGAAAAGCACAAGCTTCGCAGAAAAATGCGGCGGAAGAACAGAAAAAATTAGTTACTGAACAGAAAAAAAACGAAGAAAAGAAACAGGAAGCTGTTCAGGCACAAAAAGAAGCTGACACCGCAGCAAAAGACGCAGCTGCAGCTCAAAAAAACGCAGCAGCTAATCCAAACGACAAACAGGCACAGAAAGCTGCACAGGAAAAACAACAGACAGCCGAACAAAAGCAGCAGACTGCCGATCAAAAACAGACAGATTCAGAACAACAGCAGCAGAAAACCGATGTACAGCAGCAGAAAACCGACGAGGCAAAACAGCAGGCGGCTGAAGCTCAGACTCAGGCCGATAAAAAACAGAATGAAGCCCAGACAGAACGTACAGAAATAGCAAAAGACCAGCAGACTGTTATGGATAAGGCGGAAGCTGATTCAAAGGCATCTGCCGTATACGGTATGCAGCTTGTCGATAATAAAGAATTACTTTCAGGAATGGTAAAAGTTAATGCAGAAACAGGTGAAATAATGCAGTCATCTCCCGTAACGTATATCAGAGGCCGGACTGTTTATACTGCAGAAGACAATTTTATAGCAATTGCCGGAGAAAACAGCGGTAACGGGGCGGTAAAACTGATTCTTCTTGACCAGGCTACAATGGAAATGATAAAAGAAAGCAGCGAAACGGTTGCTGAAAATTCAGTACTCGTACAGGACGGCACCGATTTCTACTGTGTCATACAGGACGGCAGCAACTGGGTACTCGGTAAATATGATGCAGGTCTGACCCTGAAGCTTAAATCGCCTGTCGCAGTAAAAAATAGCACGCCTGTCACAATTTCAGGAGACAAAATTATAGTTACCGGAAGCGACGGGAAAGTCAGACTTCTGTCAAAAAATGATCTTTCGGAAATAAGGGCAGCAGCTGCTGCAAACGTAAAATAGCTGAAAATTATTGTTCCTGCTTGTTTTCATATTTCGTACATGCAGGAACGAACACTATATCAACAGGTCCTGTTGCTCCGTTCCGCTGCTTTGCGATAATCAGTTTTGCCGGCTGCACAGGATCTTCACATTTCCTGTCGCGGTGTATAAAGATAACAACATCAGCATCCTGCTCAACAGAGCCGGAACCGCGTAACTGTGCAAGATTCGGTTCCTCACCTTCAGCATCACGCGAAACCTGAGACAATGCAACGATCGGAATATCAAGCTCACGCGCAAGTGCCTTCAGCGATTTTGATATTTCTGCAACCTGCTCATATACCGGAGCAGATGTATCTTCCGTTGTAATAAGACCTATATAATCGATAAAAATTATTTTCACATCGTGATTGGCGACAAGCCGCCGTGCCATTGCCCGTAAATCTATCAGTTTCATATTCGGCGTATCAATAATAAAAAGAGGAGCTTTAAAACACCGGCCGGCCGCATCCTGGAGTTTCTGAAAATCCTTAAGCTGTAAAAGACCTGATTTGAGTTTACCGCCCGGAATACGGGATTCCTGAGAAAGAAGACGCTGGCCTATGGATTGATACGACATTTCAAGAGAAAAAAAGCCACATGGAATATTTTTATCAATTGTAATATATTCCATCATCGAAAGTGCAAGTGCCGTTTTACCTATTGAAGGACGGGCTCCGATAATAATAAGTCCGGAATTTTGAAATCCGCTTGTCATTGTATCAAGCTGATGAAATCCCGACGGAACACCGGTAAAAGCATTCTTACTCTTGTACCGCTTATCAATAAGATCAATTGTTGTCGTCATGACTTCATTCATATCATGAACTTTAGTTGTCTCATTTCGTTCGGACAAAGCAAAAATTTTCTTTTCTGCTTCTTCTATGAGTATCTGACTGTCGTGAGTTTCGTCAAACGAGGATGCATGCATCTCCGATGATATTTTTATAAGATCCCGACGGTATGCCTGGTCAAGCACAATCTGCGCATAATATTGAACATTGGCGCTTGTTGGTACCGTATCTGTTAAAGAAGCAAGATATGCAGCACCACCCGCTTTCTCAAGGTTTCCCTCTTTTGTAAGCTCATTTATTACGGTCAGTGTATCACCTTTTACACTTAATCCGAAGAGAGTTATCATTGCCTGATAGATAATCTGATTCTGCAGTGAATAGAAACGATCAGGACGCAGCATAGTAACAATATCCGATACAGCACTCCAGTCAAGCAGCAGCGCGCCCAACGTCGCCTGCTCTGCTTCCATACTGTGCGGCGGTACTTTGTCTTTTAATTGTGTCCCGTTTTCCATTATACCACTCCTCAGTTATATTTATAAACAAGATATCAACAACTTTTTAACATGATATCCACAAGCATATGAATATCCCCAAAGACACAGAAAGCCGGCAGTTTTGTAAACTGCCGGCTTTCATAACCAACATACTTGCTGACAGATTATTCCGCAGTATTTTTTACCGAATCGACAGTCTCTGCTGATTCAGTCTTTCTTTCTTTCCGCTCTTTTTTTGACACTTCTTTAGGTTCGTTTTCTTTATCTTCCTGACCTTTTACAGCAATCTTTATTTCAGCGGACTGAGCTTCATATAATTTTACCGCAAAATGATAATTTCCGACAGACTTAATTGTGAGTCCCGGAATATCAATCCGCTTGCGCTCAATTTCAAAACCCTGTTTTGAAAGCAGGTCTACAACAACCTGAGTCGTAACGGCACCAAAAAGTTTACCGTTCTTTCCACACGGCATAACAATTTCAAGATTAAGTGCCTCAAGTTTTTCCTTAAGGCCGGCAGAAGCACTGCGTTTTTGTTCTTTACGTGCTTCTATCTCTGCTTTGCGGCTCTCAAAAACGGCAATAGTTGCATCGTTGTACGGAACAGCAAGATTACGCGGCCCAAGAAAATTGCGGTAATAACCATTAGCAACATTCTTTACATCACCCTCTTCTCCGAGGGACTTAACATCCACATTAAGAATGACTTTCATATCAAGCTCCTATTTTTCATTCAGACTGCGTCACCAGGAGTCGGATCGCAGTCTGATAATTTTTTAGTCAGCAACAAAAGGAAGCAGACAGATAGAACGAGCACGCTTGATTGCGCCTGCAAGCTCTCTCTGGTGTTTTGCACAGGTACCCGTTATACGGCGGGGAAGAATCTTACCCCGTTCAGTTGTAAAACGACGGAGACTGTCAGCATCCTTATAGTCAATTTTTGCTTTATTTGCACAAAATCGGCATACCTTCTTGCGGAAGTACGTCTTACCCTTTCCACTGCGTCCGTTTCCGTCGCGTTCTTCACTGTCATTACTATCGCGGTCGATATCATTCATACCGACATCAAGGTTAGCATCAGCCATTTTCTCATCAACAGGGACATTTGCCTCTGTTGCATTATCTTTTGATTCGTCTGCCATATTTTTCTCCATTAATCAGAAAGGAATGTCTTCAGGGAAACCACCATCAGCAGATGCAGCATTATCCGCAGTATATGTATCATTCTGCATCATGCCGCTCTGCTGTGTATTCATCGCAGGTTTTGGCTGGAATCTCGGAACACCCCCGGCACTCTGGCCGCCATCCGATTTTCCACCAAGAAGCTGTACAGTGTTTGCAACAACAGTAACTTTACTGAAGTTCTGTCCATCCTTCTGCCAGCGGTCCTGTTTTAAATAGCCGTCTACAGCAATCTGCTTTCCTTTCTGCAGATACTGTTTTAAATTTTCAGCCGTTTTTCCCCAGATCGTTATATCAAAATAATTTACTTCGTCAGTCCACTGATCGCCTTCTTTTTTGCTTCTGTTTACAGCTATGCTTACATTAGCACGAGCCAGCTGACCATTTCCCACATATGCAAATGAACGCTCATCAGCACCGAGGTCTCTTGTAAGACGTCCTATCAGGAATACGTGATTCATATCTGTCATACTGTACCTCCAGTTTTCCGACTTATCGAGTATTTTTATTTTGCTTCTTTTTCATCAAGTCTTACGAAAAGATATTTCAGCAGGTTCATATTGATTTTGAACTGTCTGTCAAGGTCTGAAATCTTTCCGGGATTAAGCTTGAGCGTGAACAGAATAAAACGACCACGTTTCTGTTTGTCTACTTCGTAAGTAAGATCACGGTCTCCGAACGGCTCTTCTTTTTCAATTTCTGCACCATATTGTGCGAGAACACTACGCACATCATCAGTGCCTTTCTTTGACTTCTCCTCATCTATCGGGAAGATAGTCATAAGTTCATATTTTCTCATATAATCTCCTTATGGACATTTGGGAACTCACAACGAAGTTCCAAGGGGTGGATTTTATAAGAATAACAGAAGAGTTCACAAGGGTCAAGACAAATTTGAAAAGAAAAACATATTCCCGTCAAAGAGACATTCTGAATGTTTTTATCAGTACTTGCTTGAATACCTTTTTGCATTATATAATATAGTATGTTTTTGTTGTCAGAAAAAAATATAATCCGTATTATTCTTCTCTTCGTTATTTTTTATACCGTATCTATGGCAAAAATTTCTGCTTCTGATAACAGCAGCACATATGATACCCTTATACAAAGCGGATCAGCTGAAGACATAACAAAAGCACTAAAAAAGAACAGCGATCTGATTACATATACAATCGGTAAAAACAATGACACACTCCTTATGAGTGCCATTTCCCAGAACCGCAGTAAGGATATCATAAAATTATTACTTGATGCAGGTATCAGCCCTGCAAAGAAAAATAAAATCGGACAATCTGCTGTTTCCTATGTCTGTCAGTATTGTAAAAATTCCGATACAGCTTCACTTGTTTTATCATACGGGACTTTTTCAAAAAGTCAGATACGAACCCGGCTCATGACGAAAGATAAAAACGGGAAGTACGCTGCTCAATATATTGAGCAAAACAATTCATCAGAGGTGCAGCAGCTTGTAAAGTCCTATCTGAGTGAAAAAGATAACTCACTTTTATTCGGTAACAGTACAGGAAATTCTTCCCCTCTCGATAATCAACAGGACATTCCGTCTGCAGAACCATCATCAGCCGCTGCAGTTACTGAAGCGGCTCCATCCGGTGTACCTCCTGCAGCTGGTAGTGTCGGAGCCATACAGGATGGAGCCGTCGGAATTAAAACGGAAGAACAACAACCGGCACTGCAACAGAACACACAACCTTCTGACGCAGTTAAAAATCAAAACACGGTAGTCCAGCTGCCACCATCAGACACAGAGGTTGTAAAACCCTCAAAAATCTCTGCATATAAACAAACATCTCTTTATGAATATGCTGATGATGATTCAGCTGATACAGATACACGGGAATCTGCACCTCAAAACGAATTAATCTCTGGTGCTAACAGCTCTGATGCAAACGGCGTAACACCGCTTATGTCTGCACTGAAAGAAGGCAACGACTGGGAAGTAAATTCTCTGCTTTATTCAGGGGCAGATGTAAATGCGGTCGATTCAGAAGGATGGACTCCTCTTATGTATGCAGTTCGTTATCAGAACAATGAAACGCTCGTGCACACGCTTATCAGTCACGGTGCAAATGTGCGTATGAAAAACAACTATAAGGCTTCCGCGCTCACTATGGCGTCACAATATTCAGAAAATCCTGAAATACTTTCAGATTTACTTGCTGCTTATTATCCTGCAGAAGAAGATGTGTTCAAATCGTTTATCTATGCTATTACAGCGACAACGTCTTCAGACAGAGTATATCTTGCAAAAGCACAACTATTTCTGAATAAAGGGATACCGCTCAACAGATTCTGGGAGGGAAAAACTCCGCTTATGTATGCGGCAGAAAGTGGAAATTCCACAGCTCTTATCAGCCTGTTATTGAAAAACGGAGCTATAATTTCTACCCGCACGGCAGATAAAAAGACAGCCTTTGATTTTGCCAGAACCAATACACGGCTGCCTCACGACCAGATCTACTGGTCTCTTAATACAGGACGGTAATAAACATGCGTATAACTGGTGGTCAGCTTTCAGGAAGAACAACAAAATGCCCGGACGGAGTGATTCGTCCGGCTATGGACAGAATGCGTGAATCAGTCTTTGCCGTTCTCGGAGATTTAAAGGGAAAATCCTTTCTAGATCTTTTCTCAGGTTCAGGAACAATAGCAATAGAGGCAGTCTCCCGGGGTGCGGTTAATGTTGCCCTCTGTGAAAAGGATAAAATAAAAATTCCCACTATTATTCAAAATGTTTCTATAACAGAACATGATATGGGAATAAAAATACAATGCCATTTTATGCCTGTCGAATATTTTATAAAACGGTGCAAAGACAATTTCGACTACATCTTTCTGGATCCGCCTTTTATATACAAATATCACGAAGATCTGGTATCAAAGATTTTCGAAAATAACATGCTTACCCGGGATGGAACGATTCTTATTCACCGTCCCGAAGAGCATTTCATGCCGGATAAAATTAAAGGTTTGTACCGGAGCGACCAGCGTATATACGGAAGGTCAATTGTTGATTTTTATTCAGTGGAAGGGTCTTGCATTCCGGAAGCAGAACTTTAAAATTGATATTTCCTGTTGATTTTGGAAATTCCTTGACTTTTATACAAAAAATGTTACCATATATAACGAATATCGCTTTTTTGTAAGAGAGTTTCATGACAGACGAGTTAAAAAACCAGATAAAAGCCAAACAGGAGTCTGAAGGATTTATAAAGGTTACAGATTCACCTGTGTTATCACTTACTTCAGAACAAAAAGCTGTTTTGAACAAAAAAGGTAATATTCTTTATAATCAGGGAGATATTGAAAGCGCCCGCAGAATCTTTGTGACGACCGGATATTCGGACGGTTTAACCAGAGTCGGCGATGCATACATGCAAAAAGAAAAGGGAATAAAAGCCCTTAAACAATACGTTCTCGCACATAATGTAAAAAAGTCAGAACCAGTCTATGAAGAGCTGGCAAAAATCATTTCAATCATACTGAAAGAAGATTGATTTAAAAAAGGAGTATTTGTATGGACACGGAAGATATTTCAAAAAATGAACAGTCATTTGTAACAGATGACTCATTTCCTGCTGAAAACGATACAGAAAAGTCTGCAAATCCACAGGCTGATAAAATCTCAGAGTTTTCAAAAGAAGGTTATCTTCTTTTGAAAAACAATAAAATTCAGGAAGCGGAGGATGCATTCCGGAAGATACTTGAACTAGAAGATAATAATAATTATGCGCTTGTCGGTTTAGGCGATTCGGAACGCAAACGCAACAATTTTAATGAAGCTATCCGCTTTTATCAGTCATGTCTTTCGTATCATCCGGGGAATAACTACGCATTATTCGGTCTTGCAGACTGTTATAAAGCGCTCAATCAGTATCATAAAGCTATTGAAATCTGGGAGCAGTATCTTGTTCACGATGATCGTAATATAACTGTTCTTACGCGTGTCGCTGATGCATATCGAAAAATCCGGGATTTCAGAAAATCAAAGGAACTGTACCTCAAGGTACTTGATATGGAACAAAATAATGCATATGCACTTATCGGTCTCGGACATCTGCACTATGATTTCAAAGAATACAAAGATGCACTTTATTACTGGTCAAAAATGCTCGACCTCAATAATAACGCAGTGGACATACGCGTACTTACATCAATAGGAAACTGTCACCGTAAACTCAAGACATTCGATCAGGGAATTTCATACTTTGAACGTGCACTTGAAATGGATCCAAATAATTTTTATGCCCTTTTCGGACTGGCCGACTGTTACCGCGGTATGAATCAGCAGTACCGCTCAATCGACTACTGGAACCGCATACTGAAACTTGATCCGAATAACAAGGTAATTCTTACCCGTGCAGGTGATGCATACCGGAACACCGGTGATTATAAAACTGCCGCACAGTATTACAATAAAGCACTTGATATTGATTTTGATATATATGCAGCGCTCGGACTTGCTCTTATCTGCAAAGGTGAAGGGAAATATGACGAAGCTGCTACCCGGCTTTCAAATCTTATCCGTAATGACTCAAAAAATTACAGACTGTACATTGATCTGGCAGACTGTTATATCAGAATGAACAGAAAACAGGATGCTATAAGCAGCCTCGAAAGTTTCCAGAAGCAGGGTATCCGCAGCCAGCCTGTAAACGAAATGCTCGACAAACTTAAAACAAATAAACCTCTTTTTTAAGACTGTTGTAAATATGGAAAAAATCTCTCTTGCCGGTCTGCTGCCGGAAGAAATATGCAAATCTCTTTCTCTTTCTCCCTCATTCAGAGGTGTTCAGATTTTTAAATGGATCGGAAACGGAGCAGAATCCTTTGATGCAATGACCAACCTCAGCGCACAACTCAGAGAAGAACTGAAAAACAAAGCTGTCCTGCGGTCTTCTTCCATCACTAACACGCTGAAAGATCCTGACGGAACGATAAAACTGCAGATTACACTCTATGATGGACTTGCCGTAGAAACAGTCTTACTCACGGACAGAGAAAACAGAAAGACAGCCTGCGTTTCGTGTCAGGCAGGCTGTGGCATGAAATGTGCCTTCTGCAAAACAGGAACACTGGGGCTTGCCCGGAATCTTACCGCAGGAGAGATAACTGAACAGTTTCTTTTTCTTGAAAAAGCTGCAGGACCGCTGGATAATATTGTTTTTATGGGTATGGGAGAACCGATGATGAATCTTGACAGTATCAGACGGACCGTAGCCGTCCTTACAGATAAACGCGGACGGAATTTATCGTCCAGACGCATTACGCTGTCTACATCGGGTGTCATTAAAGGTATATATGATCTCGCGGACAATGGTCCTTTTCTGAGACTTGCAGTATCTCTTACAACGGCAGAAGAAGAACTTCGCGCAGAACTAATGCCTGTTTCCCGAACAAATCCGCTTCCCGAACTGAAAAAGGCTATAGCATATTATATTGCAAAAACAGGAAAAAGAGTCACACTCGAAGCTGCCCTTCTTTCCGGAAAAAATACCGGACCTGAAAATGCACGCCATATGATTGACTTCGTAAAGGATATTGATGTTAACATCAATATTATTCCCTGGAATCCGGTCGAAGGACTACCATTTACAGAACCAGATTCTTCAGAAGCTGCAGATTTTGTATCAAGACTTCAGAACGCAGGCCTTAACGTTACACTCAGAACACGGAGAGGACGTAAAATCGGCGGTGCCTGCGGACAGCTGGGAAGTACTGCTACTTGAATATATGAAAGTTATCTTCTATAATTAATTTACAGGGGCGTAATATGCAGAAGAAAATCTATGTTGCAGGTATGTTCGATGATGCTACAGCTAAAAAAGTAGATACGGCTGTACGTGGCGTTTCCGGTGTAACAAATGTTGCTGCTAATACAGCAAAAGCACAGGTTCTTGTTGATTTTAATGACGGAACCTCGGAAGATGCAATCGAAAACGCGATAAAAAGCACTGGTGTTGACGTATTGAACTAATATGAAACTAACAGTTCTTGACGGCTATGCATTAAATCCCGGTGATCTTACATGGGATTCTTTTAAGCAATTCGCTTCTGTTACTGTGTATGAACGGACTCCTTTAAATTCAGTAATAAACCATATCGATGATTCAGACGCAGTTCTTTTGAATAAAATCATTATCACGCCGGATATTTTGAAACAATGTCCGAATTTAAAATATATAGGTATACTTGCTACAGGGTATAATGTGGTAGATGTAAAAGCAGCCCGTAAATTCGGAGTTACCGTAACAAATGTACCGTCTTACAGCACCATGTCTGTAGCCCAGCATGTTTTTTCCTTCATAACAGCCTTTACAAATCATGTTCAGCTTCACAGTGACAGTGTTATGAAAGGAAGATGGACGTCATGCCCGGACTTCTGCTACTGGGAAGCTCCCTTAACCGAACTCGCCGGTAAGACTCTCGGAATTTTCGGTTACGGACATATAGGCGAACGAGTTGCCCTTATCGGACAGGCTTTCGGTATGAATATTATATGTTGTCCGCATCGCCTGAAAGAAGGAATTCCCTCCCCCGTTTCTCCTGATGAACTTTTTCAAAAATCTGATTTTCTGACACTTCATGCACCTCTTACCCCTGAAACCACAGAAGTAGTTAATAGGCGGACACTTTCTCTTATGAAAGAAAGTGCATATGTTATAAACACTGCACGAGGCGGACTTGTTAATGAAAAAGACGTACGTACAGCCCTTGATCACGGCAGAATTGCAGGATATGCATGTGACGTTCTCACTACAGAACCTATGAAAGACGACTGCCCGCTTCTCGGTGCTCCAAACTGCCTTATTACTCCCCATATAGCATGGGCGCCCAAAGAAACCCGGATCCGGCTTATGGATACAGCATTTAAAAACTTTGAATGCTATTTAAAAGGCAGCCCTCAGAATGTTGTATCATAATTAAACCTCAGCCATACATATTATTTTATTGACTATTGTATAATATTTATTTATACTAAAGTTGTTCAGTATCACTAAACAAGGAGCATTTGTATGGGTAAAACAATAGCACAGAAAATATTTGATTCGCATCTTGTAGACTCACCGTTTCCGAACACGTACGTTCTTAAACTTGACCGGATATTCTGCCATGAAATTACAACACCAGTTGCAATTAACGATCTTGTTGAACGGGGCAGGGATACAGTTTTTGATAATACAAAAATCAAAGCAGTTATTGATCACGTAACACCGGCAAAAGACAGTAAAACTGCAGCACAGGGGAAAATTCTTCGGGAATGGGCACACCGCCAGAATATAAAAGATTTCTTTGATATCGGTTCAAACGGAGTCTGCCACGCCATTTTCCCCGAAAAAGGATTTGTCCGTCCGGGATTCACCGTCATTATGGGTGATTCACATACCTGTACGCACGGTGCTTTTGGTGCATTTGCGGCAGGAGTGGGTACAACAGATCTTGAGGTAGGTATTCTAAAAGGAGTATGTTCCTTCAGAGAACCAAAATCAATAAAATTCATACTTAATGGGAAACTGAAAGAAGGCGTATATGCAAAAGACGTCATTCTTTCTCTTATTGCTAAAATCGGCGTAAACGGAGCAACAAACTGCGTTGTAGAATTTACAGGCCCCGTTATTGACAGATTCGGCATGGAAGAACGCATGACGCTTTGTAATATGGCTGTCGAAGCGGGCGGAACATCAGGCATCTGTTATCCGGACATTAAGACCGTCGATTATCTGTGGAATTTCATCAAAGACGAATACAAAACAAAGGAAAACGCGCTTGCAGATTACCGTAAGTGGGTATCCGATCCGGATGCAGCATATGAACAAGTATATACTCTGGATCTCTCTGATCTCGAACCAG
>Ga0172378_10000267_pt1 | contig 44804 bp, 35 predicted proteins | sample GrowelOW332metaG_FD_119755 | JGI IMG/M metagenome (GOLD analysis project Ga0172378, IMG submission 119755) | Groundwater microbial communities from an aquifer near a municipal landfill in Southern Ontario, Canada - Pumphouse #3_1 metaG | ecosystem: Environmental > Aquatic > Deep subsurface >...
CTTTTCGGAAAAGTTCAAAACATGTCCCATTTTATTCTTTTTTGTTTCTAAATAAAAACGATTATCATCGGTCGGGTTTATTTCTATAGGAACCCGTTCTACAATTTCTAAACCATAACCTTTTATGCCAGTGACCTTAGTTGGATTATTCGTTAAAAGCCTTATTTGACGAACTCCAATATCTGCAAGTATCTGGGCTCCAATCCCATATTCACGTAAATCTGATTTGAAACCTAATTGAAGATTAGCTTCTACTGTATCTAAACCTTCTTGTTGTAGTTCATAGGCTTTTAGTTTATTACAAAGACCTATTCCTCGCCCCTCATGCCCGCGCATATAAAGGAATATGCCACCATGTTCAGCAATAAAACGCATCGCCGAATCTAACTGTTCACCACAGTCACAACGTCTAGAGCCAAATATATCTCCAGTCAGGCATTCACTATGCACACGTACATAAACTGGTTTTGAAAAATCTAACTCACCACTAATCCAAGCCACATGCTCAACACCATCTGTAATGCTACGGTAGCCATATACTTTAAATTCACCGTATTTTGTTGGTACACTTGGTGTAGCCACTCGTTCTACTAATTTTTCAGTGCGTAACCTATAAGCAATTAAATCGCGAATAGAAATTAATTTCAAATTATACTTTTTCGCCATTTTTTCTAAATCAGGTAAACGCGCCATAGAGCCGTCTTCATTCATGATTTCAATCAATGCGGCAGCTGGTTGAAAACCAGCAAGCTTCGCGAGATCGACGGCAGCTTCTGTATGACCTGCCCGACGAAGAACACCTTCTTCTTGAGCGTATAGAGGAGAAATATGCCCTGGACGCCCAAACGTAGTTGCAACAGAAGAAGGATCAGCTAGCGCTTGAATAGTAGCAGCACGATCAGCAGCGGAAACACCTGTTGTACAGCCTTCAATTTTATCCACCATGATGGTAAAAGGTGTTCCCAAAATAGAAGTATTTTCTTGTGTTTGGCGAGTTAAACCTAGAGCTTTACATCTGGAGATAGATAAAGGAGCACAAAGCACGCCACGACCTTCTTTTAACATAAAATTAACGGCTTCGGGCGTCACTTTTTCTGCTGCGATTATAAAATCACCTTCATTTTCACGATCTTCATCATCCACGACGATCAGAAATTTTCCGTTTCGGAAATCCTCAATCGCTTCTTCAATTGTATTAAGCAAGTTTCGCTTCCTTTAAATAATTTTCGACGTACTTCCCAATCATATCCACTTCGATATTGACAAGAGTACCTGTCTGCCAAGTGGCCAAATTTGTTTTTAATAAAGTTTCAGGAATAATAGCAACAACGATCCCAAGCTCAGTCTTTTCTGCAACGGTTAAGCTTATGCCGTTTAAGGTAACAGAACCGCGACGAATAATATAACGTCGCAAATCACTTGGTATCTCAAGTTCGACTTCGATTCCCGTTTCTCGTTCCACGCGAGAGTGCACTTTGATCGCACTATCTACATGCCCCATTACAAAATGCCCACCCATTAAACTTTGTGGTGTACATGGCAATTCCAAATTCACGAGATCGCCTACTTTAGTATCAATAAAAGATGTGTTTTTTACGGTCTGATGAATCAAACAAAAAGTGGCCTCATCTTCAGTACAATTTTCAATAGTCAAGCAAACGCCATTATTTGCAACGCTATCTCCCACCTTACTATCTTTAAAAAATTGTGAAGCAAAAAGACGCATAGATAAAGCATCTCCACGCCATTCGAGAGAAAGTATCTTTCCGGTTGCTTGAATAATTCCTGTAAACATACGAGGTAAAATTAGAAAAAAAAAGAATGTCAGAGTAAAGAATGGAAAGAATCTCGCCTAAATTAAGTTAGTTTCTTCGCTTTACCCTATTGTTACTTTTAGCAACCCTTTTCTTGACCCTTGAAGTGAAACGATTATAGGGGCTTTCTTTTTTAGAAAATTATTTTTAAACAAAAAAAATAGGGCCTTTTTTGAAAAAAGCCCTATTGATAATACTAGATAAAAGAATTACATGTCTTCGCCGTAAACTTTTTCTGCATAAAGAGCTGTGGCACCTAGGTATTCGCGATTCATTTTTGCAATGAAATCTACGGTGATACTCTTAGGGCATGCTGCTTGACATTCGTAGAGATTAGAGCAGTTACCAAAGCCTTCTTTATCCATTTGTGCCACCATGGCAAGTACACGCTTTTTAGCTTCTACTTTACCTTGAGGCAAATAGCTTAAGTGGCTTACTTTTGCAGCTACAAAAAGCATAGCGGAAGAGTTCTTACAAGCGGCAACGCAAGCACCGCAACCAACACAAGCGGCAGCATCAAAAGCACGATCAGCTTGGTCTTTTGGTACAGCAATGGTCGCTGCATCTGGAGCAGAGCCTGTATTCACGCTCACAAAACCACCAGCTTGGATAATGCGATCAAATGCAGAGCGATCTACAGCACAGTCCCGAATGACAGGAAATGCTGAAGCACGCCAAGGTTCAATTACAATGGTATCGCCATCTTTAAATTTGCGCATATGTAACTGACATGTGGTGATCGCATGGTCAGGCCCATGAGGCATACCATTAATCACGAGAGAGCACATACCACAAATGCCTTCACGACAGTCATGATCGAAAGCAAAACCTTCTTTACCTTCTTTCATTTGTTGTTCATTGACAGTGTCAAGCATTTCTAGGAAAGACATATCTGGAGAAATGCCACCTATTTTAACTGTTTCAAACTGTCCTTTCGATTTGGAATCTTTTTGACGCCAAATTTTCAGAGTCAAATTCATATTACCACTCATTATTTATAACTCCGGGTCACAAGGTGAACGTTTTCAAATGTTAAAGGTTCTTTAGATAATTCAGGTTTTTGATTATTGCCCTTATATTCCCAAGCACCAACATAGCAGAATTTTTCATCATCGCGTTTTGCTTCGCCTTCTTCTGTTTGGCTTTCCTCACGGAAATGGCCACCACAAGATTCTTCACGATGTAAAGCATCTTGAGCCATTAATTCACCAAATTCAAGGAAATCAGCTAAACGGCTAGCATGCTCAAGATTCTGGTTAAAGGATCCTTCACTGCCAAGAACATTTACATTCTTCCAGAATTCTTCACGTAACTCAGGAATTAAAGCCAAGGCTTTCTCTAAGCCAGCTTTATTACGTCCCATACCTACGTTTTCCCACATGATGTGGCCAAGTTCACGATGAATATCAGAAACAGTACGCTTTCCTTTAATATTTAAAAGCTTATGAATACGTTCTGAAGATTCTTTCTTTGAAACTTCAAATTCTTTTTCAATAGAAGAAATTTTCTCAAGTTTTGTGCTTGCAAAATAACCACCAATGGTATAAGGAATCACAAAATAACCATCAGCTAAACCCTGCATAAGAGCAGATGCTCCTAAACGGTTAGCACCATGATCAGAGAAGTTTGCTTCGCCAAGAACAAAGCATCCAGGAATAGTACTCATTAAGTTATAATCAACCCATAGACCACCCATTGTATAGTGGACTGCAGGGAAAATACGCATAGGTACTTTATATGGATTCTCATCGGTAATCTTTTCGTACATTTGGAAGAGGTTACCATACTTTGCACTGACAGCAGAAACACCTAAACGCTTGATGGCATCAGAGAAGTCTAAGTAAACAGCTAATTTAGATTGACCAACACCCATTCCGTTATCGCAAACGTTTTTAGCATTACGGCTAGCTACGTCACGAGGCACTAAATTACCAAAGCTTGGGTATTTTTCTTCTAGATAATAAAATCTTTCTGATTCAGGAATTTGATCTGGAGAACGAGTGTCTCCAGCCTTTTTTGGAACCCAAACACGGCCATCATTTCGAAGAGATTCACTCATCAAAGTTAATTTAGACTGATGGTCTCCTGTGACAGGAATACAGGTTGGATGGATTTGAGTATAGCAAGGATTAGCAAATACAGCACCCTTTTTATATGCACTCCAAGCAGCAGAAACGTTAGAACCCTTTGCGTTAGTGGAGAGATAAAAGACGTTACCATAACCACCAGAGCATAGACATACGGCATCAGCTTCATGGCTTTCAAGTTCACCAGTAACGAGGTTGCGCACGATAATACCACGAGCCTTACCATCGATCACCACTAAGTCTTGCATATCGCGACGTGGGAACATTTTCACTGTTCCCTTAGCGACTTGGCGCATCATTGCTTGATAAGCACCAATTAAAAGTTGTTGACCAGTCTGGCCACGAGCATAAAATGTACGTGAAACTTGAGCACCACCAAAAGAGCGGTTATCTAAAAGACCACCGTAATCTCTTCCAAAAGGAACACCTTGAGCCACACATTGGTCGATAATCAAATTTGAGCATTCAGCTAAACGATGAACGTTGGCTTCACGAGCACGGAAGTCACCACCTTTTACTGTATCATAGAATAAACGATATACGGAGTCGCCATCGTTAGTATAATTTTTTGCCGCATTAATACCGCCTTGAGCAGCAATAGAGTGAGCACGACGAGGACTATCTTGAATACAGAAAGCCTTAACGTTGTAGCCTAATTCACCAAGTGAAGCTGCAGCAGAAGCACCAGCAAGACCTGTACCAACGACGATCACAGTAAACTTACGTTTGTTTGCTGGGTTTACAAGCTTCAATTCAAATTTATGACGAGTCCATTTTTCACTAATCGGACCACCTGGGATTTTAGAATCGAGAATCATTAACGGCCTCCGTTCATTTCAAAAACATAGGAAACTTGAGTATTTTCAATTGAAGAAGGCAAAATGAAAGCACCTTTTTCAGCCTCTTCCATCTTCTTTTGTTCTTCAAGCATTTTCTGCTTGCCAATATCTCTAGATTTTTCAATAAGATCTTGTGTTTCAGGCTTGTTCCCTAAAATAAAGGAAGCCACAGCGATCAAAGCAAAACCAAGAGCGACAACAACACTATAGACTATGCCAAGTAATTCAATAAATGGGGTCCACTTTTGGTGTGCTATTCCCATAGTTTGGAAAGCAGAAGAAATCGCATGGAACAAATGAAGCCCAACAATAAACATACTTACAACATAAAAAGCAGAGAACTTAATATCTGCAAAAGCAATGATGGTGGTGAGCCACATATCACGGATTACTCTTCCATCAGCAACATCAGGACTCTGGTAGAAAAAGTATTCACCAAATTTTAAGGACATTAAGTGAGACACTAAAAAGAAAACAACAAATAAGCCAGACCAGATCATAGTGAAAGTAGCAAAAGTCTTTTTGCCTTTTCTAGCATTGACATCATAATCACTGCCACCACGAGCTTTTTTATTTTGAAGTTTTAATGTTACCGCTAAAAATACGTGTAAAATAAAAACAGCCATCATCACAGCTTCTACAGTATAGATAAAAGCTTTATGACCCGTTAGTAGTTCACAATAAGCGTTATAAGAGGCCTGAGCGGCAAGTGGATCCAAGTTGATTAACTGAATGTTACCAACCATGTGTCCTAGAATGAACATAGCAAGAATTGCTCCTGTGCATCCCATTATTTGTTTTTTGCCAATCGAGGATGTGATGTATTTAATTATCCATTCCATTGATGTATCTCCTTAAAGTTCATTCAATTATTTTGCCATCACACAACAAGCTTTTTGACTTGCTGCATCATAAGCGTAAATGTTTTCTTTTTCAAACCAAAAAGCTATTTCTCTAGCGGCACTTTCCACACCATCTGAACTGTGAACCACATTTTCAGTCATGGAAGGGGCAAAATCATGACGAATCGTTCCTGGTTCAGATTTAGCTGGATTTGTGGCTCCATTAATCGCTCTGACTTTTGCCACAGCATTTTCACCACCGAGCACAAGCATCACAGAAGGGCCTTTAGTCATATATTCTTCGAGTTCACCAAAAAAGGGCTTTTCCACGTGTTCAGCGTAAAAGCCCCTAGCGTCAGCAGAAGTCATCTGGTGCATTTTTATAGCACAAACAGATAATCTTGCACTCTCATAACGTTCAATAATTCGCCCTACTAAGCCAGAGGCAACGCCATTAGGCTTAATCATAGCAAAAGTCATTTCCATAAAATACCACCTTTTTGTGTTTCGCAAATATAAGTAAAAATAGGAACCTAAAAATAGGTCCCTAAAAGAAGATTTTATTTATTCGGCTTTTTTGTCAGAAATTGAACCTAAGGAATCGGTCTCCTCTATTTTAGAAATTTTTTCCACAAGTTCTTGAGCCAATTTTCCATTAGATTCTATGTTCTTAATTAACCATTCCACAGACTCTTTGAGTTCACTTTTAGGATATTTCGTGATGAAATCCTTAAATAAAGGAAGAGCTAAGGAATCATTTTTTAAGTTTTCAGACAAAACAAAAGCTCTACTAAATAACGCTTTTTCTGAATTAGGATCTGTTGGCCAGAGACTATAATAGACTCTGTATTCAGACTCTGCATTGTTGTAACTTTCATTTTCATTGTCGATCGTTGCTATTTCAAAAGTTGCTTTCTTGTAGGCTGCTTCGTTATCTGGATAAAGAGAACGAATTAATTCATAATTAGCACGAGCTTCGTTTAGCTTACGATTATTATAGAGTTGTTCTGCTTCTAAGAAGAGTGAATCAGAAGAAAAAATTGTTTTTAAAGCAGGCATCTTAGAATTAAAGACGGTTACCTTATACTTACTCCACATATCTCTTTCTAAACGTTTCCATTGATTACTTTCTTCAATTGAAGAAATATTTCTAAAGACCATTCCACGAGCAGCTTCAAAATCAGCAAAAGAACGATAAGCATCCATATTGAAATAATATTCTCTCTTAAGAACAATTTCTGGTGTTTTTAAATAAATTTTCAGTTGTGGAATAAGTTCTTCAAAGGTGGCCGTAGGAGCAATCTTCGCACCAACTTGATCAAAAACGGTTTTAAGATCTTCATCTGAAAATTCTTTTTTGAGTCTTAAAGAATCTTTAAAATATTGATTCGTGAGATCACGGCGAGTTTGACGCACAAAAGCCTTGTATTCCCATGATTGATCGAGATCAAAAGACTTCGCTTCCATTGCATATACAGCCCATTGAGTTAAAAAGTCTATCAAACGAGTGCGATTAAAAGCAACACGTTGACTTTCTGGAATTTCATTACGAAGAGCAATTAAATCACTTTCTCTCACTAAAGGCTTACCTTGAGCAGTGACTAAAACAAACGAGGAATCCAGCTTTAGATTATCATCGTTCGCTATTTCATTTAAAACCGTAGAACGTACTCGATCAAAGGATTTTGGCTCTGCTGGGATTTCTTTTTCAAGATAAAATACATGGTATTTTTGTGTTTTTGGTGCTTTTATAATAGAAGAAATAGTTCCTGCTGGTTTACCCGTAAACTCATCAAAAACTTGAGGAACAAGCCCTATACCATAAGGCATGCTATGACTTTTTTTAACACTCCCTACTAGACCTTCTTGTTCTTTTGTAAAAGTATTTTGAGATAATTCTGTTGCTTTTTTCTTAAAATCATCAAGAGAAGAAACCTGATCTAAAACATCTTTCTTTAATATAGCTGAATCGCTATGCTCTATATGATAAAGGCTATAGCCAGGTAATGTCTTATATAATTCTATATGAGAATCATAATATTTCTTAGCTTCAGCGTCAGATATAGGCTGTTTTACAACGTCATATTTTTTCTCAAAACGTCGATAAGATTCACGCATCATATCTCGAGTATAGTTATCAATAAACATACGATGAAGATCAGCCAAATGTTCTTCTAGAACAGCGGCCTTCGTTTCTTTTCTGGAAATCATTTGTACAGTATAAAAGGTGGAATCATTTAAGGAATCCACAACGGCAATGGTCTTAGGAACTGAATCCACAGGAAGAGCTGAATCGCCAAAAATAAATGGTTTTAATTCTTTTAGAGCTGTTAATTCATGATATATTTTTTCATTTACAACTGTACGATTAACTCCTTTGATTGAATCTATTGGAGTCTTTGCAAGAATAGCGGATTCAATTTTTGATGATTCTTTCTTGGTATCCGATTTAAAGAAATAAAGTTCTGCTAGAGCTGGTTCACTAAAATTAGATAAATTCTGTTCAATAAAACGATTTACGGAATCAGCATTGGCCTCTATAAAAAGCTTTTGAGCCACACTTTTTCGAATATCATTAAATGTTTGAGTTGAATCCATGGGGAAGGAATCTTTATTAGCCTCATAATACTTTTCAACTTCACTTTGCTTAAATCCAAACATTTCAAGAACATGATACTGCTGATAAACCATAGTCATTAGACGGTTATCCATGCGTTTGAGATCATCGTCCACTTTTGAAGCTATTCCAGGATACGTGGTACGAGCAACAGCAGCCATACCCTCGTTTAAAATAACTTGATTAAAAATGTCGGCAAAACGTGCGGATTTTTTTTCTGCATTAGCAAGTTTTTGTGATAATTCCACATCGGAAAGATATACCTTTTCACTCCCTATACGAGCGACTAACTCTTCTTTAGTCCCCAAAGAATTACACCCAACTAGGCTTAGTAAAGTAAAAGAAAGTAAAAGAATTTTTTTCGAATTCATTTGTATCCTCATGTAGAAGAACTATTTAAAATAACTTGTCCAAAAAATATAAAAATCAGCTTTTTAGACAATTGAATTGAAACGAAATATACATATTCTAACTATATTATGGAGGTTGTCTAAAGAAACAGATCCTCAACATCAGTCTTCTAAAAATAAAAATTGGTCAAGGAGACTGATTGCTGTCGCATTTTTTGCGATTTTTGTAAGCAGTGTTGTCTTCACCGCTTGGACTCTTTTTTATTGGCTGGATCATTTTTTAAAGGAAAAACAGACTTATGGTTCCGTAGTAGTAGAACCATTTCAATATTCAAGAGATCATATTTTATCACATCACTGGGATTCTATCCTTGTTTATAGCCCCGATTTTTCAATTTCAATCCAAAAGCCTCATTTTCGAATTTTTGATCTTCTTTCAAGCAAACGATCGGCCTTATTAAAAGTAGAGCATGTAAAATGCCACTTTTCTACTCAACCCAAAGACTCTACCTCAGCCCCCTTTTCACTCGACTCCATAAAAATTCCAAATATTAAAATACCTATACCCGTTTTCATTGAATTAGACTCTAGTTTGGTAGAAGTCGATTCTACTCTCTTTTGGAAAACTCAAGGGCTAAAAATTAACAATGAATCAGCGAACAACGTCATATTATCTATAGACACCATAGACGGAAGTTATCTAGCTTCTTCTTTGAATATCAATGCAATGATATCGCTAGACGATATAGAAGTGGCATCTGAAATAAAAATAAATTCAATCAATGGAAAAGATCAGGTCAAACTCAAAGCCAACGCTCCCAAAGATGAACTTCGATCTTATAAGATAGAACTAGAAGCCATCGTTCAAGATCCAAAGCAATGGTTACCAGAAAATACTCTACCAACAGGGATACCCACGCTTTCTGATTTAAAATTCAAGATCGATTTTTCAGAGAATGAAGACCACTCCAATTATATCTATAATGGAAACATTCAAATAAATACATCCGAATTTTGGCCTCTAGAAGCTTTAAGAAACGACATTTCTTTTTCAGGAGACTCAAAGGAAATAATAGCCGAAGCCTTTCTACGTAATGAAGATGGTGGAGAAATCGAACTTCATGGAACTCTGGATTTTGATTTGAACTTCAATCTCCGTGGAAGTGTAAAAGACATGAGTGCTGAATTTGGTCCTCAAATTATGCCTCTTGACGTACAAATACATTCTGCAGTGAAAAAAGGGAATTCCATTGTAGCTGATATTAAAACAAGACGAGGCTCAGAAGTAAAAGCTAATCTATCCAATTTAGATTCAAATCTCAGAATAGACTATCAGGCAAGAATAACGCCTACAGAATCTTGGGCTTTAGATTGGACTAGTGGAAATGTCATTCTAGAAGACATTACTCATATATCGGGCTATTTTCAAGATGGGCTTTTACATGCACATGCAAAAATTGCTCCCGTCCCATATGCTTATGGCATGAAAGCCGATTCTGTGGTCACAGATCTCGTGCTTAACGAAGATGGAATAATATTTCCAACAATTAATATATTCACTCCAAGAGATTCATTATTTGCCTCGGGTGAAGTCATATGGGCTCATCCAAAACAACACACTGCTTGGGAATTAACTTTACCTAATAGTTCGGCCAAAGCTTGGATTGATTTTGAAGACAGTATAAAAATCAGTGCAGAAACACATAACATTGAAGTTGCTTCCATTCCTTTAGCAAAATCAAATATACTCAATAAGATTAAAGGAACCGTCACAGCTTCTTGGAATCATAATTTTGATAGCAATGAAGGGTATGCTGAAATAGAAGCATCCACCATGTTAGACAAATTTATGATTGAAGGGAAAATGACGGTTAAACAAAATCAAGATACCATTTTTATTCAAAACGCAAAAATTAACCACGATAAAAATGCTATCGAAGCAGAAGCCACATTCCTAATTCCAAACGAATCGACTCCTAAAGGAATTTTACCTGTCGATCTTTTACACGCTTGGGTTGCCTCACATGAATTCGATATTCCCCTCATTTTACAACCACTTCAAGACTCCACTTTCAAAAGTGCCTTTTTTAGCGGAGACCTTGCATACAACAAACAATTTGGTTTACAAGGAAACATCAACTTTGATCGCATTTTATTTAATAACATTTCAGAAGACGTATTAAGTATTCATCGAGTGAATCTTTTTACAGAAAAAGATAAAGCTGAACTAAATGCGTATCTCAAAATAGGAAACGGTGGCTGGAACGGAAATACTCAAATTATATTAAGCGATTTATTTAATTCAAAACGCCATCTAAATATATCTCACGCCACAGAAACAGGTGGTACAATATGGACAGATGGTTTTATTGATACTTCATTAACGTTCAATGGTTCTATTCAAGCGACTGGATCTTGGTTTTTACCTGCAAATGCAGGAGAAATCACTCAAACCGATTTACAAATTGATGTGAAGGCTCCTCTAAAAAAAGGATTGAGTGGAATTGAAGCTCAATTTTATTCAGATAAATCATTCTACAAAATACCTTCATTTAACATGACTATTCCCATTTCTCTCCATGGAAAAATGAAAGACAAAGTGGTTTCTGTAGCAAACGTAAAAACTAAAAATGAGCTAGATGAAGAAATCAATGCCTCCGTTCAAATCAACTTAGATCAAATGGAACTGGATGCCATTCGTTTCTACTCCGAAAAATATTCCTTAACATATGACAGCATCCACTCAATTGAAATCAAAAACTTATTTGGGCAAATGGAAGACTTTTCAGATGAGTTTATCATCTCGTCTGATTTATTTGAAATCGCGTATAATTTAAATTCACCCTCCATTGGTAAAGCCTCGGCCAATTTAAGGGGTAAACTAAATGTTAATATTCCACACTCTAAAGAAAACAGTATTGAAAACTCTTCTGTCAACGGATTTATCTTTATAGACAAGGCCGTTTATGAAAAAGAAATAGACATTGATATTTCGCCAAAAAGTATTGATCGTTTACTCACCATGTTCAAAAACACCTTAGTAAAATTCAGAAAATCTTCTATAGAAACAGCATCCATTGCGGGAGGCCGTCCAACCAACTTATCTATTCACATCAGTGACTCTCAAAAAGATTCCGTTGCTATTGTAACAAGTGTTGCAAAATTTCCTTTGACGGCTGATGTTTGGTTACTTGGAACAACACAACACCCAATCCTTCGTGGCGATGTAACGAGTTCTGGAGAAGGATTCTTAGGCATTGAAAAACTGTATGAATTTAATTTGGATTACTTCCGAATATATTGGCCTGATGTGGCATGGCAAAAAGGACTTCTTGATGTATCTAGTTCCCAAGAACTACCTTATTGTAATTCAACAGAAAAAGAGGAAGAAGAAACCTGCCCCATAAACTTAAATATCATGGGAACAGTCACAGCTCCACAAGTCATACCGAGTTCTTCTTGTGGCAATGAATCTTCAGCGGCTTCCATGTATTATAACATCTTTCTCGGCTGTATCTCCGATGAAAACACGACAAACTTAACTGATTGGAATAAATTAGCAGGTAAAGCGATAGGAAAAGCCCTTTCCTCTACAGCAAATAAAACTCTGGGGGGTGAATATATTGGCGATATTGATATGAAAATTCAACTGTTTAATTCCGCAGGGACTTCTGAAAAGGATTCTAGTTATTTTAGAGTACCTATTTCCCTCGATCGCTGGGTAAAAGATCTTAGTATCATTTTCGGATACACACAAGATCAAAGTGAAAACCCTTCTTATGACCAATCACTTGAATTAGGGGTTAATTACACGCTCCCTGTTTTTAATGAAAAGGATCAAAATCAGCTAGAACACTTAGACCCCAAATTAACACTCAATGGCGTACTTATTTCCAAACAATATATTTCAAATACAGGTACCAGCAACTCTGAAAGCCGCGTAGAAAAAAATATAGGTTTCAACTATTCTTATCGTTTTTGGACTCCTTGTATTCTTGGTTTTGGGCAATGTAAAGATAAACGAGGCCCTTTTGATGAGGAGGATGAAAAATGAAACGCTTTATTTTAATCTTTTTCTTGTTTTGTTTCGTATCCCTCTTCGCAAACGATAAAATAAAAAATCCATGGTATGTCGAGTTTTCAGGGAATAGCCTATTCTCTACTTTTCAATTGACCGACAATTTAGATGTACCAAAAGAATTCGGTCAAATGGATACGACAAAGCAAGATTTCCTAATGAAGCTTGCAAAAGAAGGGCTCACTGGGCTTTATTATGCTCAAGGTTATTTTAGTGCTGATATCAACTTAGAAATTCAACGAGAATATTATTCGTTAGATAGCGCTCAACGAGGTTATCTTTTTTATATCACAGAAGGCCCTCAATATACGTTAGATTCGATTCATATCACAGTAAAAGAAGGGAACAGAGAGCTTGAAATCAACAAGCATCGATTAAAATCCAATAAAAAAAGTGCGTACAATTCCGAAGCTATTATTGAAGATTTAGAATACATTAAAAGCATTTATCGAAAAGAAGGGTATTTACATACCACCATTGATTACAATGAGCTTTTAGATACACTTCAACATGTCGTGATGTTACAAGTTCGTATTGATCCCAAAACACAAGTTTTAATGGGAAAAATAAAGAGTAAATCATTCAAACCCCTTAGTAAATCAAATACAGAAGCTCCTCAAGAAGAAGGACTTTCAGATACCTCTTGGTTAAATTCTCTTTGGAGAATTCCTTCAGAAAGTTTAATTGATGGAGAACAATTTAGTTCTTTCAAAAACAAGCTGTTTTCGACCCAATTATTTACTCAAATCAAGCTTGAAGATTCATTACGAGCAGACGGATTTTCCGACGTTCACCTTCAAGTAATTGAACGTGTTCCAGGAGAAGCAAAGTACTCCATTTTCTTTGAAGAATACTATGGATTTGGTGGTAGCGCAAGCCTTCGCCATAAAAACTTTTTTGGCTCTTTTCATGAATTTTCGACACACCTGTTTGTCGCTCAAAATAAGCAAGAAATCGCATTAGGGTATGCTAACCCACTTTTATTTGGAACAGCATTAACATTCATACCTACTGCCATTCGATTTGAAGATCGTCTTTCATTTAATCATGAAAAGATCACACCTCCAGCTTATCCTGATAGCGTTGAAGAACGAATGGAAGTCATTAATCGTGGTGATATCACCTTTGGATTATCTTCAAAAATTCGATTTCGTGGCACCCTAGACTCTCGTTTTGTGAATAAAAATAATGACCAAATCTTTAAGTTTAAATACGAAAACGCCCTTACTTTTGATTTTACGGATGATTTTTTCAACCCGAAAAAAGGGATTCGATTCATACCCACATTAGGTGCAGGTATCAACTTACAAGGCACTGAAATGATCGGGAATCCCTATACCTATGGTGAATTAACCACAAACCTCTACTTCCCTATTATAGGAACACTTCTTGGAGCCATTAGTGGTAGTGGCGGCATATTCTTTAATGAAGCTCTTGAAGATGATGCCCGTATTTTTTATCAAGGTGGCGCAAGATCGGTGCGTAGTTATCGCTTTAGAAGTATCTTTGCAGGCTATGAATCTGTAGAAGATGGAGACACCTTAATTAATACCAGTTTAACTCCCAGATACTTGAGACTAAATCAAGAATTACGTTTCAATATTCCAAGTGTTTCATGGAAAAACTGGCAAATTGTCCAATTCTGGGATTGGACAAAAGTCATGGATAAAGACAGCGACTTATTTAAGGAGAAAATGTCTGCAAGCGTAGGTCTTGGTATTCGCTATCACTGGCAATTCTTAACCCTTCGACTGGATTACGCTTTCAAAAAAGATTTTGGAAGCGCATCTCCAGAAGGATTTGCATTTAACCGTTTTACGTTTGATCTATCTCAAGCATTCTAGTTTCTGAGACTAGACTAAAAAAGCCCTCGTAGAAAACGAGAGCTTTTTAAATGGTTTAAATAGCCTTAAAAACAACCTTAACGAGAAAGCGTTTTATAACGAATAGGCTTTGGATTATCAGCATCTTCACCTAAACGTTTACGACGATCTGCCTCATATTCACTCCAGTTGCCTTCAAACCAAACTACTTTTGAATCTCCTTCAAAAGCTAATATATGAGTGGCTATTCGGTCTAAGAACCAACGGTCATGCGAGATAATCACAGCACAACCAGCAAAACGTAGAACCGCTTGTTCCAAAGCCTGAAGCGTTTCCACATCCAAGTCATTCGTCGGTTCATCCAAGAACAACAAATTCCCTGGTTTTTGAAGATTTTTTGCCATTAACACGCGATTTCGTTCACCACCAGATAAGACCGAGAGTTTTTTCTGTTGATCAGCTCCAGTAAAATTAAATAAGCCACAATAGGCACGACTATTCATTTTCCTTTCACCAAGAACTATTTCATCTCGTCCATCAGTAATGGTTTCCCAAACTGTTTTAGAATCATCCAAACTATCACGACCTTGTTCCATCGAAATAATTTCAACGGTTTCACCAATTTTTAATTCGCCTGCATCAGGAGTTTCCGTTCCCATGACAAGCTTAAACAAAGTCGTTTTACCAGCTCCATTGGGGCCAATCACGCCGACAATTCCAGATCTAGGAAGTGTAAAGGATAAATCATCAAATAAAAGTTTATCGCCAAATGCTTTACGCAAGCCACTTGCTTCAATTACCTTATCGCCAAGACGTTTCCCATTTGGGATAGCAATTTGAGCGACCTTAATCTGTTCACGCTGATCTGCAGCAAGTAATTCCTCGTATGCTTTAAGACGAGCCTTGCTCTTTGCTTGACGAGCTTTTGGACTTTGTTTCACCCATTCTTGTTCTCGAGCAAGCCGTTTCTGGCGATCCGACTCCCCTTTTTCTTCATTTTTCAAACGATCCAATTTTTGATCAATCCATTCGGCGTAATTACCCTGCCAAGGAATTCCTCGACCGCGATCGATTTCTAAAATCCAATTAGTCACATTATCTAAGAAATAGCGATCATGTGTGACTAATATAACAGAGCCCTTATAGTCTCTTAAGTGACGTTCCAACCAAGCCACAGATTCAGCATCTAAATGGTTTGTAGGTTCATCTAAAAGAAGTAAGTCTGGTTCTTCTAAAAGTAATCGACAAAGAGCCACGCGCCTTTTTTCTCCTCCCGAAAGATGAGTAACAACAGCATCTCCTGGAGGGCAACGTAAAGCGTCCATCGCAATTTCAATATTGCGTTCAAGACTCCAAAGATCTTGAGCGTCAATGATATCTTGAAGTTTTCCCTGCTCTTCCATTAAACGATTCATTTCATCATCAGATAATTCTTCGGCAAATCGCATTGAAATTTCGTTATAAGAATCAAGGATGGCCTGTTTTTTCTTCACAGCAAGCATCACATTTTCTTTCACCGTTAAATTTGGGTCTAATTGAGGCTCTTGAGGAAGATACCCAGCAGTACGACCTGGTTCAATCCAAGCTTCTCCCTGAAATTCTTTATCAATCCCCGCCATAATGCGCAGTAAAGTGGATTTTCCAGAACCATTGGGGCCTATGATACCAATTTTAGCTCCATAGAAAAAACTTAAAGAGATATCCTTTAAAACTTCCTTGTTTGGAGGATACAATTTAGTCATGCGGTGCATATAAAAAATAAACTTCTCTGGTGTTTTTTCAGCCATGATAAAATCCTATAAAAAAAAGAGACTTATTAAACTTAAAGATAATAAAGGTTACCTATAATGTTTTTATAAAAAACACCTTTATAGGAAGGAATTTCTTTTTATTCGTGGTTCATTCGAAATAAATCTTTTATATTAAAAGACAAAAGAGGCTAGCTATGGAAGACCCAAAAAAACTAATAAATCAGTTCTTAAAAACAAAACACTCCCCAAATGAAGTCAAAGATTCTCTCTTTAAGGCTGCAGAAGCAGCTTTATCAGAAGGCTGGACTTATATGGAAGCGGCTTTTCAACTAGGTAGTAAGGCTCAAGAAGAAGGGCTTTCCGAAGAAGAATCTGAATCAATTATTAGAAGGGCTTTTGCCTCTGAAAAGAGAACAAAAGAAAGGGCCCCTGACTCATCAGAAGCTCCAGTAATCATGTCCACACAAGCATCGCCTTCTGTAGCCCATGCTTCGCCTACGTTCGCCGCTGGCATGATCCCATTAGATCAAGTCCTAGCGATGGGATTAGATACTCAATCCATAGAATTACTTCAAAACCATCGTATTGATCCAGAAGCTCTTTCCATTCCATGGCCTGCCACAGACTGGCGTAAAGATTTAGCGAAGTTAGTAGAAATTGCTTTCCATCCAGATGAAACAATTGACTTCAAGATGTCTAATACACCAGAATCAACATCAGAGAAAATAAGTAATATCGTTAATCAATCTGATGCGATCAAAAAAATAATGAAGAGTCTCGATGGTCCCGAAGGAGCTTTAATTAGCATTAATGCAACTCACGGCGGCCCAGACGCCACGAACGAGAGTTATCGCTATCGTTATGTAGTAGTCGATAACCCTAAGATGAGCTTAGCAAAACAGCTAGCTTATTATAAAGCTCTAAATTTACCTTGCATCGCGCTTGTGAATACAGGAGCAAATTCCGTACAAGCATGGGTTAAAATTAACGCCGCCGACTTAGAAGAATACCACGAACGCGTCGACTTTTTATTTTCCACTTTAGAAGAACAAGGTTTTCCTGTAAATGCCGCGAATAAAAACGCAAACCAAATGGTGCGTATGCCAGGAGTCCTTAGAAACGGAAAGCAGCAATACTTAATTGGTTTAGAACAAGGGGCAAAAGACTTTCTTGAGTGGAAAGAATGGGTAGAATACTGTCTTGACGGTAAGCCGCTTATTGAACTTGCTAGTGATAGTGAAAAACCACCTAAAAAAGATGACCCGATTATTCAAAATGCTCTTCGGGCTGGCGAATTTATGCTCTTAACAGCACCTCAAAAAACAGGCAAATCATTTGCATTACTTGATTTAGCACTATCGATTTGTTATGGAGAAGAATGGCTCGGTTCAACAACAACAACAAACGATGTTTTATTCATTAATTTTGAATTCACAAAAGCGACGTTCTTAAATCGTCTCCATTTAATCGCAAGCAAAAGAAATATTCCCGCAACAACATCCAAGCTCGGTTTCTTAAATCTTCGAGGCATGACTTTATCTCCTTTAGAAATTGCTCAGTTAATCGCTAAAAGAATCGAAGGAGCAAAAAAACTTGAAAATCATGATTATAAAGTGGTGATTATTGATCCAATTGCTTCTGTTTTACATAATCCGAAAGCCATGAGAACCACTGGGCCATCTCATCAAATTCTCATGCAAATGGTAGATACGATCATCGCCTTAACAGGAAGTGCCGTTATTACAGCAAGCAATACGGATGAATTTCCCTACTTAGAAACACATGCCGATAGCGTCATTTCATTGAATCCAATGGAAGGTTGTCCTAATGTATTTCAAATTCATGGTACTTTTAGGGAGTTTGCGCCATTCCTTGCCAAAGAATGTTCTTGGATTTTTCCTAGATTTATAATCTAAAATGAAAACTATTACAGAATTATCTCAAAAAAAAGACCTCCTATTGGATTGGGTCCGAAAAGAAAAAATCCCTGGAAAAATACAAGCTTGGTATTCTTTGGAATCCGAAAGCACTCACTGTGATTTTCGGATCATTCAAATCAGGCGTGGTTCAAAAGAAATGCTTTCCATTGAGCCTCCAGTTCCTGGTATGGCCACTCCTGAAATGGTTCAAGCTATCTACGATCAACTTCGCAAAGAGCACTTACATATTCTTAAGAAGGCCATTATTCAAATCTGGATTCGAGCTTCTGGTCACGGTCAATTTGGAGTTCTAGTTCAAGCCAATTTAAGAAGTGCAGCAACAACCAAAGCCTATAAAAGCTTTGTTTCTTTCCTAGAACGGACCTTTCCAGAAATCGTTAGTTGTCACCACATTCAAACATACCCATTCACCCTTTTCGATCCAGCTCAAAACGATTCTCCAATAAGAATCGATCTCAAGAATGATTTTGGAAATTCTTTTTTGCCTATAGGAAACACCCCATTTTCTTATCATATTGTGGACTGGGCACCAAAATGTAAAGCCGCTTGGATACAACTTCCAGAAAGAATAAAGAATTTTATACATCCAACCGCAGAAGATCGTTTACTCGAATTTCACGCAAGTAGTGGCTACCTAGGAGCAAGTCTATCGCCTTATTTTAAATCCGTAGATAGCGTGGATATGTATGACTCGGCAAAACAAATGGCTATAAAAAATGCACATCAATTGCCAAAAGCAAACATGAAAGTGCATCGTGAACGCTTAAGCGAAAAATGGATTCTTTCTTTTTTCAACATCCCTGAAAACGAAGGGAAATGGACTATTTTATTTAACCCACCTGCAGGGAAACCTCTCCCTACAGGAGTCATCATGGCTACTGCTAAAGCTTGTCCAGAAAGAATTCTTTTTATTTCTTCGAATTTAGAAGAAGCTGCTAAAGAAATTAAAAGATTTCGAAGAGAAGGTTATATGTTAAGAAAAGCCTTGCCGATGGATCTAGAACCTGGTACTAAATCATTTGAAGTACTGTTTCTATTTGTCCCTGACCGTGCAGGAATTTTAGGTGATAAGAAAACTTTTTCAACAAAAAAAGAGCAAAAAACGAATTCTAAACCTAAAAAAGAGGTAAAAATAGGAGAAATTCCTCATTTTGTACAAAGGAAAAAACCTACTTTCTCTAGAAAAGATTAAATTAAAAGATAAATTCAACGTAACCTCTTAGTATACAAAGAGTTACAAAAGGTAAACTCACAATGAATCAAATGAAACTCTTAACCCTACTTCTTGGATTGACAGCGTTAGTCACAGGAGCCTATTTTGTAAAAAAAGGCGATACTTTATGGGATTTGAGCGAAACGTTCTTAAATGACCCCTTTGCTTGGCCTGATCTATGGGAGAACAATCGCCATATTGAGGATCCTCATTGGATTTATCCTGGTGACTCCATCTATTTTGGTGAAAATGATAGTGTTTCTGATACTATGCCTCCAGCTCAACCAAAAGACCAAAACCTTTGTAACTCAAGTATTCCTGATTCCGCATTACCTAAAACAGTAACCCCTGTTGGCTGTGATGAAAACGATTCCAGAGGAGATCAATTTGAAAACTTGCTCGGAAATTTAAGAAGCAAATCTAAAATTGAAAAAAAGAAAAAAGTAACTGACGAGTATTTCTATCAACAACGTCCAGAATCAAAAATATTTAATGGCTATTACCAAGTTTTGTCACCAGATGTTTTAAAACTGGATGAACTTAAAAATGATTCTCGTTGGTTTTCAGTTCAGTCTGGAGAACGTTCCACACCTCTACTTCACATGCCTGAAAACGAAATAGTCGTTGGAGTTGGATACAAAACAAACTCGAATATAAAAAAAGGGGGTTTAGTTGAAGTATGGCAAACCAAAACAATTGAATACCTAAATCCAGTTTCAAAAAATACAGAAAAAACCGCTCTACTTCAGATTGGTGGATACGCAAAAATCACAGCCATTGGCGATACCCTTTCTAGAGCCATTTTAGTTCAAAGCTTTAAAGAAATCAACATTGAAAAGAGCAAGGCAAAACTGAAAGAGCCATATTCCGCAATTAATGTCAAAGGCTACAGTACTATAAATGAAGTGAAAGTAGATGAAATGGGTTATGTTCTCTATTCTATCGATCCTGCATTAGTCATCGGAGCTTATTCTTATATCATTATTGATAAAGGAACTAAGTCTGGTTACAACGCAGGTGATGGAGTCGCTATATGGGAAGAAGATTTATCAGATCCAGGACTTCCCCCACGTCTTCTAGGTAGAGGAATAGTTACACGAGCAAAACAAGAACAAGCCACTGTTTTAATTCGTGAGATCTACTCCAATAATCGACGTATTAAATTAGGCCATCGCATTTCATTAACTCATAAAGCCCAATTAGTTCAATGATAAAGATGAATCGCTCAGATAATCTTTAAGAGAGCGTATGCGGTTTTCTAAAAGCAATCCGATTCTCGTCGCTTTCTTTTTTGGGGGAATCATCCTTCCTACCGCGATTCTTTCTGTTTTAAGTTTTCGTAATATTCAAAATGAGACCTACTTAGCTAAAAAAAATTTCGAAGAAAACCTTAAGTCTTTTAAAAAAGAACTAGAAAATGTGGTTCAAAAAGAACAAGGGAAAATATTACAAGAGACCAAGGCGGCATCTCAATTTCTTTACGAACAGCCACAGAATTTATTAGAATTTGGAAACGCCTCCTCCTTTAAAAATGTAAAAGGGCTAAGCGCTATTTTCCTTTTCAATAAAGAGACAATCGTTTATCCTAATATAGCGTCTCATTTTTATTATGAAAGTTCTAAATGGCCTCAGACGAATTATTCCTCTATAGAGCAACAACTTTTTTTTGAAGAAATCAATAAAACAAATGAAGAAAAAGTAAAATTAGCACGTTCTCTTCGTTTAATGCAAAATCCTTTTCAAAGCAGAAGCGAGCAAGTACAAAACCTTCTTGGCCTTCTTCGTAATGCATACCAAAATAAAAAATATGATGAAGCCCTCCACATCATCTCTCTTTTGCAACAACGTCCTAATCTTCAAAGCTATCTGCATTATCAACTAAGAGAATCTCTACAACTGTTACACTTTGAAATTCTTGTTGAACAAAATAAGCACGAAGAAGCTCAAAACTTGTGCTTATTAGAATTAAATCGCTTTTTACAACAGCCCCATATTAATGATATTAGTGCCACTCGTTATTTTTTTGAAACCACATTTAATCAGATCCTTTCCTTTGAAAAGTTAACACAAGAAACTAGAGAAGCATTCTGGAATCTCCGTGAAAACTTTAATCGCCAATTAACCCATACAGAAATTTTATACGAACATCTTCCCTTTTTCAAAAGACTACTTTCCGATCATTTATCCCCTAAAGAAGGTATTCTCTATCGTTTCGATGGAAATGACATGTTTTTTAGAATGTCATATCCTTGGCTTTCAGGAGATCAAATCGTTATAGGAAAAGTAGATGTTGAAAATTATGAAGCCCGCATTCGTTATCAAATTCAAACCATCGCTAGAGAATGGAAAAATATTCCGTATACGGTCACTAACATAAAAGACTCTATTCTCATAGGTTCTATTCCAGAAAATGGAACCATTTTAGAACAACTTATTTTAGGCCAAGATCTAAACTGGACTTTAACTTTATTTCAAAAAGACCCAAAAGAAATTCATAAAGAAACACGTCATAAAATGTTTCTCTTATACGGTTTAGTTAGCTTTTCTCTAATTACCGTATTATTTGGTTCCTTTTTCATGTTCCGTTTTTTGATTCAAGAACGAAAGCTTTTATTCATGAAATCAAACTTTTTGTCAAGCGTTTCTCATGAGCTAAAAACGCCTCTAACATCCATTAAAATGTTTGCTGAAATGATGGCCAGAGGACGAGTTCAAAAGCCAGAAAAAATTCAAGAGTATTCCTCTTTAATTGGAAAAGAATCCACTCGTTTAGAAAACTTAATTGGAGCTATTTTAAGTTACACTCGCATGGAAAACGGTACATCTGCATTTAAATGGGAACGATTTGATTTAGGGATTTGTGCAGAAACAGTATATAATGCACTTCTAGACATTACAGAACAAAAAGGATTAGAAATATCATCTAGAATAGAAAAAAATCTTTTTATAATGGGAGATTACACCGCTCTTTATAGCTTAATTCAAAATTTAATTGAAAATGCAATTAAATACACGAATTCTCCTGGTTCTATTTTTGTTCAAGCCTACGAAGAAAATGAAAAAATTTTATTTTCAGTGGTAGACACAGGTATAGGAATTCCTCCTTCTGAGCAAAAAAATATTTTTAATGATTTCTATCGAGTTGGTGATGAAATGACAAGAAGTACAAAAGGCTCTGGACTAGGGCTTGCGATTGTTAAACGAGTCGCAGATACTCATAAAGCGTCTATATCATTACAAAGTCGCTTAGGAAAAGGTTCTACATTTACAGTGAGGTTTAAAAAGGCAGAGTAATATGGAAAATAAAATACTAATAGTAGAAGATGAAGAAATCATCCGCTTAGGGCTTCAAGATAATTTTGAACTTGAAAATTACATCGTAGAAACCGCTTCTGACGGAGAAGAAGCTATTGCTAAAGCGGATTCCTTTAAACCAGATCTTGTCATTTTAGATTTAATGATCCCGAAAAAAAGTGGTTTTGAGGTATGTCGAGTGATTCGTAAGAAGCATCCTAAATGTTTTATTATTATGCTTACAGCCAAAACAGAAGAAACAAGTAAAGTCGCTGGGCTAGAAATGGGTGCCGATGACTATGTCACCAAACCATTTTCTATTCTTGAATTACTCGCGAGAGTCAAGGCCTTCTTACGTCGTTCTGCGGATTTAAAAACCGCTATTGAATCAAACACAACAGTGGTTCCAGATGTAATCCAATTTGCTGATATTCGATTAGATTTTAAGAAATACGAAGCATTTAAAAAAGATGAACCCCTAGAAATGTCTGCCAGAGAATTTCAAATTCTAAAATACTTTTGGGGGCGTCGTGGCGAAGTTATTCTTCGTGAAGATCTCCTTCAAGAAATCTGGGGGTATACTCCAGAAAATATGCCATCCACAAGAACGATTGACAATCATATCGTCAATTTGAGAAAAAAACTGGAAGATGATCAAGCGAATCCGAAACTCATTCTTTCTATTCGTGGAGCTGGATACAAATTCGATGCTTAAAATCATTTCAATACTAATGCTTCTTCTTACAGCCCAAATGACATGGGCTGTTAAAATGGCTACCGATATCAAAGAAGCATTATATCTATTTGAAATGAAAGGTGATTTTTCAAAAGCCACCAAAATACTCGAAAATGTGATCCATAATGGCGATCTTGATGATAAAACAAACGCCTATTTTTATCTTGCAAAAATACAAGACCTTAACGGCAATGCTTCTATATCCTCTTTATACTATAAACAAAGCCTGACCTCAGCACAAAGTCCAGCAGATGCTTATTGGATTTCAGAACAAATTGCTCGCCTCTCCCCACAACCAGAAAATCTAATAAAGCAAAAAATTCCTTTTAAGCAAAATATCCTTAAAAGTTTTAAATCCCCATCTCAGCTATTTTTATTATTTGAAGATCGAAACCTTTTCCAAATTAATCAAGATAAATCCTCCCAAATTCCATTATCGGTCCCAAACACAAGCACAATACATCACATTTCATCTAATGGAGTTTGGTATAGTGATGTAGATCCCCTCCAACTATATTTTCAACCATTAACTGCAAAAAGCCCAATTAAAAGCTATCCCATTTCAAATAAAATCGATGATCTTTTTACCCTACCAGGGAATCAAGCCCTTGTTCTATCAGGAAATTCTCTCTTTTTTATTTCTAACGACGGTATTCGTTTTTCAATTAAAGACCGATACCAAAACTGTTCCATAATGGGCCTCTATGAGCCATTAAATCGCTTTCTTTTAAATTGCCCAGATAATGCCATTCACTTTATTCAAACGGACACTGGAACAGAAGACTATGTCATTTCTCAGCTAGATCCTATTACTCATTTTAAAATAGAGTCGAATTTTATTCTTCTCGCTTCTGGCCACTCCATATGGCTTTATAAACCAGATGAGCACACTCCTTTAGTTTGGAAGTATTCTAATGTAAATATCGAAGATTTATCCATTTTCGAGAAAAAAATCGTGCTCTTAGAAACGTCGGGAAAAGTAACTCTTCTTGATAGACAAACTGGATTTCCCTTTTCCTCATTACAGACAGATGCCTCTTGGATATCCCCCATGGCAGTCGGTTCTTTAGGCTTATACAGCAAAGACGGCAGAGTGACTGCAGTAGATACCCTCCTTCGCCCTTTATGGTCTTTCCATTTAGGAATTGCATTACAAAATCGTCCATTCAAAATAAATGATCTCCTCTATTTTCCCTTAACAGATCAGTCGATTGTCGCCTTAAATACTTTACACTATGGGAAAACACCTCTTCTATCCACTGTTCTAGTGTCTCAAGCTCATAAGCTTGCTTCTAAAAAGCAATGGAAAGAGTTATCCCCTCTTCTGGATTCACTATTAAAAATAGAATACGGTAACGCTGAAGCATGGTTCCTAAAAGCCATACTTGCAGAAACAGTGAATAGTACGGAAAAAGAAAAACAAAAAGCCTGGTCAGAAGCCGTTCGTTTATCTCTTGGAGATTCGCAAAAATCGAAATTAATCTTATCTCGCTATAGTCAAATGATTAATGCTAAATTCACCCATTTTTTACAACTGTCTCCAAAAACGTCTTACCCTCAGTTTTTTGGCTACAAAAAGAATTTGTACACAGTGGACGTTCCTGCACAAACTCTTCAAAATATAAATCCAGAAACAGGTGAATTACGTTGGATCAGAAATTTAGGGAAATTAACAAATAGTCCTGTAATGGCTAATGACGAAAATACACTTGCTATTGGCTCTGGATTTAAGGTTCATATCCATGAACTTTTAAAAGAAGAAAAGATAAAAACACTTGAATTACCAGGAAAACCATTTCATATAGAATATTCCAACAATGCAATTTATATTTCAACTTGGAATGGTTTTTTAGTTAAAGTTTTAAAACCAAATCTTAACCTCGCTTGGTCACGAAAAATCTTCACAATGCCATTTCATTTTACCTCTAAAGGGAATGATCTTTTTGTCGCAAGTCTTGAAGGAGAGCTTTTAAAACTTTGGAATTCTTCAGGACAAATTAAGCATACTTTAGAAAGTTTACACACCACTATTACTCATTTAGAAGCTAAAGATTCTCTTTTAGCCGTAGCCAATGCGGATAATAAAATCTTTATTTTTTCCTCTAATTCAAACACCTTACTCAAAAGCATTTCAACCTCTTCTGAAATTAATTCAGTTCAAATTGTCGAAATCAGCTCAAAAATCCATATTTTAGCTGGTTTAGCCAATCAAGAAATCATTCTTTATTCTTTAGAAAATGACAATCCCTTATGGAGTTTCAATGGAGCAGGCTCTATTTTTGTTTCTCCCATTGTCAACAACAATATTGCTTGGATAGATCAAAAAAATGAAATTATTGGCATTTCTCTAACTTCAGGAAAAATAAGTCATCGTTTTAAAACCCCAGGCGGGGCAAGTACACCTTTTATTTTAGATAAAACTATTTTTACAGCATCCCCAAAAAGGCTCTTATACGCCTTTAATCTCCCTTTTTAATTTTTTTTGAATTCTTTTTACACATCTGTAAAAACTTTTTTCGTAGTTTTTATTTAAAAAAATCATTATCTTTATATCTGTGTTTTTAGTGTAGTTATTATTCATCATTTGGGGTTATAATGAAAAAGAACAATTTCTTACTAGTTTTACTGACCTGCCTCATCACAGTTGCAGTTTTTTTTGCAGGTTGTAAGAAAGACGCCAGTAAAGATATTGTTCAAGAAAATAGCGAATTTCCTAGACAAGAAACCCTCTATGTAGGTGGTTTTGACTGGGCTCCCCCAACCACATTTAATCCCTTAGATGGAGATCCAAACTTCCCTGTAGATGGCAACATCAGATTAATGTACCAGTCTCTTTTTGCATATAATCAGCTTTCTGGTGAAATAGAGCCAATGCTTGCTCTTTCTTACACAAAAACAGATTCCATGATTAGTGTAAAACTGAATCCAAAAGCAAAGTGGAGTGATGGTTCTGCAGTGACTGCGGAAGATGTTATTTATACATTCTATCTAGATTCAATATTTCCTACACCTCGTCACGGCATTTGGCAATACATCTCTAAAATAGAAACAGTCAATCAAGAAATCGTTTTCTCATTCAAAAAGGAAAATAAAAACCCTCTTGTTGTTTTAGGAGCTCTTTCCGAAACGTCTATTTTACCTAAAAAGGTATTTGCTCCATTAGTAAAATCCTCTAAAACTGAAAAAGGGTACAATTACGCAAATATTTTAAGCTTCAAGAACGATTCTCTTCCTATTGTTTCAGGCCCTTACAACTTAAAACAATTTTATCCTGATAAGATCGTTTTAGAACGTATTGATTCCTATTGGGGAAATTATAAATACAATAACACTAAACCATCCCCAAAATATATCATTCATTCTCTTTACAATGGTAACAACCACTTTAATAGTGCAATGACCAAAGGGAACCTAGATCTTTCATCAATATTCCTACCACGTATCTGGGAGAAAAAAAGAGATCATATCCGTGCTTGGAGTGAAAAAGAACCTTATCATGAACCTGGTTCTATTCCTACTCTCTTAATTTCTCACACGATGCCTCCATTTAATGACGTTTCTTTCCGCAGAGCTTTAGCTCATGCCATTCATTTTGAAAAAATCAAAACTAGAGCCGTTTCAGACTACACTCCTAATATGGAACCTGGCTTTATTTTACCATTTGGGCAAGAAGCAAAGTTTTTTAATAAAGAAGACGCTGAAAAATACGGCTACACCTATAACATCGAAAAAGCAAAGAAAATCCTTTCTGATGCAGGGTATTCTTGGGATAAAGATGGAAACCTTCTCAGTAAAAACGGCACAAAAATTCGTCCTTTAAGCATTGAATGCCCTCAAGGATGGACCGACTGGGAAGATGTGATTAAAGTCGTTATTGAATCCTTTAAGGAAATTGGCGTTAGTGCTAACGAGAAATTTGTCGATTACGGAGCTTGGGAAAAAGACCTCCGTTTTGGTACTTTTGATCTTATTATGAAAACGCAAACCGCCGATCTCTCTGTGGCTACTCCTTGGGCTCGTTTTGATCAAATCATGAACAGTAAAAATATTAAAGCTGTTGGTGAAGAAACATTCACTAACCAAGGACGTTTTTCTAACAAAGAAGCAGACTCCTTGTTAAATATAATCCCCTCTTTAACAGATGAAAATCAATTAAAAGAAGCCTATCGAGCATTAAACCGCATATTTATGACAGAAATTCCTGTTTTAACATTAATGTATCGTCCTACTCAATATTATCAATTTTCAACTATTCACTGGACAAACTTCCCCACAGAAGAAAATCCATACGCTCCCCCACAGAATTTAATTGTAGCGGCTAGTGTAAAAGCGCTCTGGTCGATAAAACCAAACAAGTAAAATCAAAAAACTCACCTTTCGGTGAGTTTTTTTTATAAATTTCTAGGAACATTTAAGATTTTGTTTCTTTCTGGAGATTTATTTTGAAAATGACTCGCTTTATTCTGCCAAATGCTTTTACTAGCATGAATTTTTTACTCGGAGTCTTCGCTATTTGTTGGGCTACTGGTATTTTTAGCGATTTTACTGATCGAGACCCTTATCGGATGAGTGCTTATTTTGTTGTATTATGTGTTTTACTTGATAAATTAGATGGTTTTGCCGCTCGTTTAGTAAACGCTAGTTCTGAATTTGGGGCTCAATTTGATAGTCTTGCTGACTTGATTGCTTTTGGATTAGCCCCTGCTTTTGGTCTTTTCTTTGCCTATATGAATTATGCGAAAGAATGGAGTACTAAAAACATAATCCTTATTCTTGTTATTTTCTCTGTTTATGTTCTTTGCGCTGCTATGAGACTTGCAAAGTACAACGCCATGGACAGTAATTGTTTAACAGATTACTTCTCTGGATTACCTAGCACTTTTGCTGGAGCCATTAACGTCATCATTCTTTCTTTTTTCATTTATAAAGGTGGCTTTACAGCAGCCGTAAGTTCTCCAAATATCTTATTTATTCCTCTTTTCATTATGCTTTTAACAGCCCTTTTAATGGTAAGTCCTTTGTTTTTGCCAAAAATAAAAGCAAGAGCTAGCAAAGCATTTAATGCGTTTCAATTTGTGATGATCATTGTGACTTATATTCTTGGCTTTATGTTTATTTCCCCAAATATTCCCTTTATCCATGAAATCTTAATTCTATTAATGATTGGTTATATTGTAATCGGTTTTGGTGTAGGGCTTTATCGTCGAGAACAAATCATCAAAGAAAGCGAAAAGAAATCCGAAGAATGCATCTAAATTGAAGCAATCCACTGAGCAAAAGAAACGGCAAAGTCCGTTTCCATTGTTTCAAGTGCGATTCTCGGAAGCTCAAGAGTAATACACTCTATATTATTTTCAGAACACCAAGTTCCTAAACTCCCTGGGGTTTCATAACCTATAGAAGGCACCCATGGGATTTTAAAAATATTTTCTAAAGCTTTGACTTCTTTAGACTTAAGAGGGGCATCGATACAAGCCATTGGAGAATGCATCGAGAGAATGAGCTTTGGTTCTAGTTTCTGGATAAGAGACACTAAAGCACCCGTTTCTTTTTCGCTCAAAGGGGCTTTTCCAGGAGATAAACGCGTTTCCCTTGGTGATTCTAATGTCAAACGACATAAAACATCCTCAGGCAGCCAGTTTGTCGTTAAAAAGTTGCGATTTAAATCGACTCCTCTTTCATTTCCTCTTGTCCCTAAAGCCATTCCATCTGGATTAGCGCATAAAACAAAAGCCACGTGATCCAAAGAATCCCTTAAAAAGCGAATTGCTCGGCTTAACAGGAAAGTCGTTTCAGGCTCTTCCCCATGAATTCCTGCAATCAAAAGATGTGTGCATTTATTTTTAGAGGGAAAATAATATAAAGGAGCCCCGCCTTCTGAAACCCCATATTTTTCTTTTTTTAATGAAATGATGCCTCTTTCTGCGTTTTTTCTAAACATAATAGAATCCACTAGTGAAAATTATAAAAGAAACTTTTGATTTTTATAAAAAATAAGGGAAGATATAATCTTTTGCTAAATCATCTAATTGATCTAAAAGCACTTCTTTACAAGCAATATCCGTTTCCGAATAGAGGCCTTTTAATAATTGTAAATTGAATTCTTTTTGAAAAATACGTGCCGCAGGTAAATAAGATAAATGCCAGGGTTCAGGCTGAATTTTTCCTCGACCAGGAATAAACACCCGCTCAAAACCGAAAGAGTTTCCAGATTCAATTTCTCTTGTCAACCAATCATGAAAAGGCTTAAACATGCCGTTACATTCTTCTGGGGTCAGTTGAACTTCATAGCCTTCAGGAATAGAAGATGCATCCACAATGTCTATATCAGTTCCAAAATGATGACGACTCGCCCCAGGAAGAGCGGACCAGATTAAAATCGTTTTAACGAGTTCTTCTGGATCATCAATCGAACGTGTAATCAACTGTCCTCTTTCATCTAAAAGAGGAAGCTCTCTTTTCGCTTTACGGTTCCATATTGAGATTTGGCGATCAAAAGAACGATAAGCGCTTTCTACTCGTATTTCAAAGCCAAATAATCTAGCCAACTGCCTTAACTGTTCTAAAGCGTTGAAAGCCTCTTTTCGTAGGAGTAGCTTTTCTGGATATAGAGAAACTAAACCCTCTTCATCAAGGCCAAATGGGGCTAATTTTGAAACAACTTCATTCACTTAACCCTCCACACTTTTTTAGTAAAGAACGCCATTCTTGTGCTTGATTTTTCCGTTTCTTTTTGACTAAACACGCAGGTTTAGAAACAGTGGTCACAGGATGCGCATGAGTCCAAGCAATGGCTAATGCATCTGATGCATCTAAAGGGCCCTTTATTTCTTTTAACTGTAAGTGAACTTGAACCATTTGACAAACACGTTCTTTACTAGAAGAGCCGCTACCAGTCACTGCTAATTTTACAGATTTTGGGCTGTATTCATGGTAAGTCATGCCCCGTTTTAAGCAAATGGCAAGAATAGCGCCTCGTACATGCCCTAACAACAATGCACTTTTTATGTTTTTTGCAAAGAAGATACCTTCCATGCTTAATGCTGTTGGCTTGTACTGGTTTATAAGGGCTTCTAAATCCGTAATTATATCCAATAAACGCATTTCTGGAGACTTTGTAGAGGAGGCTCGAATACAACCATACTCTAAAACACGAATCCATTGAGGAGCCGTTTCTAAAAAAGCATATCCTGTTGTATGTGAACCTGGGTCTATTCCGAGAATTACCATATCCTAATAATAACAATATATCAAGAAAAAGATTTTTTTAGTGATTCTCTTTAGTCTTTTGTTTATTAGATTTTTATGAGGAATATATAGCATCACTTTATGATACTTGGAAAAAAAGAGGCTTTTTCATGTTTATGGACAAAGATCGCACTGGACTTCAAAGCATTAAAACTCATCCTAGGCACTTAGGAATCCCCCTCAGCCGATGGGGACGTAATTTAATTTCCTGTTGTCCTTTTCACGCTCCAGAAGAAACGTCCCTTTTCTTTTACGATGCTTTAGGCTATTGGCGTTATCGTTGTTTACAATGTGGCAGCGAAGGTGATCTTGTTGAATTTATCATGCGTAGCCGTTTTAACGGTTTAGATGATCAAGCCGCTCGTATTGAAGCACTCGAATTCTTTGGAGCCCAAGAGCAGGCTGATCCAGATAAATCTGAATACGAACACCCATGGGTGAAAGAAATTGGTGGCGAAAAATCAAAAGTTTTAGAACAGTTTGTTAGCTATTGTCATTGGGCTGCTTGTAAAAGCCAGTCTTCTGCTGAATTTTTGGCAAAGAGAGGCTGGAATATTGGGCAAGCACAATTATACGGTATCGGTTATTATTCTGGAGACCCAGAACCTTTTATTAGTTACAGCATGCTTGCTGGTGTAGAGCGTCATCAAATAAACTTCTATCTTGATAATTTAGAAGTATATCGTGAACCTAGAATAACTATCCCTGCAAGAAACTCAAAAGGGATTATTCATTCTGTTTATGGAAGAAGCATGGAAGAGAACCACCCTCATCCTTATATTTCTTATGCTTCTGGCCCAGCCGATATTCCTTTTAATATCCAAGCCGATAACGAAAGGCCTGTCATTGTGGAGGGCTTTTTTGACGCGTTAACAGCCGATTTAGCTGGCATTGCAGGTGTTGTTTCAACAATGTATCAAGAATTGACACAAAGCCATTTGTATAAGCTTAAAGCCTGTGGTGCAGAATCTGTGACTGTGATTTTACGTCGCGATGCCAATCGGCGTCAGCAAGAATACCAAATCCAGAAATACTTAAAACTAGCAGAAAATTTAGATCTTAAATTCAAATCCATTATTCTTCCTAAAGACGAAACAATCGATCAAATAGTTCGAAAAAATGGAGCGGATCAACTTTTAGAACTCATTACACATACCGAAGAAGATACGATTCATACACATCGTCGTTCTGTAATGCTTCAAGATATCAAAGAGAATTTCGATAATGCGATGGCATGCCCTCCAACCACGAGTGTTGGCTATTCGTTATCAAACTTTCCTAAATTAGACGCCACGATTGATGGAATTCAATCTGGTTGTTTTTTTATTTCATCACAACCTTTTGGTTTGAAAAGCCTTTTACTTACAAGTCTCGCATTAGACTTAGTAGAATCTAATCCAAAAATCAAGGTCATCTATATTGGTCTTGAAACACCTCGTCGGCAACTATTTGATCGTATGATAGCCATGATGACAGGTGAATCTATTTTAACAGTAAAAAAACAAAACGCAAATGATGAGACTAATAAAAAAATACTAGAAGCCACAAAAGAAATGATCTCCTATGTGCGTCAAAATCGGCTTGAAATCTGGGAAGATGAGCCTGGTTTTGATAACGTCGAAATCCTTCGTATTTTAAAAGAAGAACTTAAAGAGCACCAAGACTTAGCTGTCATCATCGATGGAATAGATCACCTGAAAATTACCGATAGAAATGATATTTCTGATATTCATGAAAGGCGCTCCACGGTGATGCTTGATCTATATAAAGCGCTAGACATTCCTATTTTTCTTGGTGGCGAACTACTTTGTACAGAATCTGGTTTAGTTGGGCCTCGCCCCTATTTGAGAGACTCCGATGCCATTATCTGGCTTGAATCTAAAGGTGGAAATTTATTTTTATCTGTGGATTCAAAACGTCTCGGTAAAAATCATCTTTACCAAGGTAATGTGATCATGGATTCTATTTCAAGTCGAATTAAAGAAGAATAAAATGACAATAATTGATTTTAATAATTTTTGGAGCCCCTCTGGTGGCGGCGTAAGACGATATCATTTAGAAAAAATGAAGTATTATAAAACACAAGAAAATACTCTTCTTGTATTTGTAATGCCAGACAGTAAAACATATACCGAAGAAGTATCTCCGTCTCTTATCATTGAGCATGTAAAAGCATTTAAAATGCCTCTTTATAATGGTTATCGTTTTATCTGGAAGAATAAGCAGATCGCACCCTATCTTCAAAAATACAATCCTGATATTATCGAAGTGGGTTCACCGTATATTTTACCTAAAGCGGTTTCAAAACATGCTCATAAAATTTGTCCTCAAGCAAGATTAGTAGGGTTCTGGCACGCTGATTTTCCTGTTACCTATGTAGAACGATTTTTTTCTCACTTTTTTGGTAAAAAAATTGGTTCTATTGCAAAAAAATTAGCTTTTGCCTATGCACATTATCAATTTAAGCATTATCACGGCATTCAAGTTTCTTGTAAAGAGATAATCGAAAGGCTTGAAAGTGAACAATTTAAAAACTTATTTTGGATTCCTTTAGGCTGTAATATTGAGCTTTTTTCTCCTAACAAAAGAGATGAAGCTTTAGTAAAAGAATTAAAACAAGGCGACGAAAAACGATCTATTATCTTTTTTCCTCATCGTTTTTCTAAAGAGAAAGGTCTTGACCTCTTTTTAAAAGCCTATTCCATTTTAGCAGAAAAAATGAACCCTGTCCCTGCGGTTGTTTTCGCTGGCACAGGCCCTCTTCAACTTTTAATTGATGTGGCTCAAAAAAAATATAAACATCTTCATTATGTAGGTTTCTTATCTTCTGAAGAAGAAATGGCCCGCTATTATGCAAGTGCAAATATAGGCGTCGCCCTTTCTGCTTGGGAAACCTTCGGCCTTTCTATTTTAGAAAGCATGGCTTGCGGCAATGCACTCATTGGTGCTTCAGCTGGTGCAGCAAGAGAACACGTTTCTTCTTCTGGAGCAGGGCTTATTTTAGAATCCTATAAAGCAGACGCTCTTGCGAAATGCCTATTAGAACTTTGTGAACAAGATCTTACTCAAAAGCAAAAAGCAGCTAGGCTTTATGCTGAAAAATTCAGTTGGGATAATTGCTTTTCAAATCAATTAAAAATATACTCTACTATTATATCATCGAGGAAATCATGATCAAACATATCGTTTTATGGAAAATGAAAGATAATGCAGAAGGTGCTTCTGCAATAGAAAACGCAACCAAGATAGTGGACATGTTACACGATTTAAAAGGGAAGATTCCTTCTTTAATTTCTATTGAAGCAGGTATCGATTTTAACCGTTCTGGTGCTGCGTGGGATCTCGCTTTATACTCTTCTTTCCAAAACACAGAAGATCTAAATAACTATCAGATCCACCCAGAGCATCAAAAGGTAGCGACCTTTATTAGAGCGGTAACAGAGGATCGTTGCGTGGTAGACTTCGAGATTTAAATGCCCCCACGTGGCGTTATTTTTGACCTTTATGGAACGCTATTTATCTATAAAAATATGGGTAAGGCGTTTTTTTCATGGCATGAATCTTTAGCATTAGGGGCAAAAGAACTCGGTTTTTCGACCAGTGCAGAGCAAATGGCAAAGGAATGTGAAACCTTCTTCTCTTTCCCCGTGACTCGCCTTTTTAATATCACCCCCTATGAAGAACGGTTACTATTTCTATTTAAGAAAATAGGAGCGAACCCTTCTTTAGATTGGATATGTGATTTTTCAAATCGTTCCATGGATTCTTGGCAAAAGGAAATGGTTTTACATCCTGAAGCCATTCCCTTTCTTGATGAATTAAAAAGAGCCAACGTAAAAACAGCTATTCTTTCAAACTTTGATCATTACCCTCATGTTTATCGTTTTTTGAAACAAACGAAGCTCTCTGATTTAATGGATGCTATTGTAATTTCAAGTGAAGTAGGCCTTAAAAAGCCTGATGCTGAAATTTTCGAATACACACTTCAAAAGCTAAACCTCTCAGCTTCCTCTACGTTAATGGTCGGAGATGATTATAAAAAAGATATAGAAGGAGCAAAGAAATTTGGGCTTATGACTCACTATCATCAGAATGGAGCTTCTTTTGCACCAATTCGTTCGCTTTTTAATAAAAATTTTTAGTCATTTTTAATGAAATGTCTACTAAAGCATACAACTGAAAACACTCTCTAAATTAATACGCCAAAGTAAAAAAGATTTTTTGCGAGATATCCGAGCTAATTGAATTTTCATTTTTTTTGATTATAAAAGAAGCAGATAATCTACTACATCAAACGAATTAAAAATATGGTAGAATTTCCAATAAGATTTGAAAAAATGTGGACAAATTGTATTTATGAAAGTATCTTTATACAATATATGGTAACTTTTTCTCAAACAGCCTGGTTTGAAACATCAAAGGAAGAGCTTATAAATACTCTTCAAATTGCTCCGTTTCATCTAAAAATGGAAAGTACCCCAATCGTTCATTATCACATGCCCGAAGGGACCGCCACAGGAGCCACTGTTCATTACCACTTAGTGGCTGGTTTTAATCGAATTTCTTGGACTGGTATTATTAGTTCTTCTCAAAACAATCAGATTACCACTCGCCTTGGAAAAGGGCCATTTCGTGGCTTTAATGCTAAACACTCTATTTTAAATGACGGTCATCTTTCCGTGTGCTATGAAGAGCTCTCTTTTCAAGGGGAAGAAGACTCTTTTCGTACAGAAATTGAAAAAGCACGCATTCTGTATGGTTTAGAAGAACGAAAGAAAACACTTAAAATGTTAATGGCATACGAGTCTAAGAAAAAAACCAAATCTTTTGAATCTCTCGATTGTTTTGGTTCTTCGACTGCTGGTTAATATATTTTAAGTAGACTATCTTAGTCATAACATTTTATTATGTCGTATAAGTCTTTAGAAGATGCTTTAATTGATCTCAAAAAAGCGGGAATGCTTCTTACCATTTCTGAAGAGGTCGATCCATATTTAGAAATGGCTTCTATAGCAAGACAAGCTTATAAAAGAAAAGCGCCAGCGATTCTTTTTGAAAAAGTAAAAGGCTCCCCTTTTCGCGCAGCCTGTAATATTTTTGGAACGCTTGAACGAGCTGAATTTTTATTTCGCAAAGAATGGAAAACTCTTGAAACGGCAATATCAGCAAAAGCAAATCCCCTTTCTGTATTTCAAGCGCCACAGAATTTGCCTTTACTGCCTTTTGCCGCCATCCAAGCAAAGCCACAACGTTCTTTTCAAGTACCCGTCCTTAAAGAAGAATGTTCTTTAAGCGATCTTCCTCAACTACACTCTTGGAAAGAAGATGGAGGAGCTTTTATCACGCTACCTCAAGTATGTTCTTTAGATCCAGAAGAATCCTCTCTTCTAAAAGCAAATCTAGGAATGTATCGAATTCAAATTTCAGGAAATGATTACATCGCAAATCAAGAATGTGGTTTACATTATCAGATTAACCGAGACATTGCACGCCATCATCAAAAAGCAATCATTCTAAAAAAACCATTAAAAGTGAGCATTTTTATCGGTGGGCCTCCTGCACATACGCTTGCAGCAGTGATGCCTATGCCCGAGAATTTATCCGAGCTAATTATGGCAGGCCTGTTGAACGGTCGCGCGTTTAGGTATTCCATGCACGAAGGCTGGGTTATCTCAGCAGATGCAGATTTCTGCATTTTAGGGGAAATCGATATTCTTCAAAAGCCCGAGGGACCTTTCGGAGACCACTTAGGCTATTACTCTGCAAAACATAATTTTCCATTCTTAAAAGTTTCAAAAGTATTCCATAAAAAAAATGCCATTTTCCCATTTACTGTTGTAGGAAGGCCTCCTCAAGAAGACACCGTTTTTGGGCATTTAATTCATAAAATTACTGCCCCGATGGTACCAGCATCTATTCCTGGGCTTATGGAAATGCATGCCGTAGATGCCGCAGGAGTTCATCCTCTACTCCTTGCGATCGGCAGTGAACGCTATGTTCCTTATCGCCCTTCGGAACCGATGGAATTATTAAAAACATCCAATGCACTTCTTGGATTTAATCAAGCCGCTCTAGCTAAATACCTTCTCATAGCGGCTTGTGAAGACGATCCGTCTTTAACTACAAAAAATATTCCTGCATTTTTTAGCCACGTGTTGTCTCGACTCGACTTTTCAAGAGATCTACATTTCCAAACATCTACCACAATTGATACCTTAGATTATTCAGGAACATCCTTAAATCATGGGTCTAAATTAGTCTTAGCCGCTGCTGGAAAACCAAAACGAGAACTCGGAAATGCTCAAGGGGAAGTATTCCAAACATTTCCTAAAGTAGAAGGCTTTTCTAATTTAAAATACGTCATGCCTGGTGTATTAGCTCTAGAAGCGAAATCGAGAGCCTCCATGGAAGCTCTCGCCAGAGCTTTAGAATCATGGGAACATAAAGAACTATACCCTTGGATTAGCATTGTGAACGACGCTTCATTTACATCGGAAAGCATTGAAAACTGGCTCTGGATCACCTTCACGCGTTCAGACCCCGCTCAAGATATTTATGGCGTTCGCCATCACATTCACTACAAACATTTTGCATGTGAAGCCCCTATTCTTATTGACGCACGTATAAAAGCTCATCATCAAAGGCCGCTAGAAACCAATTTTGAAGTAGAAGACCGTGCAGAACAAAAACTCTTAAAAGCATTAAAAAGAGCTTAAGATGCGCTTTTTATTTTTTGTTCTTTTCCTTTTATTTTCATGGTCTTTTGGCCTTCGCCCCACTTGTGGTACTGAAAAATTTATCAAACACCAAAAACAAATTAAAACTGGACTTCTTTCTAGATCCATCGCTCAGTCTGCTTTGACCTCCTGTCCTGAAGAATCCTATTACGATAAAATCGATACCATTTTAACTAAACATTTTGTCATTTATTACACCCTAGAAGGCCCACACGCGACCACTGAATCGTTTTTAGATTCTCTCACTTTTTATTTAGAAAAAGCATGGAATTTACACACCACTAAATTAGGGATGAAGCCTCCAAAAGCAATGAGCCGCTCCTATCACTATAAACAAGAAAATCCATTGGGGCTTTACCCCGTTGAAGTAATAGACATAGACCTTTTACGCGATACAGATAATTTAATGGGAGGGTCTTGCCATGGTTGTTTTGGGCTCACCTACCCTGGTGATCCAGAAAACCCTGAAGCCACCATCTTGATGATTGATAATGATTTTAAATATACTCCAGAATACAACCAACAAGAAGCTTGGATTACAGATTCAAAAGGTAAAGAATGTAGTTATCCAATCGCAACTAAAGAACTTTATAATAATAATCAAACATCTTATTCTTACTTTGATTATCCTGAAAAAGCGATTCAAGTCACTGCATTTCACGAACTTTATCATGCCGCACAAATTCGTTACATGAGTTTTATCGACTATCCTTCATTTTGGTTTGAAGCGTCAGCAACAGGAGTAGAAGAAATTGGGGCAAAAGAGGTGAATGATTATTGGGGTTACCTCTATGATATATTTGATTATCCTGGTACAGCGTTATCGGCCTTAAATCAAGATTATAGTGCAGTCGTTTTCTACTTATACTTATACGAAAACAATGGCCCCCTTTTTGATGCCTCTATCTGGGAAGCCTATTCTAAAAATCCAGAAAAACCTTTTTATGAAATTCTTTCCAAAAAATGGGTCGCTCAAGGAATTGAGCCTGATTCTGCGTTTCATGATTTTGCAAAGCAGCTCTTCTTTACAAACACAAGATCCAAATACAAGCCCACGGATAGCCTTTATTATGAAGACATGCCTCATTGGCCAGAAATGACCATACGCCCCTACAACGAGAAAAACCAGAACTTGAGTTCCTTAGCTTTTAATTATTTATCCATCAAATCTAGTATGCCTGATATTTCCTATTTTAAGGGCCAAGCATCACTTTTTTTCTGGAATAGCGATGATTCAGAAGTATCTATAAAATCACTCTTAAATGCAGACGATATCGACTTATGGCGATCAACCATCTCTGAATCAGATTCAGCAATACTAGTCCTTAGTCGCTTTAGTGATGATTCCCCTACAATCGTTCCTCTTGTGGCTAAGCCTCTCCGTGCATACCCTACACCGTGGCAAGGGACTACTGAACTATGCTTTTCTCCACTCCCTAATACAAGATCTTTTATAGAAATCAGAAACAGAATAGGAAATTTAGTTATAAGAATTCCAACAAATTCAACCACTCATTGTTTAAAACCTGACTATATAAAAAGTATAATGTCTCCAGGATTATATCACTTCAGAGTAGGAAGCCACGGTAAAACAACCCCTCTTCTTTTAATTTATTAATGCTTTAGAATTGATAGCTAAAAACAGCACCACTACCGTCAGGATAAAACTGAGGCGCAATATCCCAACGACGAGTCATTTTTTTAGAAGAAGTGGCACGATAAATACGCATGACATCTAAGAACGAAACCACACGATTTAATATCAAAGCACCGACAGAAACTTGAAATACAATTCTAGAGACTCGGTAATTCCGAAGCATATTCTTATATATATCCATATGTTCTGTATTTTCTGGATAATCGCTTGAGCCCCAATCCCATTGATACTCCATTGTATTAGGATACTCTTCATCTACTGATTTACCCGATCGAATCATCGCTTGATTATAATCTTCATTCATATCGGGATTCGAGTTTTGCCCAAAAACGCCTCCACGACTACGATAATCAGCAACGGTATTTAAGAAATCAACACTTTTTTTTGTAGATGAAACACCAGCATGAGTCACCGCATAATTATGCGCAGAAGAAATATACTTTTCACCTATAAAGTAAGACCCGATCGTAGTGATCCACAAAGCTGCATCAGTCCAAATAAAAGGACGAAGCAACTGTTTCTCACCAAGATAATATTCTCCCGTTCCAGGCAATAATAATGAAGCTCCTAATGACAAGGCAATGCTTTTGTTTTGATTACGACTAATAGATTCGTCTATAGAAATAACTGTTTGAGCCCAAAGAGAAACAGAGCATAATAAAACAAAACAAAAAATCTTTTTCTTCATTAAAAATTCCAATAGGCCTGAACAGAAGCCATAAATCCATCAAAAAAGGATACGCTACTACCTAGATGCATTTGATCTAACCAAGATAATTTTTCTTCATACAATAACTTATTATTTGCATTAGCAGAAAGAGCTGCATCAAAAGCAGAAATAACGTGGTTTAAGATTAAACCGCCAAAAAACCAAGCTTGCATAGACGCATAGTCATTTGCTTTATCACGCATATCTTGATAAGTACTTAAATTAGAAGAAGTACCTAAAGGAACCGTTTCTGATTGAGAATCCGATAATCCTAACTGTTGATAAGAGGCTCTATCAGTCACATCATCCCAACCCAAGACAAAAATTGGGTTTGCAATCAGCTGATAAAATTGATTGTCATCATAAAAGCTTGTGCCTTTTTTGGATTCACCAAGAGAAACATTAGCAAAAAGATCTAAATGCCTTGAATCTTTCTCGAAAAGGTTTTCACTACTATAACAGTTATTTGTAGTAGCCGTGCCATAAATTGATTTACAATAAGATTCACGACTATTTAAATACCTTATTCTAAAATTCGCCTCTTCAGAAGCGTCTTCTAATTGAAGCAAATAGATGTTATGCATTTCTTGTTCATACGCTCCAACAGAGAAATGAGTATTTGCATAATCTTTATATCTCGAAACTTGATTATTGTATTTATGAACAGAGTAATAATACCAGCCACTCCATAAAGCAGCCTCTAGAGCTAGATAAACGCCACCTCTCACTTTATTAAATGTCGAAGTGCCCACATATATTTGCCCTGCACCAGGAAGAACTAAAGACATAAATAAAGCCTTTCTAGGACTTTTATACGAGCCCTTCATTTCGTTAATGCCACGGATTTTAGAAACCTTCACTGGCCCCAATAAATCACGACGAGACATGGAAGAACTGGATGCAATTGGAGCAACAACTTGTATAGACGAAGAGGAAACCATGTTTACAGAAGAAGAACTTGATGATACTGGTATAGAAATCACGGATGTATCAGCAACTGGAGTCTCTGGTGCTACTTGTGAAGAGCTTGATGACACAGGGTTTTCTGAAATAGAAGAACTAGATAAAACAGGAACTTCTGCTGAGGAGGAAGAAATCTCTTTTATTGAAGAAGAGCTTGATGACAAGGGACTTTCTGAAATAGAAGAACTAGATAAAACAGGAACTTCTTCTGAAGAGGAAGATGAGGACTTAACTTCGGCTTCAAATTCAGCGAAAAGATCTCTAACCTGGGCAAAAGAAGAGGTAGAAAAAATAATAATGAGTAGAAAAAATAACCTATAATGCATGCATTAAATGTACAAAAAAAACCGCCTCAAAATGAAGCGGTTTTTTTTATAAAAGCCAATTGTTTAATTTTCTTTAACAACCCAAACTTTTACAGTGGCTTCTACATCGCCAAATACATTGATAGCGACGGAAAATACACCTAATTGTTTGATTGGTTCAGGAAGAATCACTTGATTGCGATTGATCTTAATACCTTGTAAAGTAATGGCTTCTGCAATGTCAGCAGCGGACACTGAACCATAAAGACGTTCGTCTTCTACGACGCGACGAGTTAAGTTCACAGTCACTTCTGAAAGTTTAGCTGCCAAATCACCTGCAGCAGCAAGTTCTTTGCGGAATAAAGCTTCCATAGCTTCACGATTGCGTTGAATTTCAAGTTTAGCAGCTTTTGTTGCACGCATCGCTAATTTTTTTGGGAAAAGAAAGTTACGAGCGTACCCATCTTTTACCTTAACGATATCGAGCATTTTACCAAGCTTAGCAACATTTGCTTTAAGAATAACTTCCATGATATCTCCTTAGCGAATGCTATCTGCGACAAAAGGCAAAATAGCCATTTGACGAGCACGTTTAACAGCTTGGTTCAACATACGTTGATATTTTGCACTTGTACCAGAAATACGACGAGGAATAATTTTACCACGTTCTGAAACGAAGCGACGTAAAATCTTTTCATCTTTATAGTCGATGAACTGAACGTTATTTTCTGTAAACCAGCAAGTTTTCTTGCGACGAACGCGAGCACCTTGTTTCTTATCTTCGAAAGACATTAGTCTACCTCCACGTCATCGACATCAATTGGAGTGATGTCTTCTGTAGTCTGTACTAAATTCTTGTCATAAATGATTTCTGTCATTGGATAATCAACGAGAGTCATCCAACGAAGAAGATTATCATTATGTTTGAAAGCGGCTTCAAGAGCAGCAACGACAGAAACTTCAGCCTTGTAATAGAAAATTACATAGTAGCCGTGTGTCTTTTTATTAATAGAATAAGCCATTTTGCGCTTACCCCAATCATCCCGACGAAGGATTTCTCCACCCGCCGAAATAATACTAGCCATGGCCTGAACTTCAGCATCAATTGCTTCGTCAGAGATCATAGCATCGATGATAACCATCGTTTCGTATTGTCTCATGTTTATTTTCCCTTTGGTCGTTAGCCCAAAATCACCATGATTTTGAGAGGGTTCCGTTAATACGGACACGCCAAATTTAGGACAAAATTCAAGTATTGTCAATAAAAATAAGGTTTATAAGGCGAATTAGACCCCAAAAAACAGGCCTAACAAAATGGTTTCTGACCACAAACCATCTCCAGTTCCTAAATAACGTTGCCATTGGATTTCTAGAGAGAGCCAACTGGAAAGCATGCCTTCTTCTAACCTCTTCCAATGGTTCCTGATGTTAAAAGTAACACCCGCCGTGAGTGCCATATAATGGAAATCAGAGAAATTAAACTCATAAAGGGCTCCAGTAACTAATCCAAAATCTTTATTGACTTTAAGACCAACACCTAAATCAAAGCCCATTGAAAATCCATTTAGCGCAAAAGATTCGGTACAAACATCTTCCTCTAATTCAGTATCTATAGGTTCTCCAGTGGTAATATTTTTTTTAATCTCGTGGAGATCCGTTGTTTCAAAACCAATTAAAGGGGCTCCATAAAAAGCTAAATTCTCCATAATTTTTTTATGATAACGAAGATGCAACTGGTATCGTTGATATATAATCATGCTATGACGATCAACATCTCCCCCATAAAAACGAATATCTGCACCACCACTTAAGTATGGCAAATAAAAGTAATCCACATGAGCTTGCCACATTCCAATACAGTTACAATCGTCCCCACTCGGATTAAATACGCCAACTCCAATACCAATAGCCAAACCCTTACCCGTAAAAGCAGATTGCTTTGGAAGAGGAATATCTTCCATCGCTGCTATAGGACTACTTAAAATAAGGAGACCCATAAAAAGAAGAATTTGTTTTTTTAGAGTGGAAAACATAATTACAAATCTAAGAAATCATTTAAGATAAAACTATCTTTTAGCAAAATGTTGAGGTTAGATATGATTCAAAAAACTTATATAAGCCATTTGACTTCTAAAAAGAACGAAACAGTTGAACTTGCTGGCTGGGTTGTAAAAGTACGAGACTCTGGTAAAATTTGTTTTATGCAATTTCGTGATGGTACTGGCTTTATTCAAGTAGTCGCGACACCAAACGATATGAGTGCTGAAGAATTTGAAATCATGAGACATTTATCCATTGAATCGGCGGTAAAAATCAAAGGGATTGTCGCAGAAAATGTAAAATCCCCTTCTGGCATTGAGATTATCGCGAAAGAACTAACACTTGTTTCTAAAACAGAAAACTACCCTATTACCCCCAAAGAACATGGTACCGATTTTTTAATGGATATCCGCCACCTCTGGATTAGAAGCCCTAGGCAACATGCAATTCTTCGAATCCGTCACCAGATTATTACAGCCATTCGCCATTATTTTGATGATCTAGATTTTACTCTTACAGATGCCCCTATCTTTACAGCGAACGAATGCGAAGGTTCCAGCACTTTATTTACCACAGAATACTTTGGAGAAAACGCTTATCTTTCTCAAAGCGGTCAATTATATATGGAAGCCGCATGCCAAGCCGTGGGTCGAGCCTACTGCTTTGGTCCAACGTTTAGAGCCGAAAAGTCAAACACAAGAAGACATCTCACAGAATTTTGGATGGTAGAACCAGAAGTTGCTTATATGGACCTAGAAGGTTGTATGGAACTTGCCGAAGGTTTAATTCAAGCAATTGTCAAACGCGTTTTAGAACATTGCCCACAAGAGCTAAAAATTCTTGAACGAAACCTAGAACCTCTTGAATCCGTGATTGCAGGGCCTTTTCCGAGAATAAGCTATGATGAAGCCGTTGAAATTATCAAGAAATCAGGAACTCATTTTGAATACGGAGATGATTTTGGAGGCGCCGATGAAACCATTATCAGTAACGCTTTTAATCGCCCAGTCATCGTTCATAGCTACCCAACGGCCATTAAGCCTTTCTACATGAAAAAAGATCCGAAAAACCCTTCCGTCGTTCGAAACATGGATGTTCTTGCTCCCGAAGGATACGGTGAAGTCATTGGAGGCGGGCAACGAGAAGAGAAATATGAAACCCTTCTTGAATCGATTCTAGCGTCTGGTTTAAATCCTGAAACGTATTCTTGGTATTTAGATGTACGTCGCTTTGGAGCTGTTCCTCACGCAGGTTTTGGTTTAGGCGTTGAACGTTGTGTGGCTTGGATCGCAGGCATTTCTCATGTACGAGAAACAGGGTTATTCCCAAGAATGCCACAAAGACTACGCCCATAGGTTTTGTTGTTTTTTTCATTAAACGTCAATATTACTCTTGTTGACGGCAATGGTTTTTTCACTAAGTGAATTCTATATAGCCAATGTTGACGGTAATGGTATTTTCATTAAAACACATTAATACTATGGTTGACGGTAATGATTTTTTCACGATTAAATCTAAATAACCATTGTTGACGGTAATGGTGTTATCTCTTCGCTCGGTTGACTTTGTTTCGTTTTTTATGAATAACACCATTGTTGACGGAAACGATATTGCTTTTTCACTAAGTTGATTTACAATCAAAATCGTTCTAAAGCAATACTCCTTTCCGTCTGCTATGCAACTATTATGATTTAATTGAAAAGTATTATTTTTTTATTCAAACCTTCGCTATTTGCTTTCCAAGCAAATGACGCTTGGTTC
>Ga0172378_10000268_pt1 | contig 44567 bp, 32 predicted proteins | sample GrowelOW332metaG_FD_119755 | JGI IMG/M metagenome (GOLD analysis project Ga0172378, IMG submission 119755) | Groundwater microbial communities from an aquifer near a municipal landfill in Southern Ontario, Canada - Pumphouse #3_1 metaG | ecosystem: Environmental > Aquatic > Deep subsurface >...
CGTATTTCTAAGGTAGAGCTTTTTATAATTCATCTTTCACAGGTACAAGCGGACGCTGTTCCGCCTATATCCGGCGCTACAGCGAGCGCCGGCACTACACCACCCTTCTCCCCCAGAGAATCATCTATTGGTGAACCTGATATTATCGGGTTATCATCGAGTGAGCACAGGATGATAACACCTTGATATCAGCTTCATCACTGCATCAAACAAAGGGAAAGAGGAGTCGCTGTAGCAATATGGAAAATGCCACCCCAAGCTTGACATGACCTCAGTTGCGCTCAAGTATGTCTCCCTTCAGATAACGCTGTTTCAAACGCTTAAGGTCATTATATTGTGAAAGTACCAATCCCAGCAAAGTGAGGGCCAGCCCCACTATAGTGCGAATCCCGATGGGATCTCCCAGAATGAAAAACGCCAGCACAACCGTAAAGACGGGGATCAGGTTTGTAAAGATATTGGATTTTGCTACACCCAAGCTGCGGATTACGTCTGTGTACAGCACAAAGGCTCCTATGGTAGCAAACAGCGACATTGCGACGATAGTTGTCAAACCTCTGAGGGAATGACTGACCATAAAGAAATGATTGCCATCAAAGATCAGGAACATGGGCAAGAAATACAGAGCTCCGAAAAAAGACTGATATGCCACAATAGTCAGTGTGCTGTATTTCAAAGTAAGCGGGCGCACTGTGAGGCTATAGCCCACCGCACCAAAGATTGCCAGTCCCAAAAACTTGACTCCCTTTAGAGTAGCAGACAAGTCTCCGCTGCCATAGCTCATAATCCCTACACCCAAGCAGGAAACTATCACTCCCATAATTACGTAGATGCTTAGCTTTTCTTTCAAGATGAGCCAGGCACCGATAGCTGCGAAAATGGGGATCGTGGCAATGATGATACTGCCCATCGAGCTTGAAACGAACTGCATGCCATTTGCCTCTCCATTGAAGTACAGAAAAGGCTCAAAGAATGCCACTATCATCATGCGCCATAGGTCTTTAGCCTGCATCTTTTGCCAATGCCGACTAATGACCATCAGTCCAAAGAGCAGGACTGAGGCCAGAAATAAGCGTAGAAACACAATTTCATAAGGACGGTAGGTTTCGAAAGCGATTTTGTACCATACAAAAGTGATAGCCCAGAAGAACATCGCTCCAATGGCGCGCAGATATGTAATCCAGAGTTTCATTAGCTAAATTCTATCACTTCCCCACCGGGAATGTGCTTCAAAGCGCCGTCATCATTAATGTCCCGGCATACACCTGCTTCAATCTCGCCACTGTCTGTGTAGCCACGTATCTCCCAGAATCCGGGTATATAATGATCCATTAGTTCAATTCTAATGATGCTTTTGGCAGATTTGTAGCCCCAAAGATAGGGGATAAAAGCACGGATTGGTCCGCCATAATTCTCGTCCAAGAGCTCTCCGTCGAATGCCCAGGCAACCAGTGAGCGTTCCTTTTGCCCTATTGCCAGAGGAATCGAGGTGTCATACACATCTCCCACCGACCAAAAGCGCAGATAGCGGCACCCGGAAAGTATTTTTGCGTGATCCAGCAGGTTTGCGATCCTCACTCCCGTCCAGGCACCATACACAGACCAGCGGGTAACGCTGGTGAGCCGGGCATTAACTGTTTCTACCTGAAACTCCTGCAAATCCTGCCAGCTAAGCTTGACGGGATTCTCGCAAAGTCCGCAAATCTCCAGCTTCCAGTTTTCCCTATCCAAAGCCCCGGGATGCCCTTCAGCCCAGAAAACGGGGGTATTTATCTTAGCAAGTTTATGCATCTTTATCTCCCAAATGTTCGATGATATCTCCGGGTAACACGGAATATGAATGCTGCTTCCGGCACAATCTTTCTGCGGTGCTACCCATCAGCAGGGCAGCCGAGCAAACAGCTTGATATAGGGGCAGATTTTGGGCAGCAAATGACGCTATGATGCCTGCCAGAAGGTCTCCGCTGCCCCCGGTGGCCAAAGCGTCGTTCCCGGCACGGATCACCAGAGTTTTATCCCCGTCTGCATACAGGCTGCTATGCCCCTTCAACAGGATTGCACAGCCCCATGCCGCCTGAGCTTCGTTCAAGCGGGCGATGAGATCTGCATCCAAATCCTGTAGAGATATCCCCGCCAATCGGCAAAACTCCGCCTTGTGCGGCGTTAGCACAAAGTTACCTAGTTTCAGGAGTGGAATCAAGTCCCGGTTTTGCGCCAGTAACGTGATGGCGTCGGCATCTATCACACAAGGACATTCGGCATATTTCAGAATGATGCTTAGCAGGTGCAAGGCATATTCGTCCAAGCCCATTCCGGAGCCGATGCAAATGGCGTCGGCACGCTTGAGAAGCTCTTTCAGCTCCTTTTGGCAAGGCATATTCTTACTGGTTTCGGGAATGGCAAAATTCATCACCTCATCGCATGCTGCGGTGTAGAACGAAATTACTTCTTTGCGGGAGCAGATATGCACCAATCCTGCTCCACTACGTAAAGCGGATCTTGCAGATAGACGGACGCTACCCACATAACCCGGGCTTCCGCCAAAGATGTACACTCTGCCAAAATCCCCCTTATGTGCATTAGCAGGACGTTCAGGCAGGATGCACTCATTGTATATGTATGCAGCGGTGTCTTCCTTGTAGATTTCGGGAATACCGATGGGTATGCGTAAGAGCTTTCCACAGCGGAGGCAGCCATTTTGCAGGATATGGCCATACTTCAGCTCTTCGATGGCAAGCGTAAGGTCTGCTTTCATGCACTCCCCATTGCCATTATCTGCGTCCAATCCGGATGGAATATCTATGGCTACCACCACTTCCGCCATGCTGGAGAATGCGGTAAAAGCATTATGTATCAGAGGCGGCAAATCCCCTTTGAAACCGATACCAAAGACTGCATCAATCAGAACAGGGATCACTCCGATAGCTTCAAGCACCGATCCCCGCAAGTCTCGTTGAGAGTTGATATCAAAGATAGGAATATCCAGCTTTTCGCATAGTAAACGGTTGTTTCTGCTTTCTTCGCTCATCTTACCTGTCCCCAGACTGAATATCAGAATTTCGGGACAAAAGGCAAAAAGATGCCGGGCAATTACATAGCCATCGCCGCCATTGTTGCCTGTTCCGCAAAGCACTACCACGCCATCCTGTACCTGATCAGGATACTCCCTCATAATATGATCGGCGCAGCGAGCTCCCGCAACCTCCATCAATACATGGGATGGAATGCCAAATTCGTCAATGGTTTTTCTGTCGATAGCTTGCATTTCTGTGCGGGAAAGAATCCGTTCCATACTCACCTCCTGAAGTGATCGGCATTAAAGAGTTTAATCTCGATGGTGGTACCTTCGTTGATCGCACTTTCCACCACGCGGATCCTACCTTGATGGTATTCTTCTATGATGCGCTTTGCCAGGCTGAGCCCCAGCCCCCAACCTCTGGTTTTGCTGGTCACTCCAGGATCAAAGACCTTTTTCCATTCTCTGCGGGGAATGCCTTTGCCTTCATCGCGGATTTGGATATACACATAGGGATCCTTCTGGGTGGCAGTCAGGATGATATTGCCGCCCTTACCGGACATCGCATCCACACAGTTTTTGATCAGGTTTTCCAAAGTCCATTTGATCAATTCCTCATCCATCATCACATTTATTTGCTCGATTTTACTGATCAGATGGATATCGATACGAGAACCCAAGTGCGGCATACGATGACGAAAATACTCCACCACATCAAAGAGAACCTGATGTAGATTGTGAGGCTCCAACTTTGTGATGCTGCCCACTTTACCGAAGCGGGAGGCGATGTTGCGTAAATGCTCCAGATCTCCCCGCATGAAGTTCAATATCTGTGGCATATCCGGTCGTTCTACTCCTTCCGTGGGACTCTCTGCCATATAGTCTATCCAGCCCATCAGCGATGTAATGGGAGTTCCGAATTGATGGGCGGTTTCTTTGGCCAGACTTACCCACAGAGTGTCTTTCTCGCTGCGTTTCAATAATAGAAAGCCATAACTGCCAAAGAAAACTACCATCAGCGCCAAAAAGAGTTCCAGGATGATGATGTAGCGGATATAAGACAGAGATTGGGGATTGCTGAAGTAGATGTAGCCCATGGAATCTTGTTCGTTCAGCAGCGGGATCTCGGTCATGGATGATTGCCGGGAGAGCAGATCAAACTGATCAGCGATCGGCAATTGGTGAAAGCGGGCTGTTTCATCTACATTTACATTGCGCCAAAAGAGCGGTTCGCGGTTACGATCGGTTACTATGATCTCGTAATCTATGTTCTTTATAAACTGCTCAAAGGATATTGGCTTACTGTAAAAAGCATATCCGGTAAGAGTCCCCTCGTCGATCAACGGAGTTTGCACCATTTTGGATATATGCTCTTCCAATCTGGCCTTTGATGCTTCGGACAACTCTTCGTAAAGACTGTCTGGGCTAACTCCTACATTCTTCCATACCAAGGGCAAAAAATCATCATCCGTCACAATGATAGGGATCGGATTCTCCTGCATAAACTCGGTGGATATATAATCCCATAGCTGCTGTTGAAAATCTCGTTGTGCAGTGAATTGAAGGTATTTGGAGCTTACTTCGGTAAGCAATTGGGCATACTTCTCTGCCACTCTCAGATAGCCATCGGTATAGGCAATGTAGCGGGCAAATATGCGGGGAACGTACTCTTGCTCTGTTTTTGCTTTCTGGATGAGCACTTGAGTGTATATCGCAAAGAATACAAAGATGAATAGCGAGCCAAGTACTATGTATACTCTGAGATGATGAAAACGGTTACTTGGTTTTGGCCGATTCCCAGTGGGAATCGAGTTCCTCAAGGCTTGCTTCATGGATTTCGTCCTCGTTGTATTGGCTTTCCACATAGCGGAATCGACGGTAAAACTTGCGGTTGGTAGCTTTTAAAGCAGCTTCCGCGTCTATGTTCAGCTTTCGAGCCAGATTAACGATGCTGAACAGATAGTCTCCCAATTCCTCACTAATGGCATCCTGGTCGTTCTGAGCCAGTGCTTCCAGCAATTCCTCATGCTCTTCCTCTATCTTTTCCAAGACCGGCTTCATGTCCTGCCAATCGAAGCCCACCGAGGCAGCCTTCTCCTGGATCCGTTGAGCATGGATCAAAGCAGGCAGTGCGCGCGGAATACCGTCCAACACGCTTTCCCGCTCCTTCTTCTCCTGTTTCTTGATGCGTTCCCAATTCATCTTCACACTTTCAGCATCATCCACCTGAACATCAGCAAACACATGGGGGTGACGGTGTACAAGCTTGTTGCAGATCGCCTCCAATACATCCGTCATCTCAAAGATTCCTTCTTCGGAAGAGATCTGAGCTTGAAACACAATGTGTAGCATGAGATCACCCAGTTCTTCCCGCAAGGCACCATAATCCTTGTCTTCGATGGCCTCAACCACTTCGTAAAGTTCTTCTATGAAGTTTGGAACCAGAGATTCATGAGTCTGCTTTATATCCCAGGGACAACCATTATCCTTGTCCCTTAACGCTGCAACGATGTCCACCAAGGCTTGAAACTTAGTCATGCCATTTGCTCCTTTGAGCTGAGATACCAGAGAGTATCATTTCTTCAGACTGTTCGTTATCGCACTTACGCGGTGTTTATTGCGTTTGAACAGCTCAATCAGCAAAGCTACGGCTACGGCAAAGACGAATGCCACCAGAGTAGATATGATGCAGATTATCGCTCGCTTGGGGTAATCTCTTCGACCCGCCAGGCGCGGGGCATCCAGGATATCTATGGTGGGCATATCCTTCAGTTCCACCAGGCGCGCTGCTTCATACTGCGGATAGATGTATTCATACAGAGTACGGTTTATCTGCATGTTCATCTCCAGTCGCAGATGATCGGCAGTGATCTGAGGCAGTTTGCCCATATCCAGCAGATACTCTGGTGTATTCTTGTTTTCTTCCAGGTCTCGAATCTGCTTTTGGATGCTGTTTCTACGCAATATTGCCGCTTGCATCACCGGGCTGTTTTCGCCATAATTGGCCTTTGCCATTTCCAGGTCTAGATCTGCTTTCATACCTTCTGCGATCAACTCGGTATAAGATTTGATAATTGCTTCGCCCTGGGCTTCCAGATGCACCACTTTCGTGCTCTCTCCCATCTCCCGGCTGCGCTCGATCAGAGAATCCAGGCTAGCCTCTATCTCTTTCACTCTACCTTCCAGAAACTGACGGTTTAGCTTACCCTGTGTTACTTTCTGCTCTCTGTTGTATTTATCCAATTTCTGCAAGAGGTAATTCACCATATCCAAAGAAAGCTGTTTATCCTTTGAACTTATCTTGATGGAGATTAATCCGCTGGCATCGTCGTAGCCGGTAGAGAACATCTTGCCTCTCAACTTTTCTATGGCATCGTCCAGATTTCTCAGGCTGTCGGGATGAGTAAGTTTAAAGTAATCGATAAGTTTGAACTCCCGGATGAGGTCTTCGGCAAAGGTTCGTGATCTCATCACTGTAGTGAGATTCTCCGCATTTGGGGAGCCCTCGGAACCAAGCAGACTTGCCGCAACGCCGGAAAGCCCAGGTATATTTATCGGTAGTGACGAGGATTGATCTCCCACAGAGAAGAAGCTGGCTCTGGAACTGAATATCTGTGGAGTCAACAAACTATAAATCACTGCCGCGATGGCTACAATTAACACAATCGCGATGATCATCTTGCGATTTTCCGCCATGATCCTCAGTAGTTCAAAGATATCGAAGCTTTTATGTTCCATGAGCATTCCTTAGTCTATGCAAAACAATCTTTTGAAGAAGGACTTCTTGGCTTGGGGCTGTTTCAGAAGCTTCGCTTGCTCATCTTGCCTGATGTCCACATTCTTTTCTTTCAGGTATCCCATTATCACAAGCGAGGAGTCTCCCTGCATTTCTATTTCTCCAGCCAATACCACATCAGTGTTTTCGGGAGCGAAGATGCGGGCTCCTGGCAACATAGTGACACGAGCGTCTTTATGCATTTTCAGCTTTGCTCCTTTTTCCAAAGTAACATCGTGAGCTATTATGGTCTCTCCCTTAAGTGTCACCAAGCCTTCCACCCTGGACGGCAGAGTGTTCACCAGTTTCAGCAGCTTCGCCTCGCCTGCAGGGATTTCGATGGCGCATTTACCATCCTGTACCTGGTATATCTGCTTATCGTAAGGATCCATCAAGCCCACATTTTCCGAATAACCTTTGATGTATGGACTCAGAGTAATGTGCAGTGTTTGGGGATCTGCCTGAGGATAATGCTGATCATACAATGAGGGAGGCACCAAGTCTTCACTGGTAGCCACACTACTGTTAAAGTAATTACCACGGCGATTTACCAGCATCAAATAGGGCGTTTTATCCGCATCGATATAATACCCGCATTGTATGTACCCGCTATAAGGAGCTTCTGTTTGATTTTGCACATACATCGCTTTTACTGGTATCTGTTTGGGGATTACCTTGGACTTCGTGGGCTTTGTCATGATCGTTCCGGCGTCCAGCCATTCCATGTCTTGCAGGATGTTTCCGTACATATAGACCTTGGGATTGGAGTGCATGATGGCGTCCATTGCCTCCATACCGGGTACCGGGGACATGTGTTTCCCGTCTTTCATTATGGCACTCAGGCTTGTATATTCGCCATATCCATCTTGATCAATGTAGGATTGTAGTCTGTAGTGCAAAACCCCGTCCGCCTGATACACCAGGGGCAGATAAAGTAGAGCTTTTTGTGTGGCATATGGCGGTAAAACCCATTTTCTCCACGTATCCGGATCCCCCTTTTCCCATCTTCCGAATGCCTGTATGATGGGATAGAACTTTCTGGATGGATCCTCTTTGCAATAGCGGACTCCATGTTCATAAATCTGAAGCATATTGCTGTTCAAAACTTCCTGGAGGAATTCCCTGCCCTCTGCTCCCGGATTCAAGCTGTAGCCTTGAAGCATGGGATATATATCCGGTGCCACAATTCTTGGTTGAGCCGCACTAATAAATCCTGCCACATTGTCGTAATAGACTTCATTTGTTTTGTCCAAGACGATGTCTTCATACTTATAATCGTAGATTGCGGTCATTATATTGATATCTTCTTCCGCCATTAGTTCATCCATTATTCTATAACTGTTGAACTGAGGTTGTAAAGGTTCGTCGAAGGTATAGAAACCTAGTACATTCCCTTTGCCTTGGCTAATCAGATTCCGGGCCCGGCTCAGTAGTTTTGCCTTTTGGGCTTCGTCCATGGATCTCAATTCCCGGCTCATTTGATCTTCGATTTCCACATAGTCCAGCTCCAGGTTGCAGTTACCTTGCCAATACAAGCGTGCATTGAGGTTATCCAGAACGTACACACCAGTAGCATCAAGTTTAAACAGATTGGCGTCGATCAAATCCTGATAAGGTATCTTAAGCACAAAATCCACATAACCGTCCTCCCCGCGGGAACGCTCGTAATCTGCCAGTGTATATGCTGCCTCCTGAGCCGTACCCTTGGAAGATGATGCCGCAAGCGGGGTAGCCTTGGCGGCAAAGCCGCTTCCTTCCAGATTAAAACCCACCACTTCAAAGCGTAGAAGCTCCGTATCCGGTTTTACATCTGGAGCTATGTCCGCAAGCTTGAATCTATAGGTGACCCATAGATAATTGCCAGCATGAGTTGGAAGGTTTCTTCGATAAACGCGAAATGAATGTCCAAACCGCACATAGAAGCCATTTGGATTGGGCCAGCGATAGCGGAGATCCCCCATGGCATATCCTGGTTTATCTTTGCCCCGGATGCTTTGCCACACATATCCGTTTGAGGCCCTCGAATCTGCTTTTGCCCTTCCCGTGCGAGTAATCAGGTTATCATTACGCGATGCATACCAAAATCTGTTGTCTTTGCTGTCGCCGCGGTGGAGATCATTCTCATCCAGATATTCCGCCTCAAATCTCTGATAACTCGATGTTGTCATATATGAGATGGCATAATGCCTTTCATCAGCAGGGTCGTCCGAATACGACTTCTCTATGATCCATGCATCGATTTCGTGTTTATCCAGGGTTGCCAACAGTGCAGGAAAATCCGGGTCATCTTTTTTTGTCTCAACCAAATTGCTGTTGTAGCCCATTTCATGCATATAACGGCTCAGTGTCTCCCGGTGTTCCACCAGGTAGGGAAATCTATTGCTTAGATAAGAATAAGTACCTATCATAAACTCGTCTGAATGCTTTGCTCCTAGGTTCAGGCAAAGCAACAGAAGCAGCGGAACAATCCTGTATGCGCGTCTCATATCATCTCCAATGGTCTTTGTTTGTTGATCTACTCTGGTTAATCATCATATTGATCTTACTATAACTTCAATTCCATCCAGGGTTTCAGCACTTCCGGAACTCGCAGACTGCCGTCAGCTTGCTGATAGCTTTCCAATATCGCGATCATTAGCCTGGGTGTGGCCAAACCACTACCATTCAAAGTGTGAGGATGACGCATCTTGCCTTCGGCATCCTTGTAGCGGATATTGGCACGCCGGGCTTGAAACTCTCCAAAACTACTTACAGAAGATACTTCCAGATACTTCCCGCTGCCTGCCGCCCATACTTCCAGATCGTAGGTCTTTTCACTGGCAAAACTGAGATCTCCCGTGCACAGCGACACTACCCGATAGTGCAATCCAAAAGCTTTCAGTATGTCCTCGGCATCATGCAGCATATCTTCCAAAGCGGCTTCAGAACACTCCGGCTCTACAAAACGTACCATCTCCACTTTATTGAACTGATGCAAACGCTGCAAACCTCGAGTGTCCTTACCATAACTTCCCGCTTCTCTGCGGAAACAAGGAGTGTAAGCCACAAACTTTTGGGGGAGGTCTTTGTAGGACAGCACTTCGTCCGCATAGATATTGGTAACCGGCACTTCTGCGGTCGGGATCAGGAAGAGGTCATCTTCGCTGACGTGGTACATATCATCTTCCAATTTCGGCAGTTGCCCCGTTCCGGTCATAGTCTTTCTATTCACGGCAAGAGGCACCATCAGCTCCGTGTAACCGTGCTTTTGCAGATGATATTCCAGCATAAAGTTTATCAGTGCACGTTCCAGCCGGGCACCAAATCCCGTATAAATGGGAAATCCGCTACCGGATATCTTTGCCCCGCGGGGAAGATCCAGCATAGCGTTATGGTTTGCCACATCAAGATGATCCAAAGGCTTAAAATCGAATTTAGGCGGCTCGCCTTCATGGCGAATCACCTCATTCAAAGACTCATCCCTGCCGATCGGAACAGAAGGATGCGGGATATTCGGGATGCGGAGCAAGAGCGCATCCGCTTCGGCACTTACAGCGCTCAAGTCCAATTGGATGCTTTTGATCTCTTCTGCCACTTTTGCCATCTCTGCCAGCTCTTCCGCAACCTCTTCCCGTACTCTTTTCTTTTGGGCAATGATCTGAGACACAGAGTTTTGCCTGGCTTTTAACTGATCGAAATCATACTGCAGTTTACGGCGTTTTTCGTCGGCCGCCAAAAGCTCATCCAGATTCGCTTTTTCGTTCTTGTTTATAATTGCGTTTCGCACCACATCCGGATTTGCCCGGATATACTTCATATCTATCATCTATTGTGCTCCATATCATAGTGTTGTGCAATGTCAAGCATTTTTAGATAAGAATCGGAGTCCAGCGATGCTCCTCCGATCAAACCGCCATCAATGTCCGGCATGCTAAGTAATTCAGAGATGTTTTCCGGCTTCACGCTTCCGCCATACAGTATACATAACGATTCCGCCAATTCATCATGGTAAGCTACAGACAGCCATTTTCGGATGAGAGCGTGAACTTGCTGAGCTTGCTCTCCCGTGGCAGTGCGACCTGTGCCAATGGCCCACACGGGTTCGTAGGCGATGATCAGTTCTTTACCGCTGTAGAGATTGATCTGGTACAGGCATCCGGATAACTGGTCTTTGATCACTTTCTCTGTGATTCCGGCATCGCGTTGTTCTAAAGTCTCTCCAATGCAAAGGATTGGAACGATCCCCTGTTGCATCAGCTTCATAGCTTTTTTCCGTACAATTTCGTTGCTCTCGGCGTGATATGCACGTCGCTCGGAATGCCCTACAATACAGTAAGGCAGCTGCAGAGAAGCAAGCATGTTTGCGGATACTTCGCCAGTAAATGCGCCATCGCCATGTACACTCACATCCTGTGCGGCTACTTTCACAGGGCTGTCGTCAAATTCTCTGAGTAATACGGCCAAAAAAGGATAGGCAGGTGCTACGATTGGGATCACATTGCCTGTGTTCTTACCCTGCAACGCCTCTCTGAGTTTCCGAGAAAACTGCTTGGCTTCATCTAAACCCTTATGCATCTTCCAATTGCCGGCTATAATAAGTTCTCGCACGTTCACCTCTGATTCATTTTATCTAATATATACCAGTTTGGGGAAGGCGAAGATACGTCAAGATTTTTCCGAGAAACCCATAGCAGCCAGCAACTTTCAATTCATTTACCCCCACAGATCAAGCCCGGAACATCAAGCTGTGTTCAACGGGTCATAAAGCCGTTATAATCGAGTGAACACTGGACGATAACAGCTTTATATCTGCTTCAGAACGGCATAAACCATAGAGGGACAATAGTGATATAGTATACTACATGTACAAAGCAAAAGAATAAAAATAGGAAATGAACCGAATTCATTGGGCAATTTGCCTCAGTCGCATTATATTTTGAAGTATGGGGGAATTATGAAGCATAATAGTGACCTGAAAGTTCTGATCGAGTTTGGTTCAAACACTGCTAAAGTGCTTTCTGCAAATATGTCGGAAGGCAAAGAAGGCTGCTTCTATCGCTTACCTTTGCGGTTGGCATCCCAGATCAACGGCAAAGAAATGATGACTGCAGCGGGGATTAAAGCTATCCTGAAAACTATCGACGACGTTAAAAAACGCTTCCCGGAGACTGATGATATCATCCTTATCGCTACAGAAGCTTTGCGACGCGCAAGAAACAGTGACGAGATCAAAAAGCTCATCAGCGAACAATTTGGCCTGAAGCTGCGCATCCTGACATGGGAAGAAGAGGCCGAAGCGGCATATCGCGGAGTAATAGGCACAAAAGGTGTAACCGGATTCATAAACTGCTTCGACATCGGTGGTTCCAGCACAGAGATCATCAAAGGAAACAATGAGAAGATACTTTACAGCAAGAGTTTTCCCTTGGGAGCAGTAAACCTGAGCCAAAGATTTATCAGAAAACAACCACCCACGCAATGTATGTATCTGGGACTTCAGATGGAATTGGAACGAGAGCTAGCCTGGAACAACCCATTTGCCAAAAAATTGGTGGGAACCGGTGGAGCAGTGTACACCTGCGCAATGGTAGCACTGATGAATGAAGGGAAAAACGAAGCTGAAGCCCTGAAGGAAATTGACGGTTATGAAATGCGTAGAAGCGAAATACTGCGTCAAGAACGAACCTATCGCGCACTCACTCTGGATCAAATCCGCCTCATTCCCGGCATGGATCCTTCCCGCGTGGATATCATGCTGGCAGCGGTGATGATCATCAGCAGAATCATGGATAGCACAAAGAGCAGCAACTTGATCGTGAGCAACCGGGGTGTACGGCATGGAATCATGTTTGCCGAGGGAGTTCGATAAAGTCACCCTGAAAAAGAAAAGGATCTCACACCGCGTATATGCAAGATCCTTTCTATGATCCGGCCATTCAGCCTGCTGTCTGAAGCCGGAACTATCCCTTTGTTGCCCATCCATATGGTCTAGCCTTTGCTTCATTGAGGCATCAGCCTACAGATATCACAATACTCCTTATTGGTATAGTAAAAAAAGCCTACATCCATTATAGATGCCTGCCCATTACCCCTGAAGGATGCCCCGGCCTACAGATCCTACAACCTTCCGATCGCCCTTCTGCCTGATCCACCCAGCGCTATCTCGCTACCGAATAATGCGTGCGAAGATATACGATCCATGATGGATGTACGTAAATATATTGCAGGATTTGCACCAAATATCATGAGTATCATATTATATTGATATTCAATATGTTGTGAGGAATTATCTGATAGCGGATGTGGTAAAATCTACCACACTCATGGCGCAGTAGAAGGCAGATTTAGTCAGATTATGGTATTATTTACCCGGTAATTCGATGCCCAGACTGCTGATTTTCTTACTGAGGTTAGATTTATCCATCTGGAGGTAACTTGCTGCGCGAGTAATGTTTCCATCGTGAATCAAGAGTATCTTTTCCAGGTAATTTCGTTCAAACTGACGTACCGTCTCCCGATATGAGGTAGGAATGTCATCGAGTTCAGGATACTTTGTGGTAAAATCTACCACACTCAAGGTCTGCGATATCGAAAAAACAGCTGCGCGCTCCACAGAGTTTTTCAACTCCCTTACATTTCCGGGATAATCCTGCTCAAACAGCCATGCGGCCGCAGAGGGGGAGATGATCTTGAGGGGAATCTGATGCCTGGTGCAAAAGCAATGTAAAAAGTAATCCGCCAGAATGATGATGTCATCACGGTGATTACGCAAAGGCGGGATATCTATTTTAATGGTGCTGATGCGATAGTAGAGGTCGTCGCGAAATAAAGCATTTTCCACCATATCCAGCAGGTTTTTATTCGATGCGCTGATAATGCGGGTGGAAACTTTGCAGGGGCCTCCTCCAAGCTTTTGAATCTCCTGTTCGGAGATCACTCGCAGCAGTTTTGCCTGTACGGTCATGGGTAATTCACCAATCTCATCCAAAAAGATACTACTGCCCTGAGCATACTCAAAATAGCCTTTGTGAGAATTTGTAGCTCCGGTAAAAGCTCCCTTTTCGTAGCCAAACAGTTCCGATTCAAAGAGCTCACTGGGTATGGACGCACAATTGATGGTCACCAGATTCTTTTCATGCAGATCAGACAGACGATGGATGGCCATAGCCGCCAATTCTTTACCTACCCCGGTTTCACCGCAAATAAGGACCGGGGTATCGAAACGTGATGCTTTGATGATGGAATCATACACTTGCTTCATGGGCTCGGAATTGCCTATCATTCCGATCGACGAAAGCTGTAATCCATGCAGGTTTCTGCGCATCAGGATGTTGTCTTTGAGCCGTTCCAACCGGATAATGAGATGCTCTTTGGCAATAGGCTTTTCAATAAAATCTGTAGCTCCGTATTTGATGGCATTTACAGCATCAGGAATGTGCGCAGCGCCAGAGATCATTAGGATGGGCATTTCCGGATAACGCTCATGCAGCTCTTCCAACATGGCAAAACCATCTTGCAGAGCAGGATAGCACATGTCCTGCATCACCAAATCGAACTTATATGTGTTCAATGCAGCCTGTGCTTCTGCGATACAGGAAGCGGAGTGGACAATATAGCCTTCCCTGCGCAACAAATCTTCGATAAGCTTGCAAAATATCGTATCGTCATCAGCGATCAAAATACGTATGCTATTCATCTTGAGATCCTTTTAACCAGATGGAAACAGTAGTCCCCAGACCCTCCTCGCTTTGGATGTCGATCAGACCGCCCATGGAATCGACGATTTTGCGGGTTTCGGGAATGCCGATGCCGGTTCCGGATTGATTTGTAGTGAAAAACGGTTTCCAGATATCTTCCATGTATTTTTGGGGAATGCCTTTACCGGAGTCTTCAATCTCCACTAACACGCTGAGGTTGCCGCCGGGGCTTTGGTGCAGAGGAAATTCACGGATGCTGATGTGTAGGGTGCCGCCTTCTGGCATGGCTTCCGTGGCGTTGTTTATGATATTCACAATGGCTTCTTCAAAGCGGATAGGCTCGATTTTAGCATGGATGGATTTTAGATTGTAATTACGAATGATCTTGATGTTATCCCGGATCTTGGTGTTGCTAAGAGCATGCTCCACCGAAGGGATGAGATCCTGAACTTTCAGATCGTAATTGTGCATTTCGGTGAAGCGCTGGAATGCGTGTGTGAACACGCGTACCTTTTCGATTTCGCTTTTGATGATATCCAGATACTCGGCATCTTCCTGGCTGCAGTCTTTTTCCAGGGGGTCCAGAGCCAGAATCACGTTTGTGATGTGCCGGCGAACATGATGCGAGAGCCTGCGTGCAGTCTCTGCCCATTGCAGAGTATCGGATTCAATATCCGCCAGTTTTCGGTACATAAAGATGAAGTATCTACCAGAATAGCTATGAGATCTTTGCAGGCTTACTTTTAGCGGTTTCCCATTTAGAATGATCTCCAGATGCTCCTGACTGGACATACTGCGGCGCATCTTTGCCAGGGCTTCATCCAAATCTGGAGAGATGGTGCGCAAATGCTTACAATAACTTCGTGATTCATTTTGGGGAGCCATGGAAATAGCAACTTTATTCGCAAAGAGGATACAGCCCTTTTTGTTTACCAGAAACACGCCTTCATCCAGTAGATTGTAAGTGGAGATGGCGTCCTGCTTGCGTTTACTGATGTAGATTCCCATGTAGATAACGATTGCCAGAAGGATCAACATCAACCATAGGGCATGGGCTTTCAACAAGCGATATACCAGGAGAAAAAATGAGATATGCTGCAGATAGTAGAAGTGGATAGATTTGTCCATTATCACTGCAATTGAGGTTTGCATGCCCTCTGCACGGTTGATCACTCTTATACCCATCAGGTTCTGATCCTCCAAAGACAAGGGTGTGCGGGCTATTTCCAGCAGATCATGATTAAAAACCTGCAGTTCATCCTCGTTATTCAGGGCAATTATTTCTTTTTTACCGTTGTGATCGATATCTGTGATTGTACAGATACGCTTCACGTTCCGGACGGTGCGGCTATGGCATTCGTTCAAATCCTCGTCAAAACATATAATGCCTCTCAATGCATCAGATAATATCAAGCGATACTCTGAGGAGCTGTCCATGCGTTGCAAAAAATCATTATGATCAAACATCATCAAGCTTTTGGGTAAAGATAGTTCCTTTTTGCGGATAAGGCGCCCATCGTCGTAGCTAAACCGAATTATACAATCGGCATCAGTATTGTTGCCCCGCGTGGATGCTACAGCAAAGATGTCCAGCTTGCCGTCCTGATCCACATCCGCAACGTTCACAGTTAGTGCGCCTAAACCATCAAAGATCCTGTGCAAATGGGTCAGCTCACCTTTAGTGTTCAGTATCACTAAGTTCCCGCTGAAGTCGTTCAGACCGTCAATACTCATAGTATTGTTGTTGAAAGAGATGTTTGAGAGCAGGAACTCTTTGCTTCCATCCAGATCAAAGTCATCATAGAAGAATCCGGAAAAAACCGCCGGGCTGCGATAGAACCATTTTTGTGCCCCACTTTCCCAATCATAGGCGATCAGTCCCCTGGGATTTGAACTGTAACCATCATAAGCTGTACAAACGATCTCCAGCCTGTCATCTCCATCGATATCATCAATTATCTGCGGGACGAAGAAAGCGGTCCAGGTGTAGGAATCCAAGTCCATCAGCTCATCTTCACGGTAATATGGCACAAAGCCTTTGTTTTCACGTAATAGAGGTACTTGCCAAGTGTATTTAGCAGCTCGTAAGGATAAAGTACTACCATTGTTCATACTGTAAAACAGCCAAGTGCTTTTGTCTTTCGGATTCTCAAGAACTTTCAGGGCACCTGGGCGATAATTTGCAGTGTTGATTTGTGAAATGGTTTTACCTTCTTGATTGTTGATCTCGATCCTGCCCAAGTTATTTTCATAGAATGCAGATATCTGAAGCTCTCTGCCATCACCTTTGAGATCGGCAACGATTGTGTTGATTGCAGGATTTTCATAGCGATTTGTCCTTTGAAGCTTCAGTTCGTGAGTAAGAAAGCTTTGTGTGAACCAACAGGATCCCAATAGAAACGAAAGTAAAAAAACAATTATCGTTCTTAGTTTCATACGCACTACATCCTCATGTTTTACGGTTGTAACTCGGTGGCTGTTTGGATCATGAATTTCAGCTCTGAGTCTGAGGCATAATTCTGCACATAGTCCCATAAACTGTGCCAGGACAGTCCATCGACATCTACCTCATCTCTGAGTAATTTAGCAAAGAGCGCAGTAAACACATAATCCCGCATGTCTTGTTGCGCTTCAGCTGAGGCGGTTAGGCTGGGATCATACTCCTCGTAGCGAGGTTTTGCAGAATGAGGACTATGATAGTAAAGCATCAACTTGCCCGCACTATCGCTTTGGATATCGGCAGTATCAGGCAACTCTATCTCAAACAAAGCGGAAATGCTCTGCCCCGAAGTCAACATATTTGGAGTGAACGAAGCACTGGATGTAGCGCTACTCTCATCCATACCACTCACTGCGATCTGACGATAGCGGGTAATGCTGGAACCGGAAAAATCAAACTTTAACTGCAGATATTGTGCTGTAAGAGGTACATATTTCAATAGGCCCGCTTGGAGTTGATGCTGGAATTCCTTCAGACTATCCACATAGATGTATCTTGCTGAACTTTCACCAGATACCTTGTACAGATTGTTATCCTGATACAGATCCAAGCCCAAACCTAAAATCGTGCATAAAATCCCTTGTTTGTGTGCCAGAGCCAGAGTGCTAGCCATATCTTGCAGGATCTGTTCAGAGTAAAAGCCATCACTGAAGAGCCACATTTCGCCATACATGGGTACACTTAGTGTATTGGGGAAGATTCCATGCTCTAACTGTGCAGTTCCATTATGCTCCAGTTTTATGGCCTGCTGTAGTGCTAATTGTAACGCATCAATCACATTTCCGCTTCCAGAAGCCGATATCTTATCCAAAGCTAGGTAAGCAGATGCTTTATCCTTGCCATCCACCGAGATTACAAGCGGATCTTGTCGCGCGCAGATAATTGTGAGCCGGGTGTCCTGATTCATCTGCTCAATAAAACAACGTAAGCTCTCTTTGGCCAGATACAGCTTGTCTTCAGTTCCCATTCTGCCGGAACAATCCAGCACCACATACAGGTTTCGGGGATTTGCTTTCTCTGTATTTAGTACGGGAGACTTCATTCCCACATACAAAAAGCTCCGGTCAGGATCATAGGGATGCCGCATAATCTGGGTTGCCACTGTGAAAGCATCTGCTGACGAACCAGAAATATCTGGTTGCATATAAGCCAGCATCTCATCAACTCTCGGAGCATTCGGATTGGGCAGCCTGCCGGCAGAAAGAAGACGGCGGAGATAACTGAAATATGCTGTGTTCACATTTACAGATACATCGGTCAAAGGTTTGGCAGACACATCATAAAAAGGCATGGAACTAACGGGCAGAAATGCTTCAGGTAATACCGGAGGCATGTATGGTGCGGCATAAGCGCCACTAACCGGCACCGGCTGAGGCATCAGCATATCCAGGGACGAATGCTCAACCGGTATTATGGGGATAGTAAGCATGAAAGCGATTGAGGGGGAAGACTCCATCCGCACGTTACAGAAGCTGTTTCGGGCAGGATGCACTCTCACATCTTGCCGGATACTCTCGGCACCGGGAAGCTGAAACTCCAGGCTGTAGATACCGGGAACAAGGGACTTGATGCTATATTCCCCCAGCGGGCCAGTATGCAAGCTGCGCACCTGAGCCTGTTGAAGATACACATCGATTCGCACATCTTCCAGCCCTGTTCCATCTACAGCTCTGAACACACCACCAATCTGCCCCATGGGCATCACTTCAGAGTTGTGGCTGAAAAAGCTTCCATAAAGTCCTGAGACCATTATTAGAAAGGCCATGATACATACAGTAAACATCCCTTGTTGCTTTCTGGACATCATTTTCTCCCATAATTAACATAGATTCCAAGTTTTTGTGCCAAAGGATATTCAGTCAAGAAAAAAGCTTTGGATGAACTTCATTTATATGTGGATATGTCCAGGATTGATGGCTCCCAGATGATTAACATCCATTCTTTATCATCTGTTGATAATATTCCTCATATAAAATGAGGAATGCAAGCCAAGCGAAAATACTTGACAGAAAGCCGGACGCATAATTTTTGGATTAAACATATGGAGGATTAGTCCTAATTGGTAAGGCAGCGGTCTTGAAAACCGCCGGGTTCTGCCCATGGGGGTTCGAATCCCTCATCCTCCGCCAGAGTATAGAAGTGTAATTGATATATAGATAATTTGTGCCAGGAGAGGTGACCGAGCTGGCTGAAGGTGCACGCCTGCTAAGCGTGTGTAGGTCAAAAGCCTACCCAGGGTTCGAATCCCTGCCTCTCCGCCACATATCTTCGAGTTGGGCAGTCGCCAAGCGGTAAGGCAGCAGGTTTTGGTCCTGCCATACGGGGGTTCGAATCCTCCCTGCCCAGCCACTTTATTGTTGGGATGTCGTCTAATGGTAGGACAGCGGACTCTGGATCCGTATGTGAGGGTTCAAATCCTTCCATCCCAGCCATTTGCCTTAACCCGGTTTCAGCCGGGTTTTTTCGTATGGGGGATACTATTGCTGTCCGAAGGCGTGGAGTACTTCGGTGCTTAGTTTACGTGCAAGGACTTTACTGCTGCGTTTCAATGCTCCACTTTCATTTCTATCGCCCTGATTTGCCGATGCAGATACCCTGAAGAGTTCTGTATCTTTATACATCAACATCAAAGTAGCTGCCAAATTTACGAAGTGCTGTTTGTTCATCTCTCGGGATTCCCGAAGCTCTATATCAACGATCAATCGATAATTTGATTCCGGAGCAAGGCTGAAATCATGCTCTTTTAAAGTCTGTTTCAATTCATTCTCTATCTGCAGATCGTAATCGTTTCGAACTATTATTGATAGGGGCATCTGTTGTTTTGCTCTTTGGATTTCCTGCAGGATGTAGTCTTCCCTGATGCTGGGATATCGGTTCTGAGTCACTGAAGTGGTAAAAGCGTTATAATAAAAGTAGTTCGTTTTGTTTTCCTGGAATAAATACTGAGCTTGAATATAATTTTTGATCGTATCCGGAAGTTGATCGCGAGCTTCCATTTTGAGCATTATTAGTTGTTCGTTGTTGTCGATTATGCTACTGTAATGGGTCAGCACCTTATCCCTTTCTATGGCCGCCAATGCATGCCACAGGTGAGCAGATTCATCGTACCAGCTTTCCTTGATCTCAGCAAATTGAAGACTGCCCACAGTGTAGGTTCTTACATCAGAAGAAACATGCTGGCTGTACTTGTTGGTAGTTTTTTTTGCATCCCGTTGTTCCATAGCTTCTTCAGTAACCCTGAGCCCAGAAGATATTCTGGTCTCAAGGAATCCTGAGAGACTTGACAGGGCGTTTGCTTTTGCTGCTTCGGCGGTCTTTCCTGTTCCGTATGCTGTGGCATATAAATCCTGAGGATAATACTTTGAGGGAGCAGCAATCCATTCTGGTGGTTTGTTGGTTATGGCAAGTGCGGGCAAAATCAAAACCGATATAAGTACTAAATTTAGCATACATTTTTTCATGATGTCGTGCCTCAATCATTGCGGGGAGAGGATTGCCCCCTCCCCGTATGTTTTTAGATCATGGTAGTTTTATTTCTGCTGGCACTTCGATATTGTTTACCGAGGCTATCGTTAGCAAATTTTTCAGGGTATTGCCCTGTTGAGAGAGCATTGTAGGGATTTCTGCCGCCATAGAAGCTGCCGCAGCAAGATTTTTGGCTTCTTTTGTTTTTGCTATTCCCTTCAGGGATTTGGAATTATCGGTATATTGTTTCACCGCTACCACCAGCGCAGTTTCCCTGATCACTGCTGAACCCATGCGCATTAATCCGGCTTTCATCCAGGCTTTTTGTAGCTCACTAAGTTCAGTCTTGTTGTCTGCCATTTCCTGTAATCTGGCTTCGGCTTCAGCAGATTTTTCCGTCATTACTTGCCCTGCATTGCCCGCTGCTGCTGCATCTGTTGCTGCCTGTGCAGCCACTACGTCTTTTCTGAGATCCAGAGCTTGCAACATGATTTCATTAGCATATGCTATATCTTCTTTGGCGGATTGAAACTCTACCATGATAGGCGTAAAATCCTTGCCCATTGATGCCACAGACGCATACAAACTCGGAAGAATAGTAAGCACATCTCCAGAAATACTATTTGCATAAGCTATCTGTGCTTCCTCTGTTTCAAACTGGGAATCATCCAGAATCAACTGGAATTCAGCCGTGTCTTTTTTCTTTTTGGCAAATGCCCCGAAGACAATTATTACCATAACCAGACTTACAATGATTTTTTTCATTGTTCTCTCCTTTTTTATACTACATCCCCATTTTGACTCGTAGCTGATCCACAAGATCTTGGGATGCTTTTGTAGATGCTTCGATGAGAGCGTTTGTCTTTGCCACGGTTGGGTTTTCGCCCAATCCGCTAAACTGTACCGGACCCACACTGCAGATCTTGGTGGCAAAACGCTTTCTGAGATCCATGATGTAGCTGTTTACTTTAGCGTAGATTTTGTATTGACCCGTTACTGGATCAATCTCTTCCTGTCCCAGATCCAAGAGACCTATTGCGAGAAAATCCAAGCCGGCATCACGAGCCAGATCGGTAGCTTCTTTCTGAGTTGAACTGGCCACTTCTCCGATGGAAGCAAAGTCAAATGCTAGCTGCTCCGGAGTGATATCCGCTTCATAAGCCGGCACCACATCAATTCCCGCTTTATTGAAGATCTCCGTTACCTTGGAATCTATCTCCTGTGGATTGAAGACCCGATAGATAATACCCTGGCTGCTTTTTACCACCGATCCTGAGGATTGGAATGTCGAGAGAGTAGCACTATCCGTATTGCCCTTGGAGCTGTTTCTGTAAACAGTAGTGGTCACAATATTTCCGCTGGTGTTGATATTGGTGTCTGTTCTATTTTCAAATTGGCTGTTTACATTTGTATCCTGTACCGTGTCGGATGAACTATGCATTTTGTCCAAGGATGTAGAACTGCTCGAGGTTACAGACAAGGCTGCATTATCGTCTTGATAATGTACGCTTCCAGACACAGCAGCATCGTCATGCGTTTTCAAGGTTGCTGCCGCAGTGTCTGTTTGCTGGATAACGCGAGTATCGGAAGAGCCATGCCCTTGCGTAGTAGTAACGATGTCGGTGTTGCCGCTTATCTTGCTGTGCTGAACGCGGTCATTATCGCTGGAGGCATTATAGCTATGTGAAGAGGAGCTGGCGGCAGTTCTGTTCACAGTATCGTCAAAAGCTTCCACCGCACTTACCTCCCGTGCCACATAGATAAAGCTAAGGTACGTATCCTGCTGCAGTTGTCTGCTGGATTGAGATCGTTGATTCGCCAAAAGATCAATCTGAGCATCGTTGATGGATACTTCCAAGTTCATCTGCCACTTGCCGTTCACCAATTCCCCTTCATTCAATTGCGTTACTTCCAGAATATATATATTGAGATTATCCATTATCTCGGGGAGGAGTGAATTGATCAGTTGCAGGCGTTGGGATTCAAGAGTCGCAGCCCATTTTTTGATGGCTTGCTCTTTGCCATTTTCAAAAACCCTATTGATTTCTTCTATGGAGGGTTTCTTTTTCCGGATATCCGTTTCTCCCTTCACCTTTACTTTGGTAATGGCATACATACTGTTTATCACAAATGATAGAAGCACACAGATGAAGATGTTCTTCAGAAGTTTTGACATCTTTTTATCACTCCTTTTTTTCCTTTTTTGTCTCTCATGAGTTCCTTATCTGCCTTAAAAGTATCAATCATTGTTTTTGTAACAGCGGTTAACAAAACTTCATTGAAATTGGCAAAATCGTCCACGACCTGATTCTTTACCGTCAGCTTTGCCGCTCCATGCTTCACCTCATTGTTCCAATACACATCACCTAATTCAGCATCATAGATCTTCACGTTGGTATAAGCCCCATATACATACACTCTTTCAGTGTTTTTTTCCGAATGCAAAGCTTTATAGAACTTATCCACATGGATGGCCAGATCGTAGCTGGCAGCAGGGATACTGAAATTCTGCATTTCAGCGTCAGAGAAGGAGAGTGCCATCTTTTGCCCGGCATAATCCCTGGAATAGGGTAACATGGACACATTGAGATCAAACGCTAAAGCTTCTGTTGCTTGATTGGCGATCAGGGCAGCATAACTAGCTTCATTCTGCCCGCTGTCTGTGATCTGATGCAAAACATCGTCGCTGAATGTTATATCACTCACTTTCATCGATAAAGTGCCGCTCTGTGCGAGATATACTTCAGCTACACGCCGGCTAAGACCGTTTATCACCTGTTTCTGGATTATCTCGTGAATCGTGTTTATGATGCGGGTCTGCAAAATATCGTCTTCAGAACCTTCAATGATATCCAGATACGCCACTTTCACAGGATAAGATTGAATTACTCGCATCTCATCATAATCCAGAATATTCAATGAGAAACCCAGATTGTAGATCAGCTTTACATACTCTCCGATCTGCTCAAAATCTACGTTCTCTCGCAATAGAGTGATAGTCATTGCCAGTCTGGTATCAATATTCGTGAAGACTAATTCGAAGTTACCAAAGACCTTGTTTTGTTCAAACATTCTAAAGAATTCTTGTTCCAATACGGAAAGACCGGAGGAATCCTTTTGTGCAAACAACTGATGAGTATATTTGTATCTTTGAGGGATATTGGCATAATCTCCACTAAAGCTAAATCCAGCGTATCGCACTTGATTCTGTGCAAACGCAGCCTGGCTCAACACAATAACCAGTAAAATCAGACAGAATTTCTTCATTGAACATCCTTGTGATCTGTGCATTTTTGTGTCTTTGGCAATGCGTCATAACAAATCGTACATGTGAATCCACGACCCTTTAACGCCACAATATCCAGAGCCAGACACACAATAAATCTAAAGATAGTCTTTGAATAAATATGTCAAGAACTATTATCTACTCTCACATCCCCCGGTTGTAAAACAGGATACAATAAGCTGGTTTTCTTCGTGCCATTTTCCCTTATAGGGATTCATATTGAATCTGGAAACTGAGCAGAAGCATCGAGTGACGAGCTCTGACAGGCGATAATAGACAAAGTCGTATATCTTCTTCCAAGTTTTGTTTCTATACTTCATAATGGCAGGGAATGCCAGCAAGTACTTATGTGCGAACCTCTTCAATGAGTACAGGAAACACATTGTAAGCAAAAGAATCGGATTCATGGTTTGTAAACTTATATATGATGTTAATTGTATACTTTCCCAGCCTTAGACTTGTTTCAAATGACGGTGGACTTCTTCGATTTTCCAACGCATTTTACTGCAAGACAATATATGCAAATATGTCGATACAATCTGTATATCTTGTTGTCGTGCTCAGCCCTTACACGCCCTATAGAGTTCTTTGGCTTTCATACCTGCCACAGTTGCGAAATCCGTATCCCGGGAAGCAAAGATGATACCGCGGGAACTATTGATGAGAATCCGTGGATCTGCAGGACTATCGATGGCATACCGTAGTACTGCATCCAAATCGCCTCCCTGCGCACCTACTCCGGGGATCAAAAAAAGCCTGCCCGGCATCATCATTCTCATTTCTTGCAGATGGGACACTTGAGTAGCTCCCACCACTGCACCCAACCTGCTTTCATCAAAATCCGCCAGCCACGATGCCACTTTGTGTCTCATATCGGCTTTATGAAAGAAATCATCCGCACTTGGGTTTGATGTGAGCGCCAGCGCAAAGGCAAAGCTGCCCTCATGTTCCAGCAGAGGCAAAAGCACATCTTTGCCCATCAAAGGATTGATAGTGATGGCATCCACCTTGATATCTTTGAAAAACGCCTCTACATAGCCTTGCATGGTACTGCCGATATCGCCCACTTTACAATCCAGAATCACGGGGATCTGCGAGGGAATATAGCTCACAGTTTTATACAAGGCTTCCAGCCCCCGGATGCCGTCAGCCAGATAGAAGGCAAGATTGGGTTTGTATGCCGTGGCATAGTCCGCTGTAGCATCGATGATGGCACGATTGAAGTGCCAGATCGGATTATCCGCCTTCTGCAAGCAAGGAGGCAGCAAATCGAGCCGGGAGTCCAAGCCTACGCAGACATGGCTTCCCAGCTCTTGATAACGGTTCTGATACTTAAGCCAAAACGATTTTGACACTATCTTCTCCATCGATCTCATGGAGAGCTACTTTGATGATTTCCTCTTTGGAAGTAGGCACGTTTTTGCCCACATAATCTGCTTTGATGGGCAATTCACGGTGTCCTCTATCGATGAGCACTGCCAGTTGAATATTCCGCGGACGCCCAAAATCCATCAAGGCATCGATGGCGGCACGTACAGTTCTTCCGGTAAAGAGCACATCGTCCACCAGCACCACAATGGCGTCTTCGATCTCGAAATCCAGTTGAGAGCCCTTGATTACCGGTTGATGGGCAATGGTGGAAAGATCGTCCCTATACAGGGTGATATCCAGGACTCCCACAGGCACTTCCTGATTGGAGATGAGCTTTAGGTAATCTGAAAGCTGATTTGCCAATGGGACTCCACGAGAGCGGATGCCAACCAGGCGGATCTTTTCCAAGCCCCGGTTTTGCTCGATGATCTCATGTGCCATACGCTGAATAGAGCGCTTCATCTGAGCGCTGTCCATGATCTGGCTTTTAAATTGCATTGCAAATACTCCTTAATCGGCTGTTATCACGGCCAAGACATCGCCTTTACTTACATTTGTTCCGGCAGACAGCGGAGCCGCACTGATGGTTCCATCCACCGGTGAGGGGATGTTGTTATACATCTTCATAGCCTCCAATACCAACACGGTCTCGCCACGCTTTACCTTTTCTCCCACTTGTTTCTCGTACTTCACCAGCATACCGGGCATAGGCGCATCGATGGACTCTCCGCCTGGAACGACTGGAGCGGCAGTCTTTGCAGCAGGGGCAGGTGCGGGAGAAGCAACGGGAGCAGGTGCAGATACTGGTTTAGGTGCAGCCACAGGAGCGGCTGGTCGGCTGGAAATCACTCTCGGTGTTCCACCTTTTTCCGCAACTTCCACCAGATAGTAGCTACCATCCACAAAGACGTCGAACTGACGCGCATCTTCCGGTTTTGCCGGAGCTTCCGGTTTTACCATCACTTGCCCGGCTTTGGCTTTGGATATCAATTCCTGCTCGGCTTCCACCTCTTCCAGGGTTCTGGCTTTCATCTCTTCCGGCATGGGATCCATTCCGTATTTGATGCGCAGGAATTTCTTCCCAGTTATGTTATAAAGAGCTACAATCAGCTGATCATCAAGGTTTTTAGCCAAGCCTTCGGTTTCTTTTTTCACTTGCTCCATCGCCGGAGGTATAACATCGCCGGGGCGCACTGTGATGGGCTTCTCACCTTTGGGATAGCCCTTTAGCGCTCTGGTTTGCAAGTCCTTATCGATCGGTAATGTGGTTTTGCCATACAGGCCGTAGCAGAGATCCTTCACCTGCTCTGTGATGCGTGAGTATTCACCGTCTTTGGTATCAAACAGTGCATTGTTCACACTCTGGATACCCACTATCTGACTGGTAGGGGTCACCAGCGGAATCTGTCCCAAGTCCTTACGTACTTTGGGAATCTCTTCAAACACATCTTCCAACTTATCCAGTGCGTCCATCTGGCGCAATTGATTTACCAGGTTCGAAAGCATTCCGCCCGGAGTTTGGTGGATGATCACATCTGTATCGATGATGGAAAACTTTGTATTATCTACAAAGTGCATATATTTGGGGATGTCTTTCTCCATCTCTTTGCCGATCTTATTCAGTAGTCTGATATCGAAACCGGTATCGCGATTTGTACCCAATAGGCTGATTACCAGCGGTTCCACGCCGGGGTGGGAGGTGCGATAGGCATACGGCCCCACGCAGGTATCGATGATGTCCACTCCGGCTTCAATGGCCTTGAATAGCGAGAGATCGCCCATACCGCTGGTGAAGTGCGTATGCAGATGGATGGGAGTTTTCACGGCGGATTTTAATGCCAAAACTAGGTTATATGCATCGTAAGGCGCGATCAATCCCGCCATATCCTTGATGCAGATGCTGTCCGCACCCATCTTCTCCAGTTGTTTGGCTTTGCTTACATAGTAGTCCACATTATAGATATCGCCACCCATTCGCTGCTCGGTCAGGGAGTAGCAGATGGTGCCTTGAAAGTGTTTATTGTTCTTTTTGATGATCTTCACTGCGGTTTGGAAATTACGAAAGTCGTTCAGAGCGTCAAATACTCTGAAGATGTCGATGCCATTGTCGCAAGCGCGCTGGGTAAATGCTTCCACCACATCATCAGCATAGTTTTGATATCCCACCAGGTTCTGTCCTCTCAACAGCATGGAGAAAGGAGTTTTGGTGATGTGTTTTTTAAGTGTTCTGATGCGTTCCCATGGATCTTCGCCAAGGTAACGGTGCATGGTATCGAAGGTAGCTCCACCCCATACTTCCATGGAATAGTAGCCTACTTGATCCATCAGCTCTGCCACATGCAGCATGTCTTCTGTTCTACCTCTGGTGGCAAACAGCGATTGATGACCGTCGCGGAAGCTGAGGTCTTGTATTTTGATAGGATTACTGGCTTGAGGCCGATGAGCTTCATAACGCATCTTGGTCATTTCGAGGATGCCGTGTTTATCCATTAGTTCTCCTTTATTATCTACTTCTTTTTATCATTCTTCTTTGAGTAATGTCCCGGTATTGCATCGTCTGAGCACGGGCATAAGCCGGCCAGGGATGAGAGGGATTGCCGGGCAGAGGCCGGCTATAACTGATGGCACTTTCTTCGGAACTGATGAGTGCCAATACTGCCGAAACTGCTGCCAGAGAGCGTTTATCGTGTTTCATTACGCCGTCCTCATGCGGGGATGTTTCCGTGTTTCTTGGGTGGCAAACTCTCGCTCTTTGTGCTTAACACTTCCAGAGCGTCCACCAGGCGTTTGCGAGTCTCCGAAGGCAGAATCACCGCATCCACATAACCTCTGGAGGCTGCTACATAAGGATTGTTGAAGCGTTCTTCATAATCAGCGATCATCTCCGCCCGCTTCGCCACCTGATCTTCTGCCGCGGCAATCTCTTTGCGGAAGATAACGTTAGCCGCACCCTGTGCGCCCATCACTGCAATCTCTGCAGAGGGCCAGGCAAAGACCATATCTGCGCCCAAATGACGTGAACTCATGGCGATGTAGCTGCCACCATAGTCTTTTCGGGTAACCACAGTCAGTTTGGGCACCGTCGCTTCGGAATAACACCACAACAGCTTGGCTCCATGACGGATGATGCCGCTGTGTTCCTGATTGGTCCCGGGCAGATAGCCGGGAACATCGACAAAAGTAATCAGCGGGATATTGAAAGAATCGCAGAAGCGGATGAAGCGAGTGGCCTTGTCCGAGGCATCGATATCCAGGCAACCTGCCAGCACTGTTGGCTGACTTGCCACGATACCCACGCTGCGCCCTGCCAAACGCGCAAAGCCTACGATGATGTTTTGAGCATAATAGTAGTGCGGTTCAAAGAATATGCCGTCGTCCACCACGCTCTTCAATATGTCGCGCATATCATAACCCATACGGGAGCTATCCGGGATGATGTCGTTCAATTCCGGACAATCCCTCCAGGGATCGTCAGCCGTCTCCACAAAAGGAGGATCTTCCATATTGTTCGCAGGCAGATAGCTCAATAGCGTCTTGATCTGATCTATGGCTTCAGCATCGCTTTCACAGGCAAAGTGCGCATTTCCGCTCTTGCTATTATGAGTCATGGCGCCTCCCAGCTCTTCCTGGGTTGTCATTTCGCCTGTAACGGCTTTGATCACATCCGGGCCGGTGATAAACATGAAACTGGTGTTTTTCACCATAAAGACAAAGTCCGTCATAGCAGGAGAATATACTGCTCCACCGGCACAGGGCCCCATGATGGCGGTAATCTGCGGGATCACTCCGCTGGCACGTGAATTGCGGAAAAAGATGTCGCCATAACCCTTCAGGGCATCCACACCTTCTTGAATGCGGGCACCGCCGGAATCGTTGATCCCGATGCAAGGAACTCCGCTCTTTAGCGCCATATCCATCACTTTACAGATCTTTGCAGCATGCATCTCGCCCAAGGACCCCCCCCGGGCAGTAAAATCCTGTGAGAAGGCAAAGACGTGCCTACCATTTACCAAACCGTGACCGGTGATCACGCCATCGGAAGGAATCTCGATCTTTTCCATGCCAAAGTTGTCACAACGGTGACTTACAAACATATCCAGTTCCCTGAAAGTCCCGGGATCAAAAAGCAGATTCAATCGTTCGCGAGCGCTCAGTTTTCCGGCTGCTTTCTGCTTGGCAACGGCTTTTTCGCCACCCATCTGCATTATCTTCTGTTGTTTGTCCTTTAGCTTTTGGATATTCTCCTTTGTAGTATGCATCTATACCTCTTTTTATTAGTATTTACTTATTCACTTCAATAAAAATGACAGCAGGAAAAAAGTCCCCTGCTGTCAATACAAAAATATCCGATCCCGCAAAATTACGGATTACAAAAGCATTCCAAATCGGATGCTAAGGCTTTCTTACTGAGTTACAACCACTCTCAGATTCTTGGTGGAGACCTTCATGTCTCCGCCGCAAAGCACATAACCCTTGAAAAGCTCGGAGGAATCCGTAATGCGGCTGAAAATCCAGCTTTGACTTCGAGCGTCCTGATTTGATTTCGGAGATATCCGGACATCGCCATCAGTCCATTCACCATCAAAGAATATCACCGTCTTTCCCAAACTGAGATCAGCACTGGTGGCGATCCTGGTGGATGCTACCCAACGTGCCCACACTGTAGATCCATCCTGAACCTTCAGCATCTGACCCTGATTGTCCGTCTGAATGCTTGGAGTCTGCACGACCTTACCCAAAAATACCAAATCTCAGGCAGTATCATTGGGAAGAGCTTCTTCCATAAAGAAGTAATCGGTAGCTGTCATGAAATGTGCATCCTGCCCCGCAATGGGTGCTACGGCAGTTTCTGTCGCTTGAGTATTCAAAATAGGAATATTGGGGAGTAAAACCACTTGCGGAGTACATGCCCAGATGAACATCATAACAATGGGGACCTACAAAGTAAGGCAACGCTTTACAGTCAATGCATTTGTCTTCATTATCTCCTCCTCCGGAACATCCGGAATATTCATCATTATTGCCATCATACATGACTCAGGTATTTTATCAAATGAAAACTGACCCTTTTAGGTTATTAAAGATATTATACTAAAGAATTTGATTACCACAGTTTTACACCATTATTGTCTGATGATGGCTATCTTAGCTAGGGATTTTCTCTCTCCCTATTCTATATGTGAGACATCACTGGGACAAATCCTGTATGCCGGTTCTCTACGCGGGATTTATGCCCTTTGGGGCACTAATAGCAGTTACCTATCCGGGTTGTTGCACTACCCATTACTTGATTGCTAGGTCCCCAGAAGTAGGGCACCCAGCTAGTGTCATGTCAAGCATGAGGTAGCAATCTCCGTATTTCTACAGCGACCGAAGGGAGCCTTTGGATCATTTCTTCTTTCCCTATGTTTGATACAGTGTTGAAGCAGATATCAAGCCGTTATCATCCTGTGCTCACTCGATGATAACCCGATGATATCAGGTTCAAGTATAGATAACTCAAGGAGGTAAGGTAGCATTCCGATGCTACTGGGAGTTATTGTAAGGTAGCATTCCGATGCTACTGGGAGTTATTGTAAGGTAGCATTTCGATGCTACCCTGCTTTTTTCGGAGGATCGGAATCCTCCATTACCGATCGGAAAGCTCAGTAAAGAATTCAGGTTGACAAAACACCACTAGCAAAGATTATGTTCCAGACGATTTATATCATGGGGAAGTATATTTGAATAACGAGACTACATCGATGAACGAACTTGATCTCATTGAGGTCATCCGCATCATCCTGAAAAACAAGGGGCTGATCATCGCGATCGTGTCCTTCGCTGCGATTGTCGCAGTTGTTTATAGTCTGTTAACACCGCAGATTTGGAAGTCTGAAGCCACTTTTTACGCACTTAGCGACAAGGATATCGAGCTTTCCGCATCAAGCGCCTCGATGAGTAAACTCGCCCGGGATCTCATGGAGCAAAATATGCAAAATGAGACGATGACTGCCATCGACATCATAAATTCACGAAGGTTATCGGAAGAAGTGATTCACCATTTCAAACTGATTGAATACTTCAAACTCAAATCTCCCGATCCCCTTACAAACATGGACGATGCTCTGGAAAAGCTAAAAAAAGTCGTTCAGATCAGTTTTAGTGAAGACAACTATCTCATCACTCTGGCTGTGGAAACGAAGTCAAGAGCTCTTTCTCGGGATATCGCTGATTTCTACCTGAGCAGTTTGGAAGCATACCTGCGGCAAAACCGCATAGTGAAAGGCCGGCAAAACCGCATCTTTCTGGAAGGCAGAGTAAATGAGATCCGGCACTCTATAGACTCCCTGCGTACTGAGATCAGTAAGTTTCAAAGCAAGCATCACGCAGTGGATTTAGAGGAGCAATCCACACAATTGATCGCACAATACTCCCGGCTGATGACCTCCAAAATGAAGCTGGAGATCGAACTGGAGCTTGCCAGTTCAAACTATCCTGCATCATCTGTAATAGTGCAGGATATTCTCTCCCAAATCTCCATTACCGAAAAGCAGATCCGTGATCTGGAAGAGTCCGACCCTGAAGCCCCAAACAAGTTTCAACTGGATCTCTCCCGCCTGCCCTCGCTATCGGCAAAGATGGCGTTGATGCAGATGAATCTGAACATCCTGATGGTTGTGCACGATTATGTACGTCCGGAATACGAGAAAGCACTATTGGAAGAACAGAAGAATCTGCCCCAGCTCGAGATCCTGGATACTCCTCGCAAAGCGGGACTCAGGGAGCGGCCACGCCGTGCTGTAATCTGCATTGTCACCGTTTTCATGGCCACCGTTTTCTCGATTCTATTGGCCATCGTAAAAGAGATCATTTTTTCACAACCGGAACGTCTGCGCGAACTGAAACACCAGCTGCATGAAAAGCAAGACAGCAATCTATAGCCTCACCGGACTCGCGGCTCTTAGCATAGTTAGTGCCTCCTTAGGCATCGGTATTGTCCTTCAGATGCAGAGCACTGGTACTGTTGTGAAAGCTTTGGCATTTATCAGCTTTTGGCTGATGTTTTTACTACTTCGAGGCATCACTCTGCCTCGCATGCTGGTGATGGTAAGCACACTTTTTTTACTGCCCATGCAGCTTGGCTTCTACTTTGCAATGGCCATGTTAATCTTGGTTCTGGTAGCTGATTTCAGGCATGTACGCCCCTGGAAACTGTTGATTTCATACCCCCTTAGCTTCTCTGTCTTAATAGCATTTGGCATTATAGCTCTCAGCAAGACCTACGTGGAAGGAGGAATTTTATATTTTGTAACTAGCATTGTAGTCCCCCTGCTCTGTTTTTTGGTGATCGGTAATAGTAGGGAAGACAAACCTGCTTTGGATCTATGGATGCGTCTGATCAGCCTGGTAGCAATTGTTGTGGCGCTTTTTGGCATCTATATAGCTATAACAAATCCCACAGAACGGATCGGTTCTACCTGGTCAAACGCCATGACCATCAATGGTTTTTACATTCTGGCATTCTTCTTCTGCCTGGGCCTGGCTTTGGGGGCAAAGCTCAATCAATCGCGCCTGTTTTGGCTCTTAGGAGCGCTGATCGTTTTTTTGGGAATGCTGTTTACCTACACCCGGATGGCGATGTTGGCGATTGTATTCGGTTTGGGCTTATTGGTATTCAAGTACCGCCGCCTCCGGATATGGGGATTCATCGCCATAGCCCTGATCCCGCTGGTGATACCCTCCTCGATGATGCAGCGTGGAGAAATGGTCTCAATGCTGGATATCTCGATCCTGATCCGCCTGATAGCATGGTACAAAGCCATCTTTGTGATCGCAGACAATCCCTTGACCGGCATTGGATTCAGCACTTGGAAAGATATCTATCACAACATGGTTCCCCTGCCAAATCTATATGCGCAACACGCTCACAACGTATATATCAATCTGTTTCTGGAGATAGGCATTATCGGCACTCTGGCCTATATTGTCATCATCTTCAAAAGCATGCTATTATATCACTTGAAAGCCGTGAAGCCCAAGAACGATATGGTAGCATTTTGCGTGTTGACAGGGATGCTTTCCCTGCTTTTTGCCTGCCTCACCGATATATTTATACAACAGTATGCAATCAGTTTACTCTTTTGGATTACTCTGGCGCTTATGGTGAAAGAAAGTGCTTCCCATAGAAAAACGGGAATCCTCAGTGGAAGATGACATCCTGCAGGAAGAATTTCATTAGCCTGTTTCTGCCCCGCCTTACCTGGATGCTCATGATGTCTTCCTTGCCATCCTCAATGGGCATCGGCAACACATACATGGTTACTTCTCCCATCCGGGTGGCCACCAAAGGCCGGGGAATAGTTACTGCCGGCAGCAGGTAGTAAAGCAGCTCCCCTGGAATATGAGCCATTACCGGCTCCAGCCAATCCGGTAGGTCGGCAGATTTCAGATCCACATTCAAATCATGGAGTTCAATATCCTCACTTTTCAACAACACATATAAGCTTCGGCCATAAGAATTGTGATCCACATAGCGCAAGCCATATAGTTGCACTGGACCATCCTGCCTTGGCGAATACAGCTGCTTGTAATCCGGTTCTTTCCAGTTTTCCAACAGCTCAATGGAGTATTCGTCAGTTACTCCCAGGTACTCTTTACCATAATATGTGGCAACAGGCTTTGCCCAGTTCACATCCGTGAGGGATTCATGATAGCCACGGGGCTGTACCAGACACGAATCCGAAGGGCACTCCTCCACTTGTTCCAAAAAAAGCTGATACTCCTTTTCTGTGCGCTGGGACCAGGCATAATCCGCATACAGCCTCAGCGTAAATGGCAGCGCTACGATCAGGATGAGAAGGGCGAGAATGCCCGTTTTCCGCTTCCAATTAGCCATAAAAAGCTGAGTGCACAAGAGCAGCAGAAATCCAGAATACAAAAGCGTCATACGGCTACTATAGATTGGGGCAAAAAGCAGGGCAAAGATGCTGCCGGAATAGAGCAGAAACAGGAAAAGATAGCTGTGCCAGTTTTGCTGAAGACTGCTTCTATCCACACGGAACAAACCCCATATTCCAAGTAACACTATTGGTATCGATGCCAGACTCCCCCGGGCGATGGGAAACAGATTGGCAAAGCTGAATCCGATGGCACCACTTCCTGCTCTCTCTGCCTCATAAGCAGCCCTGCCGCTGTTACCCGGGGCAAAGTATAGAAACATGAAGCCTATCAGCAAGCCCGCCATGCCGCTGTAATACCACAGTGGCAATTTCCGCCGGGAGATAAACAGCCTGATCAGCAGATAGACGCCCATGGCCAATAGTAACGCGGGAATCACCGGTTCATTGGTGTCTCCGGTGATCAATCCCGCCACGAACATCAATATCGCCATCGGGATCCCCCCCGCACCGGCGTTCTGTTCCTGCACCAATCTACGCACCGGGATCAGAAATCCGAAGACTATAACCTGTGTCCACAGATAATTGCAACTGAAAGCGGGATAATAGAAATTCCGTCTGCTCAAGGCCACTATCAGGTAGTATATCATGCCTGCAAGCAAACTGAGCGGAATCCTTAGATCGTGTCTGCGCCCGGCTATCCAGGTACCATACAGCAAACTAAGTGCTATAAAAGCCAGGGTATTGAACAAATCAAAGACCCACGTGGGAAATAGTAGGAAGAATTGCAATAGGGCATGCGGTACGATTCTGCCGGTGAGAGTGTGATAAAGATTGCTTAATGAAGCTAGGTAATCCGGAACGCTTTGGATCCTTTCATACTCCAGTCCGGCGTGATCCTCACCTGCAAATCCGGGATTGAACTTGAAACTGTAGAGATAGTCGTCGGAGCAATAATGAGTGTTGCGATTGATCTGCCATACTCCAAACGCTACCACAAGCAATATGATCAAGCAAACAAGGCTGAGTATCCTGGTGGAGAAATGCATCCTAAAACTCGCGCTGCAATTTCGTGGTTTCTACTGGCCTTTCCAGCTCTGAAACCTTGTAACGGCGTCTCCAGATATTCAGCTTGATCTTCAATAAATCGGTAAACACACTGATGCTGTCTTTGAGCGTGCGCACTCTGCTCTGAGAGGCTGGATACAGCTTGATGGGCAGTTCCATTATCTCACAACTGAAAAGCTGAGCCAGGCTGAGGATCTCCACATCAAAGGAAAATCTTCCCATTCTCTGCATCCTGAATACCGCCTCGGCAAGCTCCGCTGGAAAAAGCTTGAAACCGCATTGTGTATCCTTCAACTCCAAACCCAGTAGCAGCTTGATAATCAGGTTTCCCAAGCGGGAGACAACCACGCGCGAAGCTGTAATCTCCTCCCGGGAACCGCCCCTGGCTGCATATTTAGATCCGATGATTACCCGTGAACTTTGAACCAGCGGCAGAAAAGCATCCAATTCATCAATATGAATCTGATTGTCCGCATCCATAAACAGCCGGTAATCACCCTTTGCCAATAGCATCCCCGCCCGCACTGCGGCACCTTTACCCATGTTTCGGGGCAAAGACCAGAGCATCAGACCAGGCTTTGCGGAATATTCACGCTTCACAGTATCCACCATTACGTCGCTGCTGCCATCGTTGATCACCAGTACTTCGTAGGAAAAGTCCTGTTTCTCCAGCCAGGCGAAGACGTCATTCAAAGTGGCGGGAAGGCGGTCTTGCTCGTTGTAGGCAGGAATTATTACACTAAGGTGACAGCCCGGTGCCTTGCCGTAAATGGATAAAGGCGGTAGATACGCAAAATTGTAATCCGCCAGAGTCCAATGCCGGATGATAATGAAATTCCAAAACATCACCATCACCGCCACTATCATCTTGCACAAGAGGTAGTTGTAACGAGTGGTCCCGGCAAATAGATTCAGATGCTCATAAAACAGGGTCATCAGCAGTAATGTCCAGAGCAAACCGGTCATGCTGGTAACGAAGTATTTGATGTATTGGCGGATAATCGCCGGAGAGAAATTGCGGAAAGTGTAGTATTTATTGAATACGAAACTGGAGACATTGCCGCACATAAAGCCTATGATTACAGATATCTTGATCGGTACAGCCAGGACACGATAGCTGAAGTGCAGAGCGAGCATATCGATTACAGTTACAATGCATCCTACGATGACATACTTGATAAATTGATGCAGGGCTTTACTTTGCATCAGAGTGCGGTGTATTTGCATGTGCTGTCCTTTGAAAAGCTGGTATCCAATTATTTCTGTGTTGTATGAAAGATTCCGGGAATTCTAGCATGAAAAATACCTGCTAAATTTGATTGAGGGCATTGTCAAGGGATTTCTCCGCTGGCATACCACCAGGAGACTGGATGATGAATGATGAATGATGGGCGGTGCTGCGTACCGATAGTGGATGCGGCTTGTAGCTGCATATTTTTGAAAAAGCGTCGAGACGACGCTTCCACAATATCGCTTCGCTTCGTTTCGCTGTGTCAAAACTGGCTCCGCAACTTATGCAGACGAGGACGTCTGCAATCCTCTTGATAAACTCATTGCATTCCCGCGGAGGCCCGGTAATTTACTTTGTTGTAGCTGATTTTCAACAAATCGTGATTTTTTGCCCAGAAACTGCTTGACAGCAGGTGCCTCACAAAAATCTTAAATGTTAGCATTAGAAAAAAGGATCTCATGGAGAAAACGGAAATATGTTAAAAGTATCAATTGCTCCAGATGGTAGGGAGTATCCTCTTCCCACCGAGCAGGAAAACGAACAGGAACGAAATCTTTTGTTGCAAATCACCAAGGAACAGCGCGCCAAGGGCAGAAAGATTGTAGCAGTGCAGGGCTTGGGTTTTGTTGGTTGTGTGATGGCCTCCGTTGTGGCCGATGCCGAAGATAAAGACGGCAATCCAGTTTATTTTGTCCACGGGCATCAGCGTGCATCCAAGCGGTCGTTTTGGAAAGTACCTGTAATCAATACCGGCGTACCTCCCGTTAGCTCCTCCGATCCGGAAGTTCCCGAAATCTTCCATCGCACCGTAGTGGAGAAGAAGAATTTCCGTGCCACCAGCGAAGACAGCGTGTACAGCTTGGTGGACGTTGTAGTGGTGGATATCCAGTTGGACGCCACCAAGCCCGCATTTGGCGAGGCAGAAAAGGGATATTGTGACATCACTGCTTTCCGTGAAGGCATCCGCATGCTGGGTCAGCACATCAATCCCGAATGCCTGGTTTTGGTGGAAACCACAGTACCTCCGGGAACCTGTCAGAAAGTGGTAAAGCCCATTCTGGAAGAAGAATTTACCAAGCGCGGCATCGACATCACACAGAATCCGCCACTGGTAGCGCATTCCTATGAGCGTGTGATGCCGGGAAGCAAGTATGTATCTTCCATCCGCGATTTCTGGCGTGTGTTTTCCGGTGTGAATCAAAAGAGTATTGAACTCTGCCGGGAATTTCTGAGCAATGTGCTGAATGTAGAGGATTATCCTTTGACTCAGCTCGACAGTACCAATGCCAGTGAATTGGCCAAAACCATGGAAAACAGTTATCGTGCCACCAACATCGCCCTTACATTGGAATGGGCGCGTTTTGCCGAGCAGATTGGCGTGGACATCTTCAAAGTGCGTGATGCCATCCGCAAACGCAAAGGCACTCACGACAATCTCTTGCGTCCATCTTTGGGCGTGGGCGGATACTGCCTCACAAAGGATCCCGTATTGGCAAATTGGGCCATGAGCGCTCTCTTTGGTGTGAAAGGCCGGCTTTCGATGGCAATCAACAGCGTAAACATCAATGATACCATGCCCTTGCATACCATCGAGATCATCAAACGTGAAGTAGAAGATGTGAAGAATCTGCGGATCACAGTACTCGGCGTATCTTACCTGGAAAACGTTGGTGACACGCGGCACAGTCCTTCCAAGACTCTGGTTGAGTTCTTGCGGAAAGACCTCGCCCACGTTCGCACTCACGATCCCTATGTGGAACACTGGGATGAACTGGAAGAAGTAACGGTGGAGAAAGACCTCCCAGAAATCCTGGAAGGCAGCGAAGTAGTGATCTTTGCCGTTGGGCACAATCAATACAAGGATATGGAACCCAAAGACTTGGTGGACATGTGCAAGACCCGTCCGCTGATCGTAGATTGCTCGAACTTCCTGGACGATGTAACCATAAACAAATACAAAGGGCTGGGATGCAAAGTACGTGGCGTAGGCAAGGGCCACATAGTCTAAGCGTCCTACGCTTCATAATATAGGGGCGAATACTCTTTCGCCCCTTTGTTTTACATGGGGAAAAGCAATGGATATGGATAAGGATCGTGATCTCTATGGCATAGAGATCAAGGAACTACTGCGGGAGAGCCTCAAAAAGACCATTGAGGGGCACTTTTCCGCTCACAATGATGATCCGGTATTCTATACCCGTCAAAGCTATCCCGGCAAAACCAGAATCGAAGAGCTGCCGCTGTTTCCCCAAGGGATTCCGGATGTAATCCGGACTTGGGCAGATATCGACACAGAAACAGATTATAGACCCGAAGACATCCTGGTGCTGGATCTGGAAACTACCGGTTTGGGGCGCAGTGGTACCTTGGCCTTCATGATTGGCCTGGGCTATTTTGAAGCAGGCGAATTTTGGGTGGAGCAGATATTTCTGCCTGATCCCGATGCGGAGGAACACAGTTTTGAACGGCTGCAGGAATTGATGCAAGAACGCAGCCTACTCATCACCTTCAATGGTAAAAGCTTTGATGTGCCGGTGCTGGAAGCACGCCTGTTGTATCATCAGATCTGGCTGGACCTGCGTGGGATGGAGCATCTGGACTTGCTGCATATTGCCCGCAGATTGTGGAAACGCAAGCTTCCCAGTTGCGCACTGGAAACCATTGAATTCTACATCCTGGGGCATATCCGGGACAAGGAACTGGACATCAGCGGGAGCGACGTACCTCAGACCTATTTTAACTTCCTCACTACAGGAGATGCGGAGAGCATCCGCAGAGTATTTGTGCACAATCACCATGATATACTGCACAGTGCCGCACTCTTTGCCCTGATCTGCGATAGCTGCAAGTATCCTCCTAAAGACGGGATGGATATCCGGGTAGATTATCATGCTCTTGCCCGGCTGTATCAAAGCCAGGGACAGAATGAAACAGCCCGGCGGATATTGGTGGATCTGCTCTCGCACGGTGAAGTGACTGCCGATATTGCGCATGATCTGGCCATGATCTACAAAAGGGCCAAAGAGATGGATGATGCACTGGCTGCCTTTGAGATAGCCGCCTCTTTGGACTATGCTCCTGCCCTCGTGGAAGCGGCAAAAATCCTGGAAAAGCAGAAGAGTTATCATAAGGCAATGCAGTACAGCCAAAGAGCACTGGCTTTGGAGCGGGGGCGCTTTCTGCAGAATCACAAGGCGCTGGCAGACATCGAAAAGCGGATAGAGAGGCTAAGTAAGAAGCTCTGCTCCGGTTAAGTAAAAGCAAAGAAAGGGTTACAAACAAAAGCAGTTGACACAAAATGGCATTAGCTTTTTATGTCTTCTAAATTCTGAAATCTTGGGAGTAATACAATGAAAACAACAGGATCGGGGTGGACCCCTACCGTTACGCTGGCAAAGCTTTTCGAAGAGCAGAACCAGTTCTTCGATGCGCTTGCCACTTACGAACTTATCGCCCAAAATGATTCTTCTCCTGCCATCCGGGAAAAGATCGAGGCCTTGCATGCCCGCATTCTGAATGATCCTTCAAATCGCTATGATCCCCGCATAGAAAAGCTCTTTACTCCCGAAGAACTGGCCTATTTGAAGATCTTGAGCCACCAGGGTTTTGACAATATGTTCCGTGCGGTAGAAAAGCTCAATGAAGGCATGCAGGATACCGAGATCGTATTTGACGAAGAAGAAGTCCTGGCCGAGGAATCAGAATTGGACACTCTGGACGAGGTTTTACGTGAAATCGAACAGCAGGCGCAATTGAACCTGATAAACGGTTCCGAAAGCTATGGCGATCTCACTGTGAGCGATCTGTTGATAGCGCTGCTTTCCCGCTGGGACAAATCCCAGTCGCTCCGAGATATCCGCCTGTCGGACATGATCAGCCTGTTTGTGGATATGCAAAGCCAACAGAAATAAGCAATGCCAAAAGAGCCCCAAAAATGCAACAGCATCTGCGAAAAATGCCTTCACAAATGCAAACAATTGGATACCGTACAGCTGCTTTCCTGCCCGCGCTATGAAGCTCAACCGGTGCAGTTGGAGATAAAAGTACCGGGGCTGGACAAACGTAGGTAACAGGCATGATCCGCATTATTGCCGGAATCCACAAGAAGCGTAACTTGCAATCTGTTCCCGGAAGAAGCACACGTCCCACTACCGATTTTAACCGCGAAATGATCTTTGGCACCTATCAGGATTTTAAGGGCAAGAAAGTGCTGGATCTCTTTGCCGGTACCGGAGCTTTTGGGTTGGAAGCGCTCTCGCGCGGAGCCGCCTGGATCGATTTTGTGGAATTTGCCAATGCCGCTATCGGAACCATTTTGAATAATATCTCTACGCTTTCCTGCACAGATCGGTGTCACGTGTATCGCAAACGTGCCGAAGCCTTTCTTAAGGATTGTGAGAGCAGCTACGATGTGATCTTTCTGGATCCGCCCTACGATAAAAACCTGATCAATCCCTCTCTGCAGACCATATTTGAGCGTAAGATGCTGAAACCCAAGGGACTAGTGATGGTGGAGCATTCCCGCAACGAAAAGATAGCCGAAGACTTATGCGGCTACATTCTGAAACAAAAGGAAATGAAAAAATGCTGCTTCACCTGGCTGGCAGAAGATCCTGAGGCTATTTGATCACGATACTCTTTTGGCGACGATACACTTTCCCACCATCAGTAGATTGAGACTCCCACAAAACCAGATATAGACCACGCGGAGCGTAGCTACCACCGCTTTTCTTCCCATCCCAACATAGGACTCCGCGATCCGCAATTTGCAGATTGTCCGCCAGGCTGATTACCTTGCGTCCATTCATATCCCAAATGCTGCAATTCACGCGGTTTGAGACTACCGGCATATTGTAACTGATGTTTAGCACCTCACCATTGCGGACATCACAGGGAGATCCGAAGATTTTCAGGTACTCATTATGCTGCGGGAGGTCCTGACTTGTGTGGAAATTCTCTGCACAGGGGCTGGGTTCACCCAGGCGCCACATGACTTCTGTATCCTGTAAAACTCGTTGAAAAGACATCTCCGCGGTGCTGGAAACATAGGCCATTGAATCCAGCAAAGCGAATTCATCCCAGAGGTATAGGGCATCCCCGTCATTATTCAGCTGAGTCCAGGATTGTGCCTGCAGCACCAGAGCAGAGGGACATTGGGGATATTCTTCCAGAAAGCTTGCGGGATCGGAGCACAGCACGAAGTAGCCCGGTACATCCGGTAAATTGAAACTAATGCTTGCTCCAGATGCATCATGGATTTGGTAGCTTCCCTTTGCAGAGGAAGCTGGGGCATACAGCTCTATCCATTCTTGTTTCCCTGGGAGTGGAGCAGGAAACACCTCGTTCAAGTGCGGAGCTTCTGCAAATTGCCCCAATACGCTGTAGTGCATGAGGTTATTATCTGTATCAAGATCGTTTTGATGTTCCAGAAACAGATACATCAATTCCACATCTTCCGGCAGGATAAAGCTAAGCCTGATGCTGTCTCCCAGTGCCAGGGGCGGAAGCTCTTCCTGATGAAAGGCTTGCTCTCCATAATACGCGGTAAACAGTGCATTGTAAGGGCTGGGATACGGACCCAGGTTTCGCACACCGATACTAAACTGACGGAAAGACTCCCCCGGTTCATAGGAAGGCCCATAGAGAGCTAGATCAGTGTAGACATGATTGTGTAGATTGGGGGTGGGATTCTGCTCAATCCGAAAGTCGTTGCCACACATATTGCTATCCCTGCCATCCACCACCCGCGCCAGAGAGCAACCTTCCGGAGCGTCCGGAGCAAAGCTGTAAGCCTCTGTGCCATAGTCGTCTGTGAGTAGATTTGTGTTTGGTTCATCGTAGATAATAGTATCCGTGTAGGTGCTGTCGGAATTTACAAAGCGGATTCCGTCGCTAGCGCTGCCACCATTTTGAAAGTTGAGATTGGCATAGAACTGAGCATTTCCCATACCCGTTCCTCCGATCATCACCATATAGCCTGGGCGTAACAGGAAATAGGGAAATTCGAATTGTTGAATCCAGGATGTGCCGCAACTATAAATCCTGGCACCGGTTAGATCTACGGTTTCAGTACCGGGATTGTAGAGCTCGATCCATTCCTTGCCGCTATCTGCCCCCTCAGGATCGTAACATACTTCATTGATCACCACTTGAGAGCCGAGACAGCCGTATATGAGCAGAAAAGCAAAGGTGAAAATGCAGGAGATCACGCGTTCAAGTTTAATACAAGCGGCTGAATGTTCCAGATCTCGTCGGCATATTCTTTGATCGCTCTGTCGCTGGAGAATTTGCCGATGCGGGCGATATTCAGTATAGCCTTCTGCACCCATTCGTCACGCTTGGTATATAGTTCGTCAACTCTGGCGGATGTATCCACATAGGCGCGGAAATCCGCCATGTTCAGATAGGGATCGCCGCCGCTAATCAGTGAATCGAAGATAGGCACAAAGATGCCTGGCTCGTTTGGACACCAACTGTCATCCATCAGAGAATCCACTACCCGCTTCAATTCGGGGTCGTTTTGGTAGTAATGCAAAGGATTGTAGCAGGAGTTTTTTATTTGAGATACCTCTATAGCTTTGTGCCCAAAGATAAACATGTTTTCGCTGCCGATCTCCTCTGCCATTTCCACATTTGCTCCGTCCAGTGTACCTATGGTAAGCGCACCGTTCAGGGCGAATTTCATGTTTCCGGTTCCGCTGGCTTCATAACCAGCGGTTGAGATTTGTTCTGAAAGATCAGCCGCGGGGATGATTTTCTCAGCCAGGGACACACAGTAATTTGGCAGAAACACTACTTTCAGGCGGTCTCTTACATCCGGATCCTTGTTGATGATATCACCCAGATTATTGATCAGCTTTATTAGACGTTTGGCCAGAAAGTAACCGGGAGCCGCTTTACCGGAGAATATCACCGTGCGGGGTACAAATTCCGCTTCGGGATTGTCCTTAATGCGATAGTACCGGGCAATGGTCGCCATCACATTGAGCAACTGGCGTTTATACTCGTGCAAACGCTTGATCTGCACATCGAAGATGCTTTCGGTGCGTACCCGGACACCGGTGACTCTGTAGATATGACGGGAAAGCCGCTTTTTGTTGATCTCTTTTATCTCAAAGAAGCTGTCCTTGAAGTAGGGATCGTCCAGATACTCCTCCAAACCTCTCAACAATCGCAAATCCCGGGTCCAGGCAGAGCCGATGTGTTCGGATATCAAGCTGGAGAGCAGTGGATTGCAGATAAGCAGCCATAAGCGGGGAGTGATTCCATTGGTTTTGTTCTGGATCTTTCCGGGATACAATTCATCAAAATCTGCAAAGACTCTTTTCTTCAAAATCTCGGTGTGCAGCTTTGCCACTCCGTTCACCGCATGAGAGCCGTGAATGCAGAGTTGGGCCATGCGTATGTTCTTTTCCAGACCTTCTTCGATGATGGATGTGCTGCGCATCTTTATGATGTTTCCGGGATATAGCTTACCAACCTCTTTCATGATAAGATCATTGATCTGATAAATGATTATCAGGTGGCGGGGCAACAGTTCTTCAAACAGTGCTACGCCCCATCGCTCCAATGCTTCCGGTAACACTGTGTGATTAGTGTAGGAAAATACAGCTTTGGTGATATCCCAGGCTTTGGCAAAGCTCATGCGCTCCACATCGATAAAGATGCGCATCAGTTCTGGAATTGCCAGGGCGGGATGGGTATCGTTCAGTTGGATACAGATTTTATTTGCAAAGCTGGAAAAGCCGTCGTGATCCTGTTTCCACCAGTACAATATATCCTGCAGAGTGGCCGATACAAAGAAATACTCCTGCTTCAAGCGCAACACCTTGCCCAAGTGTATATTGTCGTTTGGGTACAAGACCTTACTGATGTTTTCGCTGATGTTTTTCTGCTCCACGGCTTTCACATAGTCGCCGTTGTTGAAGTATTCAAAGTCAAATTCGTCTGTAGCAGTAGCTTCCCAAAGGCGGAGATTGTTTACGTTGTCCACTTTATAGCCCGGAATAGGTACATCCCAGGCAACTGCCATCACGTCTTTGGTATCCGTCCAAGAGTAAATCAGTCCCTCTCCGTTGTTTTCGGTCTGTTTTACTTTGCCGCCAAAGCGTACACGATAGCTGATCTCCGGGCGCTTAATCTCCCAGGGACAGCCCTTTTTGCGCCAGTGATCCGGCACTTCGCTTTGATATCCATTACGAATCTCCTGGCGGAAAATGCCAAATTCGTAGCGTATGCCATACCCATAACCGGGGTATGCCAGAGTGGCAAGAGAATCCATAAAGCAAGCTGCCAAACGC
>Ga0172378_10000269_pt1 | contig 44265 bp, 41 predicted proteins | sample GrowelOW332metaG_FD_119755 | JGI IMG/M metagenome (GOLD analysis project Ga0172378, IMG submission 119755) | Groundwater microbial communities from an aquifer near a municipal landfill in Southern Ontario, Canada - Pumphouse #3_1 metaG | ecosystem: Environmental > Aquatic > Deep subsurface >...
GAATATCGGCTCTTCGAACCCTGATGTTCCCTAGAGGGAACCGGCTTCTCGTTGTTGCGGTGTCACGTTGTTCCATCCTCACCCCTTCGGGGCCGATCTGAATATCGGCTCTTCGAACCCTGACGTTCCGCGAAGGGAACCGGCTTCTCGTCATAAAAATTGAGCTTTTAGAGGTGCCCCTTACAGCAATGGTTGTAAAATGAAGATAGTCTGAAATGGAGTGAACGGCGTTTTGACAAGGATTAAAAAAACGAGATCTATGAAAATTAAAATGGATAATGAGAATTGCGGAATCGTTTCAGAACACCGTGTCAATTCGGATGTCATCAAGTTCCGCTTTTGCCCGCAGTCGTAATAAAAAGTTGTTTGTTATTTTCAATGTGAAAACTAGGACGCGTTTAGAAAGTCAAGAACTAATACTTTCAAGTATTTGAAATAAAATCATTTGAAGCTTGCTTTCGACCATAGTTTCCTCATTTAGGGCGTTTGGAATTTGGACTGCGTGGCTAATTGGTTAACTGAAATTTAGGTCTTGTGAAAAAATAGGGAATATAGCGCACTTTAATCACTTAATTTAAATGGCCTCTTTGGGTGAGGAACTTTTTTGCTTATGTAGACGGATTAATCATGGGGAAATGCCTGATTTTCCAGATCAAACAATTAGAAAATTGTATATATTTTTCCTAAGACTTGACAGTATGAAAAATTTTTATGGATACTTTGTATTTTTTTTTGCTTTAATGCTGTAGGGAGATCTTACCGATGAAAAAGACTTTGCTTATCGGAGTGTTGCTTCTTGTAGGTCTGTATGGTTGTAACCCTTGGTTTGAGGGTACGGATGACGATGATGACGATGATGAAGACGATAACGGTTCGTATGTGACTTCAATAAAACCGGCCCTTTTGGAATATTCGACGGAGCTTTCGTTCTATTTCAAATGCTTTGTCTCTTTTACTACGCGCAAAAAAGAATGCCAATTGTTCTATCGGCCTGATTTTCCAACTTACAGCCTATCATATTCATGGTTGCCTTTGCAAGTAAAGAATTTTGAGGATTCCTCTTGGAGGAGTATTCTCTACTATGCGACGGGTGATTCTGGCGCAAATGATAAAAGTGATTATGGACAATATGAGTTCTTGAGCGACAATAAATTGGTCTTGCATTTTTACAACACTGGCAAAAAATTTGTGAAAAGGGATACAACGATCCAGTGCAATCATGGGCTTTCGGCGGATTCCTTGGGTGTAGTCCACTTCGTAATCCGGGATTATAAGAAGAGTGAGATGGAGGTGTCAGTTGATGTTTCCCGATATATGGATGCATTGCCAGAAGTAACGGATTCGGGTGCTGTGTTTACGAAGGATAGCTTATGTGACTATGTCGTATATGATTCTCTTTGCACTTGGAAGTACACGATTTTTCAAACCTTAAATTTTCCTTCTCAATTTCTAGAAAGGACGGAGACGATTCAGAATTGTCCTTCTAAATACGTTTTGGCAAGGCTGAAAAATTTTGCGACGATGAATTTTAATGAAAAAAATATGCTTGCTGTTGATACTTGGGATTTTGTTCTTTTGAAATTGGATTTGGATTCGGAGGTCGGTGTCTATGAGATGGAAGAATGAACTTTATTACTTTGTTTTGATTGCTGTTGCTATTGCGTTTTCTAGCTGCTCGCATTCTGGTGAAGTAGTTTCCATATCCTCACTATCTTCTTCGTCTTCCGCAGAAACGATTCACTACGTAAAGAATGAGGTCGTTTTAAATAGCGACCAACATTATCCCTCTAGTAAGGGATTCTATTCTATGTCGTGCTTTTGGTATTGGTGGGCTGAATGTACAATTAACAAAAGCGATGCGACGACTCATTGCATCTTAAAATTGGGTTATCCTTTTTTCCCTTATGATACTGATTTTCCTTATGATTCCTTGTCTATTTTACCTGTGCAAGTGAAAGCGAATTCGGATACGGTGTGGAATAGCAGTATCTCTTATCTTGGCCCATTTTATGACACCTCTTATTTTTCAAAATCACCAATATACGATTTTGGGGATAGCTCTGTTGTCGTGCATGGATATTATTCTGCGGGGGCGTGGGTTGATAAGGATACGACTTTATCTCCTATCAATTTAATTTTGAAGCCGGATTCTGCAAATATTTTTTCCTTAAAAATGCGGGACGGTGTCGGAAATTCGGATTCTTTACGCGTTGATTTGGGGGCATTCTTGGCTCCTTTAATTCTAATTTCGGGTGATTCTATTTCGTTTCAAATTACCCGCCTCTTTTCGGCAAGTTATACAACGTTACAGCCGGATTGTTCTTTTTCTCAATCGGAAGTCCAAAAAAATGCTTTTCAGGATTCTTCGGTTGTTCTAAATATTGACATTGATTTTAATGCAGTAAAGCATTGCTCCGATTCATCTCGAGTGAAGGTTGCGACGATTGTCGCCGATACAGATGATTTTACTGCATATCAATTTATAGAATTGAGCGCAATTCAAATTTATATGGAATAAAAAACTATGAGGATATTATGAATAAATTAAATTTTACTGCGCTAGAATATCTGCTTTTTTCCTTTTTATCCGTTTTTTGTTTTTATGGGTGTCAGGGCGATATTCCCTATTATCCGACGAAAATATATACAGAATCCATCACAGGCGAAGCGACTATTGATTCGTCGAGTAACGGTATTGATTGGTCGTGGCATGTGGAGTGTACTCTGAATTTGTCAACAAATGGGAGAAAATGCTTTTTATACCCTTATCCAGAATTATTGACTAGTACAAGCGGATATAATTCAATAACTTATTATTACTATGATTCGTTGAGTGTTCTGCCCATACAGGTAAAAACATCTGAGGATTCGACTTGGAAAAGTATTGTTTCCTATTTACCGCTATCCCGCGATACACTTTCTTTATTCCGCTCTGCCGTTTACAGATTCAATAAGGCTGAAGCTCCTAATAAAATTATCGTCAGAGGGTATTATTCCGGGGGAAAGTGGATATCTAAGGATACCGTATTGAATGAAGCTGAGCTTGCTATTTCTGCAGATTCCTTAAACCGCTTCAGTTTTCAGATGCGCGATGGTAGGGGCAATAAAGCCTCGTTCTTCTTGGATTTTAGCCTCTATTTGGATTCCGTTCTATCGGTGGACAGCAATAAGATTTCGCTCCATAATGTGGTTTTGAACGCGGATTATAAAATTTTGCAACCCAGTTGTGCCATGGCTGATTTTCAGTTTGGCTCCTTGTCAAAAGAGAGCGATGATCGCCCGGATTATTCTATCGGCTATTCGTTGGATTTAAATAGTTCCGCAATTAAGAATTGCTACGATGCGGATTTTTCTGGATTGACAATAATTGCCAATGTCTTTGCGAACGATTTTGCAGTTACATCGGTTTCTGGAAATGTAGGCAGAGTCCATTGGGGAGGATATGCTGAGCTTCGGGCTAAGTTGGATATATCTTCAAAAACTTCTCCGAGAACTTGTGGTGAGTGGGGCGGTTATCTTTTTTGCCCAGAAAAAACGTATGAAACAATTTCTGTGGGAAATTTGTGCTGGATGGCGGAAAATGTGGCTTATACGGATAGCACCGCTTTGACCGGCTTAAAGGGAAATGTCCTGTGTTATCAAGATTCCAGTTATTATTGTAAGAAATATGGCCCGCTTTATACTTGGAGCGCAGCCTTGGCTGTTTGCCCTGAGGGCTGGCATCTTCCATCGGAAGCAGACTGGAATGAACTCGCTGATGCATTTAATGGCACTGCCTTAAAATCTTCTTCCGGGTGGTATTTGGATAGCAATGGCGCCAATACATCGGGTTTTGATGCTCTCCCAGGCGGTTATTGTTGTTATGAAGGGCATTATGACGATTTATTCAAATACGCCTATTTCTGGAGCTCCGCGGAGAACGACTCTACGACTGCGTATTTTCGTCATCTGTATTATGGAGACCCCGATATTCATACAAAGACGAATAGCAAGACGCTTGCATTCTCTGTGCGTTGCGTAAAAGATTAGCTATTGCGCGGAATATTTTTCTTTTCTATCCGCGCCGCTAGAAACAGTCCTATTTCAAACAGTGCGTATGTCGGGACGGCGAGCGCTATTTGGCTTGTTACGTCGGGTGGTGTGAGAAGCGCGGCAAGTACGAGAATTGCGATGAGAACGTAAGGGCGCTTTTTTTTGAGTGTTTCCGTTGAAATGAGCCCGACTTTTACAGCGATGAGCACAATAATCGGAGTTTGGAACATTGTGCCAAATGCCAAGGATAGCCAGCCCGCGAGATTCAAAAAGTTTGCAAGCCCTATCGTCGGCTGTATCTGCATATTGCCGAAGCTCCCCGAGAAAGCCATCATGAGAGGCAGAATGAACCACACACAAAATAATACGCCCGCAAAAAAGAGAAGCGATGCGAGGATGATTGAAAAGCCTAGAACTTTTTGTTCATTCGGGTAAAGTCCGGGTAAAAGAAAACGCCAAATTTGCCAAGCGTTCCAAGGGTAAGCAATGACGAGTGAGAAGATGAAGGCTAGCTTGAGTTCTGTCCAGAACACTTCCATTGGTGTAAAATAATGTAAGTTGGAAAGTGCGGGCGGGAGAGTATGCTCCACAAGAAATTCGATGATATAGGGCGTTAGAAAGTAGGCGATCGGGAATGCGATGAGCGTTGCAAAGAAACACCGCAAAAGGGCCTTTCGCAAGGCTTCCAAATGTTCAACTAACGTGGAATCCATTTACAGTTCAGAGCTTTTTGGCTTCGTCCTTAGGTGCTTCCGTTTTTTGTGCGGTTGCCACTTTTTCTGCATCTTTCAAGAGCTCTTGGCCCTCTTTTTCTACTTCATTCTTTGCTTTTTTGAATTCGCTTGCCGCGCGACCGAGGGATTTGGCGAGTTCCGGGATCCGCTTTGCTCCGAAGACAAGGAGCACGACTAGTACGATGAGAAGAATCTCTGTGAATCCAATGGACATAAATTATCTCCTTTTTTCAATTTTTAACAATTCATGCTACTGACTTGAATCTTTCTAGTCAAATGCAATATACTTAAAACCTATAATTTTCGGAACCTTCAAAAGATCTGTTCTGCTTTCGATGGGGCGCGAAAAGGCCTTTTCTGAAGTTTTGATGTTGGCAATTCTTCCGCGGAGGCCTTGTTTTTTTCAGGAGCTTCTTTTTTATGGCTTTGTGTCGCTGTATTCGGCTTTTGCAACAGTCTCTCTCAAGGCGGTCAATACAGTATGGATGCCCTTGCATCGTTGTATGCATCTCGGTCATACTCAAGCGTCCCAGGCATCGCTTGGCTTCGCTCAATTTTTCTTTCGCAAAGCATTTTAGGGATGCCCTATGAATTAGTCGTCTTTTTTTCCATTTCTAACAATTTTACTTTTCTTGAAATTCCGGCTGCATAGCCCGTCATATTTCCGTTTGCTCCCACGACGCGGTGACAGGGGATGATGATGGCGATTGGATTGTGCTTGACTGCACCGCCGACTGCTTGTGCAGACATTTTTTGAATGTCCATTTCATTTGCTAATTTATTTGCTATGTGACCGTAAGAAATTGTTTTTCCGTAGGAGATCTTAGAGAGAATCTTCCAGACTTTTAAACGGAATTTTGTCCCTGCTAAATGGACTGCCGGAATTTTTCCCGGATTTTCACCTTTGAAATAGCGGTCAAGCCAAGCCTTCGTTTCTTCAAATATCGGGAGATTTTTTGCCTCGCTATTTTTTGCAAGCGAATCCGCAAAATATTTCTGCTCATTGAACCAAAGTCCGGTAAGGGCGATACCGTCGCTTTCCATTGTGGTTTTCCCTAGTGGGGAGTTGTATTCCGTGGTGTAGTGCAAACACTTTAGTTGCAACGGACTCAAATCACTGTATTCTGATGTTTTAATCGGTATCTTTGACATTGCAAAATGGGAATGATCGCGGTTTTTATTTCTGCTTGCTCAGCAATTGAAGGATGAATATCAGGAATACGGCTATTCCATCGGCGGCGAGCGGGTAAATACCGTAAGCGAGCCGTTCTATAGATTGCGGTGAAAATGTATAATAGCGCACATAGCAAATAAGCCCTATTACTGTGGCGCAAGTGATGATCAAGTAAGAAATAATTGCAGCGGCAGTTGTAAAACATTTGTATCCGTAAAGTGCGTTTACTGCGGAAACTTCGGTCGCGAGCCAGATAATGATGATGAATAGTTCGGATGTAAGGGGGCGGGCAAAAACGTGTGTGGTTGTGAACAAAAGAATGATGTAGAGGAAAATGGATGCTAAGATAATTATGGATTCCGGGCTTCCGCGTTCTGTGGGCATTGAAAATGAACCTGTAGCGAGAAATCCGATGGATGACATTCCGCAGAATAGGGCAAGCATAATAAATAGCGCGCCTGAGTCAGGCGTGTAAAAGGATGAGTTCCACCAAAGAATGTAAAAGATCGAGGTGAAGGACATCAGGGCGTTCCCGATGAGAATTTCTTTTTCAGGTGTGGAAAACTTTTGGAAGTATTGCATATAAAATTAAAATAGATTTATTGTCCTCTGGAATGCGTTTTCCCGAAACGAACTCATCGCAAAGTTGCCTGTTTGTATTCAATTTGGATACTGTTCGCTTTCTCGAAGGCCTTTTCAGAGATCCCTATTATTTTTTTGTTGCTATTTTTGTGCGAAATTGCAGTTGACCTGCGTTGTTTTTCCGCTCATCAAAAAATTCCATCGCTTGAATGAGGGTTGCCCAGTGGGCGTAGCCGAAGTTTCTCGGAGATAACGAGATAGAGCGGTTGATGAGTTGTGAAACGGAAGATCCCAAAGCCCAGCCGTCATCGTCCTTTTCTTCTTCGATGGCGCTTTGGATCGCTTTCATTAACTTGGCGTTCCGGCGAAGTTTTGTTTTATCCCATTTGTCAATTTGATTGGCTTCTGGTTCTTTTTCCGTCGGCTTTTTAAATTGATCAATGTAGATAAATGAATTGCAGGCGTCAATAAAAGATTGTGGAGTTTTGGTTTCTCCAAATCCGATGACGCTTTTCCCTTTGGATCTCAGTTTCATGGTAAGTGGAGTAAAGTCTGAGTCGCTGCTTACGATTGCAAATACATCAATATCTTCATTATAAAGAAGATCCATTACATCGATTGTCATTGCTAGATCCGTGGCGTTTTTTCCTTTTGTATAAGGAAATTGCTGGATCGGCAAAATTGCGAATGGGTGTAGCACTTCCTCCCAGGCGTTGTTTCCTTTCCAATTCCCGTATGCCCGGCGGATGTTGGTAATGCCGTTTTTGGAAAGTTCTTCCATAATTCCGTAAATGGAATCCGCTTTTGCGTTGTCGCAATCAATGACGAGTGCTATGATTTTTTCAGTTGTCATAAATTTAATATAGCCTTTTTTGGGAAATAAAGATTCAAAGGGACTTCTTTATCCATCTTGCAGAACTTCCTTTTCAAGGAAACGAGAAGATGATTTTCTTTTTTCTACATTCCTTTTATCCTTTTGCAAGGAGGTGTTATGATCCGTTTTGCTTTCCGCTCTGCAAAAGTTTCCGATGCGGCGGAAATTCTTTCGATTTATGCGCCATACGTGTTGAATACGGCGATTTCGTTTGAATGTGGTGCGCCTTCGCTTAAAGACTTCCGTATGCGCATTGCAAATACGCTGAAAAAATTTCCATACTTAGTGGCTATATACGAGGGGAAAATTGTGGGTTATGCTTATGCCTCTGCGTTCCATCCGCGGAAGGCCTATGAGCATTGCGTTGAACTTTCCATTTATATCAAGCCTGAATTTCACAGGATAGGACTGGGGAATGCTCTGTATCAGAGATTGGAAATCCTTCTTAAAAATCAAGGAATTTTTAATTTATATGCGTGCATTGCAAAAACGCCGCGTAAGTATGATCCGCACTTGACAAATGCGAGCATATCCTTTCACAAGAAGAAGGGGTTTAGGCTTGTCGGCACATTCAAGCAATGCGGCTGCAAGTTCGGCTTGTGGTATGATATGGTGTGGATGGAGAAGATCATCATTCAAAAAGGCTTTCGAGATAACTCAAAGCTCCGTTCGCGACAGGCATAAGATAGGCGCGTTCCTGTGTTTCGGAAATAGTTACCAAAAGTTGCTTTCCTAAGCGAGCATTTTCCGCTTTGTCAAAGCTAAAATTAGGCGGAAATACTACTTTGTTTATACGTTCCCAGTAATCCCTGGATTTTTGAGAATAGACAGGTGCGATGCCGAACCAGATTTCAGCATCGGGCAATTGTTCGAGCCAGAGTTCGAGCATTCCTATAGAGAAAAACGGCTGCGTGTATAATCCGTCGCTACCAGCTTCGCACTTCGCGAGTGCATAGTCGAGTTCTTTGCGGAACGAGCTGCGGTAGGGATCAAGTCCTGTGTAGATTTTGAGAGTGGGAAATTCCCTTTTTACAGCCTTGATTGCTTCAATGGTGGTAAGGCCTGATGGTGTAAAATTCGGATCTTCTTTGGGAGGGTCGCCACCGATGAGGAGCACTTGCTTTAATCCAGCTTCTACGAGAGCTTGGATCTTTTGAAGCAAGTCTTTCTCAGTGCGGTCGATTATCCGGAAATGAGGCGTTACTGGGAGCGAGTTTTTGAGCAGAGCAAGTGACGGCTCAAACGATTTGACGGGGAGCTTGCGAATTTCGGGTATATTTATAGATGTGACGAACGGATAATTCGAGAGGGATTCCTTGGCTTCGGTGACAACGCCGTCAACGGATCTTGGGACTAGTTCGAGTGCTATTTCATGGGGCTTTCTAAAACTCATGATTGAAATATAAATTATGTATTTGAAAAAATCAATGCATAAATGCAAATTTTTGCATAAATGTTTTAGTGCTTATTATGGCTTTTTAGGGTTTCCAAGTCCTTGGCGCGGATCATTTCATCGAAAAATGCGGCGGAAAAGGGTGACTTGAAATTCCGTCGATATACTGGAGGGAAAGGCGATGAGACGTTTGTGAGTGAATTTGTGAGAAATTTTCTAGTGGCTGAATATCAAAAAAATAAAACCGCCTAGAGGTACGGACGGTTTTATTTTTGCAAAATGAATCTTGGGCTTAGCGAGTTTTGACAATTGTCCAGGCTTCGTCGTAGAAGCGGGCGGCTTCGCCAGGATCGCTTAAGAATACGAGACGGCTCATTGTGGCGGAATCCGGGTAGATGACCGGGTTCTTGGCCATTTTCGGGTCAAGAAGCGGGTAGCTTGCTTTGTTCGGGCTGCCGAAAGCGACGAAATCGGAAAGTTTTGCTCCATTTTTTGCATCGAGGATGAAGTTCATGAATGCATATGCGCCTTCCTTGTTGGGCGCCTTGGAGCTGAGCGTCATCACGTCAACCCAAATGAAAGAGCCTTCGCGCGGAATGGCGTATTGGAGTGTAGAGTCTGCGTCAATTGCGATTTGCGCTTCGCCGTTGAACACGATGGCGGCTTGGTCCATCTTGGAAATCATCTTGTCTTTTCCGGCGACGCTGCCGTCAAAGCCGATGAATTTTGGATACTTCTTTACCTTGAGAAGAAGGTCTGCTGCGCGGCTGATGTCGTCTTTGTTCTTGGTATTGGGATCAAGGCCTAAGCTCTGGAGTGCCATAGAAAGCATAGAGCGGCTTTCATCGAGAAGCGAAAAGTTGCCATTGACCTTTGTAGAATCAAAAAGTATTGCATAGCTTACGCTGTCCGGAGAAATGCTTGTATTCCGGTAAACGATGCCACTTGTGCCCCAGAGATATGGAACCGTGTATTCGTCTTTAGGATCGAATGCTGGGGCCAAGAATTTTGGGTCGAGATTCTTGCGGTTTGGTATCTTTGAGGTATCAATTTGTTGAATGAGTCCTAAGTGGATCATCTGTTCGATGACGACGTCGCTTGCAATAATCACGTCATACATTCCGGTTCCGCTTGCTTGGAGCTTGCCGATCATTTCTTCTTGGGCTTCGTAGAGCTCGATTTGAACGGGGTAGCCGAATTTCTGCTCAAATTCTTTGAGCATACCGGGTTCGATGTAGTCGCTGTAGATGAGTACAGAGACTGGCTTTTTAGCTTGTTTTTCTTCGTTGCACCCTGTGAGAAGAGGGATAGCAGCGAAAGAAAGGGCGAGTGCCGTAGAGAGCAATCGGTTCATTTTTTCTTTCCTCTTTGATGGTTTTGGTTATAAAGTAACACAACTAGCATTACGCCTAAAGTAAGTGCGATAACTAAAGTTGAAAGGGCGTGGATCTCCGGCGATATGCCTCGTTTGAGCGATCCATAAATGTAGAGAGGAAGCGTTTGCGACGTAGGACCACTTACAAAGAAACTGATAATGAAATCGTCAAGAGAAAGCGTGAAGGCGAGGAGTGCTCCGGCGATGATGCCCGTAGAAAGTTGCGGCAGGATTACGCGGAACCAAGCCCCTGTGGTTGTCGTATAGAGATCGCGGGCGGCTTCAATCTGATCGGGGCGAATGGACGAAAGTCTACTCAGTACGATAAGAACCACAAAGCTGATTTGGAATACAACGTGGGAAATGATCAAGTTCAGCATTCCCGGTTCAAAACAAGGGAGGAACGTGCGGAAGAGTCCGAATACGGTAACGAGAGCAATGGCCATCAAAATGTCGGGAGTGACGACCGGGATGTTGATGGAAAAGTCGAAAAAAGTGTTGAGTTTCTTGCCCCACGGGGTGCGGTGAATGCCGATGGCAAGCAGTGTACCAAAAATTGTTGCAATGATTGTACTTGCTATGGCGAGAATTAGGGAATTTACTGCGGCGTGTTGCACCTGTTCATTGCTAAAGAGCTTGGTGTACCAGCCTAGCGTGAAGCCTCCCCAGGTTTGTCCATGTCGGTTGGCGTTCACGCTAAAGACAGCGATGAATACGAGCGGAATATACAGGAGCGCAAGTCCGATGTAGGAAAGGGCGAGCGTTGCCGGGGAGGACTTTCTAGACATAGTTCCGCCCTCCGCCAACTTTCTGGAATACGGCGAGACTTAGCACGCTTGCGAGAATGAGAATCACTCCGAGCATAGCACCAAAAGGCCAGTCGCTTGCCGACCCGAATTGCTGTTGGATTAGATTGCCGATGAGCATATACTTGGAACCTCCGAGGAGGTCACTTACCACATACATTCCAAGGCTCGGTACAAGGGTTAAAATAATGGAGGCCACAATGCCCGATTTCATTTGAGAAAGGACCCCGTGACAGAAAGATCGCAGCGGCGATGCATACAAATCTCTCGTGGCTTCTACGATGTTCCAATCCAAGCGCTCGACGCTTGTGTACAAAGGAAGGACAGCGAAGGGAAGCATAGAGCTCACCATACCTATATAAACGGCGAATTGTCCCGGATAAAGCGAATCCGTTTCTCCGATGAGGCCTATTGCCCTTGCAATCCATGTGGGGGGCATTTGGGCACCGAGAACGAGCATCCAGGCGTAAGTGCGGATGACTAAATTAGTGCAACTTGGGACCATTACCAGTGCAAGGAGAAGAGCCCGCGTACTTTTTTTGTGAGCTGCAATCCAGAATGACATCGGAAATGCGATGAGAAGGCAAATCAGAGTTGTTACTGTTGCAAGTATTAAGCTCCGGGCGACAATAACTGCATTGTCGGGAGCCCAGCCGAAGGAACTGAAGCCGATGAGCCGCTTCAGGTTGTCGACTGAAGGAGTCCAATTGATCGTTCCATAAGCGCCGCGCTGCATAAAGGCGAGAACAATGAGCCCGACAATCGGGAGAAGTAGAAAAATGAATAAAGTAAGCATCCCGGGAGCGCTCAAAAGCGTCCCTTCCCACTTCATGCGGCAGCGCGTGGTGAGCTTCCCTTCGAAGACCTCGTATTTTGGAGGCTTAGTCACAGAGCACCTGCAGGTATTCGGGAGCGAATTCGAGGAAAATATCCGAGCCTACTTCGTAAAGTTCGTCTGGATCTGTCATCACATTTACGACTGTACCGTTTAAGTTCATCAGGAATTCCCAGTAATCGCCGCGAAAAATGCGTTCTTGGATATGTGCCGGGAAAACGTTCGGCTTTTCAATTTTTTGATCGTGTACAAAGATATCTTCCATACGCACGGCGACGCCGCCCGCTTCCCATTGAGGAATCCGGTTTACTTCGAGCGTTCCGAACATGGCCTCGACAGATTTGTTGTCAATGCGTTTGCATTCTAAAATATTTGCTTCGCCGATGAACGTTGCTACAAAGCGGCTTACCGGATGCTCATAAACTTCTTCGGGCGTTCCAGACTGTTCAATTCGTCCATGGTTCATTACCAGAATGCGGTCCGAGACGGCAATCGCTTCATCTTGGTCGTGCGTCACGAGGATGAATGTGATGGACGTTTTCCGTTGAAGTACTTTGAGTTCGCGCTGCAAGCTCTTGCGGAGATTTGCATCGAGTGCGGATAGCGGTTCATCGAGGAGGAGAATACCCGGTTCGTTCACAAGAGCACGGGCAAGCGCCACGCGTTGTTTTTGTCCGCCGGATAGCGTTTCGGGAAACTCCTCTGCCAAATCCGTAATTTGGGAAAGTTTCATCATCTCTTTCACGCGCATATCGATTTCGTCTTCGTTCACTTTTCGGCTGCGGAGTCCGAAGGCCACGTTTTCGTAGACGTTCAAATGAGGAAAGAGCGCATAGCTCTGGAATACCGTATTGATAGGGCGCTTGTTCGGAGAGCGGTTTGAAATCACTTCGCTTCCTAAAAGAACTTCGCCGGAGTCCGCTTTTTCAAAACCGCCAATGATGCGGAGCAGCGTTGTTTTGCCGCAGCCTGAAGGACCGAGCAATGTGACAAATTCGCCGTTGCAGACATCGAGGTCGATGCCGCGAAGGACATCTTTCTTGCCAAAGCTTTTGCAAATGCTTCGGATGTGAAGATCCGCATCAGAAAGCGGTGATTGTTCCATGAAGAACTCCGAGAAACCGAGGATTGAAATTTTTCGGTTTTCAAAAATAGAAAGCTAGGAAGAAAATGAAGAAACTAAAAGAGGAAAAGAAAGGAAAAATACGGTTGTTCTATGGCTGTGATATGGGTGGGTATTCTGGGAGAAATTCAATTTTTGTGTAAGATTTCTTGTCTTTGGCAAGTGCTAAGTAAATGTCTGTTTCTCCCAGCGGGAGCATGATATATTTGGGCTTAAGCACGTGGAGGTATTTGCCGAGTTGCACTTGGAGCGCCTGGGGTGAGTTCACTCCTTTTCGTTTGCATTCGACAAGTAACCAGGGCTCGGAGGCGCTTTTCTTTTCTCGAAAATTGTGTACAATAATGTCAACTCGGTTTGGATTGCCGACTTGTATTTTTGATAGTGGAAACTCCGTTTCAATCAAATGCTTTGGAACCTTGATAGTTCCTATCAACCAAAGGATAGTGCGCTGCCTTACGGCTTCTTCTGGAGTCGCAGGAATCGCCTTTTGGCGGATAGGATCAAAATATTGCATACAAATTATAAAAAGAACTTACTGATTAGAAGAAGCACAATACCTGAGTAGATGCCGCCGAGAATATCGTCTGCCATTACGCCCCATGCTTTGGGGAGCTTTTCGAGCTGATGAATTCCGAGCGGTTTCAGAATGTCAAAAAAGCGGAAGAAGATAAATCCGAGCGGGAGCATCCAAAGATGGGAAAGGAGTGTTTCAGGAGCGACGAACGCAAAAGCGGTCCATTGTCCTGCCGCTTCGTCGATGACGATCCAACCCGGATCATCCAGTTCTGTATCGCGGAGAGCCTTGTTTACAAAGGGGATTGCCGCAAAAAAGACAAATAAGGCAAGCCAAGCGAAACAGAAGCGGAAACTCACTGTGAGAAGCGGCCATGCGAGTAACATAGCGAGCAGGCTTCCGAATGTGCCGGGGGCTTTTGGCGCCATTCCAGAACCGAAGAACGTGACTACGAAAAGCGTGAATTTATCTGTTCTTTTAAATGCGGCGTTCATGAAGCATCAGCCTTTGCGCGCAGGAAATTCGGTGAAGGGTGGAACCTTGAATTCCTCTTTGAGATCATCCCAACGGATGAGGCGGTTTTTCCAGATGTATTTGCGGTAAAGACGGCGGGCAACGCGGCTTGTAATTTCGTAGGGGATCGTGTGGTGCTCTTCCGCCACGCTTTCCATTGAAATTCTAGGATCGGCCATCCCATTTACCACGTCCACCGTTTCGCCTATTTGCACATCGGGAATGCGGCTCACGTCAACCATTGTCGCATCCATACAGACGCGGCCGAGAATGGGACAGAGCTCGCCGCGGATGAGGACAAATCCCTTGTTATATTCGCCGCGGAGATATCCGTCGCCGTAGCCGATGGCGATAGCCGCAATTTTTGTCGGTTGCTGTGCCACCCAGTATTGCCCATAAGAAACAGCTTCGCCTGCGGGCACTTCGTGAATGGTGCGGATAGTCGATTTAATCGTCATCACGGGCTTGAGTTCCGGATATTTGAATTCTTCTGGCGGGTTTGCACCCATCGGATTGTATCCGTAGAGGACAAGACCCGGGCGCACCATATCGAAATGACTTTCCGGATGGCGGAGCGTCCCTGCGGAACTCGAGCAGTGGCAGATCGCGGGGCGGATTCCTTCGTTTGTAAGGAGTTCGACCAAGTTTGAAAAACGGTCTATCTGACGACGGGTATTTTCATTGGAAGCCTTGTCGAGCATATCGGCCGTGGCGAGGTGCGTGTACATACCTTCCATCTTCAGATGCTTGAGGGTAACTATCTTGCGGATAGTGTCGAAGTCGTCGAAGCGGATACCGTAGCGGTGCATTCCCGTGTCGATACCCAAGTGCGCTTTGCAGGAAAGTCCGGATTCTTCCAGGTATTTGTCAAAAGAAATTGCTGTGCGCAAGTCGGAAATAGTGGCTGTCAATGAAAATTCGGTGAAGTACGGAAAATCGGCGGGAATGCAGGGCCCGAGGACCAAAATGTCAAGGTCGATACCATATTGGCGGAGCAGCATTCCTTCGGTCATGTGGGCAACGCCTAAAAAGTTTGCACCGCTGTTCTTCGCAGCATAAGCGCAAGCGAGCGATCCGTGGCCGTAGCTATCGGCTTTTACGGGCAAAAGGATCTTGGTTTTTTTCGGGATGGTCTTGCGGATAAATTGAATGTTGTTGGAGAGTGCGTCCAGATTGATTTCGATCCAGTTCGGGCGTGTAATGTTATTCAAATCGGGAGGAAGTTTAGATAAAGTCATAGTGCCTAGAAATATAGATTATTGATTAGAATATAAAGGCTAAGAAATAGGATCGGGAAGCTAGGGAATGGAACAATAGGAATGGGAGGAAATAGCTGCTTTTTTGGTGCACTCGGACCACACCGCGTGCGGGCTAATTTTTTAAAACGTCTAGCGCTAACTTTCTAGATTCCCATCTTATTAGGCGATAGGTCAAAGACGATCGACTGTATGACTCAATATGGAATCAGTCGGTATCTGCTTCCTATTTCCTAGATTTTCCTTCTAATTCCTGAAATTCAAAGTTATATTTTCCTTGGTCTTACAAAAGAGGAATAAAAATGGATTCTCGGATTATAAAACTTGCCGACATGCTGATCAATGATGCGCTTTCGCTTCAGAAGGGTGAAAATATCCTGATTGAAACGACGGACACTCCGGCGGATATTTCGGTCGCTCTCGTCCGCGCAGCAGCCCGCGTGGGAGCAAAAGCTTTTGTAACGAATACATCCAGTGCAGTCAAGCGTGCCGTGCTTCTCACTTCGAGCGATGAACAGCTGAAGATCGCGGCGGAACACGACCTTGACTTTATGAAGAAAATGCAGGCGTACATTGCCGTCCGCGGGGCTAATAATTTTGTAGAACTTTCTGATGTGCCCGATTCCCGTATGCTCGCTTACCGCACGATCACTGAGGCTGTATTGAATTACCGCATCGATAAGACGCGTTGGTGTGTTCTTCGCTGGCCGAATGCTTCTATGGCCCAAGGTGCGGGGATGAGTACGGAAGCTTTTGAAAACTTCTATTATGAAGCTTGTCTCGCTGATTACCCGGCGATGCGCCTTGCGGCTCAAGGACTTATCGACCTGATGAATAAGTCGGACAAGGTCCATTTGAAGGCCCAAGGAACGGATCTCACTTTTAGCATCAAGGGAATTCCGGCGGTTCCGTGTTGCGGGGAAATGAATATTCCCGATGGTGAAGTTTATACCGCGCCTGTCAAGAATAGCGTGAACGGAGTGATTTCCTATAATGCCCCGACACTTTATGATGGAAAGCGCTTTGAGAATGTGCGCCTCGTTTTCAAGGATGGCAAGATTGTAGAAGCGACCTCTTCGAATACGAAGGCGATGAATGCCATTTTTGACACGGATCCGGGCGCGCGCTACGTAGGGGAATTTTCCTTCGGGTTTAATCCTTTTGTCCATCATCCGATGTGTGATATTCTTTTTGACGAAAAAATATCGGGCAGTATCCATTTTACGCCGGGGAAATGCTATGAGAATGCTTACAACGGCAATGTTTCCGCTGTGCATTGGGACTTAGTTCTCATTATGACTCCAGAATATGGCGGCGGTGAAGTCTATTTGGATGATGTTTTGGTCCGCAAGGACGGGCTGTTCGTTCTCCCGGCATTGCTAGCTCTCAATCCCGACCGTCTTGGAGCTAAAGCGTGAATTTCTTTGGATTGAAAATTGTTTTTTACAAAATGGAAATGGCTTTTGAGTGTTTTTCGGGGAAGACGCCCCCTTTTGTGCTTTCAACCCATTTCAAAAAAAATCGACATAAATGTTATGCTTAAAAGGTGATAAAGAACAATAAAGTCGTATTTTGAGATGAACTTTCTCAAATTTCGCTTTTTTTGCACTAATTATTTTTGGCACAACTTTTGCTAGTGACCCGATACAAAACCACAAGGAGTACATAGTGAGTATTCAAGAAGATTATGGAAGCTTAGTGTTCGGTGCGAAGACTATGGGTAAATATCTTTCGCATAAGACCTACCAGAGCCTCCTTGCAACAATGAAGAATGGTACGGCCCTTGATCCGTCTATCGCGGATGAAGTCGCTGTCGGTATGAAAAACTGGGCACTTGACTATGGTGCGACTCATTTCACTCATTGGTTCCAGCCCCTCACAGGAACAACTGCTGAAAAGCATGATTCTTTTTTCAACCCGAGTTCTGAAGGCGGCGTTGTCGCTTCCTTTTCCGGCAAGGAACTCACACAAGGGGAACCTGATGCGTCAAGTTTCCCGTCCGGTGGTCTTCGCGCTACTTTCGAAGCCCGTGGCTATACTGCTTGGGATCCGACTAGTCCCGCTTTCATTAAAAAGAACAGCGATGGCGTTTCCGTCCTCTGCATTCCTACCGTTTTCTGTGGTTATCACGGCGAAGCCCTTGATAGAAAGGCTCCGCTACTCCGTTCGCAAGCGGCTCTTGTAAAACAGCTTCATCGCGTAGCCAAGCTTTTCGGCGTTGAAGACACAGAACGTCCCTATGCGACTCTCGGCCCAGAGCAGGAATATTTTCTTGTGGATGCCGAAGTTTATCGCAAGCGTCCTGACCTTGTACAGACTGGCCGTACTCTCTTTGGTGTCCGTCCGGCTCGTCATCAGCAGCTTGAAGATCATTACTTTGGAAAAATTAAGAATCGCGTTCTCTCTTTTATGGCTGAAGTGGATCGCGAACTCTGGAAATTAGGTATTCCGGCTAAGACTCGTCATAATGAAGTCAGTCCGGCTCAATTTGAGCTCGCGCCGGTGTTCGAAGAACAGAATCTTTCTTCTGATCATAATATGCTCACGATGGAAATTCTCCAGAACGTCGCGGAACGCTATGGAATGGTTTGCCTCACTCACGAAAAACCGTTCGACGGCGTGAATGGCTCCGGTAAGCACAACAACTGGTCTGTCACCGGTCCGGATGGCAAGAACTGGCTCACTCCGGGTAAGACTCCGCACGAAAATGCGAAGTTCCTGATGGTGCTCGTTTCCATTATCAAAGGAGTCGATACCTTTGCTCCGCTTCTTCGCGCAAGCGTTGCTTCTGCGGGTAATGATCATCGCCTTGGTGCGAATGAAGCTCCGCCGGCAATTATCTCCATTTTCCTCGGCGATCAGCTTACTGATATTATCCAGCAATTGGAGAAGGGGAGACCAGAGTCCTCCAAAGCGGGTGGTGTGCTTGAAATCGGCGTGTCTTCTCTTCCGAAACTTCCGAAGGATGCTACGGATAGAAACCGCACGAGCCCCTTTGCCTTTACTGGCAATAAATTTGAATTCCGAGCGGTCGGAAGTGATCAGAGCTGCGCTACCGCGAATACGGCTTTGAACGCTATCGTTGCTTGGGCTTTGGATGAAGTGATGAATGAAATCGAAGCTCTTACCTCTAAGGGTACTGATTTTAATTCCGCTCTTCAATCCGTCCTCCAGAAAGAAATCAAGGAACACAAACGCGTCCTCTTCGACGGAAACGGTTATAGTGATGAATGGAAGGCTGAAGCCAAGCGCCGTGGACTTCCGAATCTCACCAATACACTAGAAGCCATTGAAGCTTATCGCGACCCGAAGGTCATCAAGCTTTATAAGGATGCGGGTATTTTGAGCGAAATCGAACTTGAAAGCCGCTATGTAATTGAAAAGGAAAAGTATGAAGCCGTTGTCGCTCTCGAAGCGAATTGCGCGCTTACGATGGCTAAGACGATGTTCCTCCCCGAGGGCATTTCTTACTCGGCTGAACTCGCCGATTCCTGCTCTTCCCTTACTGATTACGCTCATGCCGGTGTTTCCAGCTTGGCCAAGAAAGCTTCTACTGAAGTGGAAGCCTTGATCAAGGAAATCGACAAGCTTGAAGAAGCTATCGGAAAGGGTTCTCCAAAGGATGAACTCCAGGGAATGCACAATGTGCGTCTCCACGTGGACGCACTTGAGAAGATCGTTCCGGGTAGTCAATGGCCTGTGCCTAGCTACGGTGAGATGTTCTTCATCGGCTAAACGGCAAATTTCTCAAAAGAAACCAAAATCAAAGCCCTGGCAAATCGCCGGGGCTTTTTGTATGCACTCAAAACCACCGGTGAGTCCGGGGGGGGCTTGTAGAAGCCTTCTCTTGATGATGCTGCAGAGAGGGAGTTCCTTGAATCAATTTGAGACTGCGGTCTGCCAACTGCAACATATAATCAAGGAATCCCAAATGGGGGATACAAAGCTCTGCAACGCGAACGCTCTGGCAGCGGATTTGTCCGTTGTCATGGCCTGAACCGTAGGAGTTTCTTGAAAAATGCTCGTTCACACGAACTTGAACCGTAAATATCATATAGTCTTCGAACCAAAGTTCAGGCGGAAAGCTTTTTTCGAGGACAAGCGCCGTGAAATCCTCGGCATGCCCCGTCGGCTTTGCGAATGGAAACAGATGCTATTCGTTCTGGTCAATGATTGTCTTGGTCATATCCATATCTCCTGGGATTCCGCCGGAGTTTTCCGTATTAGGCGTAATTGGATATTTTGAACTCGAATACACCCGTCGGGTTTCTCGAAATACCCGATTCCATTCAACTTGTCAGGCCTTCCTGCCGGGTGAATTCTTTGTACAGCATGGGATCCTTCATTTTTTGTGAAGATATGGGCACAAGAATTTGAAAAGTGCAGGAAACGTCAATTTTTTGGGATCCGAAGCGAGCGTTACCTTCCCTTCAATACGAATACAGGAACAGGGGATTCTGGTGCCGAGGATAGTACGTCGACACGGCGGCAAAATGTGGCAAAGCGGCCTACATCCAGAATCAATTGAGGGAACACAAGTACGGAGAGAGCTGACGATGCTCGGGAAAATGTAGCCCGTTCACGGGCGTGCCGGTAAAGATATCAAGAAAGGAGAGATCAACCTTCGCGACGCGTGGCTAGTATAGGGCCATGCTGTATACAAAGCAAAGAACCCGAGGCATAGCCGTAGAGCTTTTGCATATAAAAGGTTAAATGAATTTATGCAAAAAAGGAAGTAATCCAGAAAATGACCGCGGCTGTGCTCCAGAGAACGCTAAAAAGAATGCGATGCTTTTTGCCAACTCCCGTGATAGCAATAACTGCCGTATAGGTTAGGTAAAGGCTGAAGAAGTAAGAGAAGCCCGTGATGATTTCGTGAGGGATGATATACGGAATGAGTTTTGCTTGCTCTATAAGAATGAAGATGGAAAAGAGTTGGAGAATGGTGGGCAGCAGATATGCTTTGCGAATTTCTTTAGGTGCAAAACGAATGGCGAGAGCCATCTCTACAATAAGGGCGATAGAGGCTATGATTGCGAGTACTTGGTATATCAGCATATATTTGGAATATATTAAAATTCGTACAATTGCTCAATTTTTTATTTAATAAACTCATCTGTAGTAGAAATGGTTCTAGTGCTTCGCAACGGGATTGCCTTTCAAATTGGCGAGTATTGGTAATCTTCGTTCCTGCTTTGAGGTCTCTTGATAAGCGATCTGAGTTTATCCTTTGCCGATGTGACAATTCGTTTATCTGTCTTTCCCAGAAAGGCGGAGCCTAGGTAAGAGTTATTGTATTTGTGAGGCTCAATGTTCTCACGACAATAATGCTTTTTCCTATGAATATGAGTCGACCCCACTTTGCTGTGGAGGTAATCTTGGAGTTGGTTTTGCTGCGAATTATTCTCGGCATCTTTGCCTTGACGTTTTTTTGTAAGTTTTAAGTTGCTGCGGCTTAAGCAAGAGGCTCATAGGTGTTTTTTTACGCATCGCAGAACTTCAGAAAAAATGGACTTGATTTGAGGGAATAGCGATACTGTAAGGGGTTTGTACGGACATCAAGCGAAATCGTAAAATTTTTCTTGAATCGCATTTTTTTTCTTAAGATCCGATCGTTCAAGCTTGTTTTGGTGCAATATCTTACGGAATGCTAAAAGCGGGATGAACGGAATAACGTATATTTGAAAAAAATTGAGGATTCCTTTATGGGAAAAAGAGCTCTGATTACAGGAATTACAGGACAAGACGGATCTTATCTCGCTGAACTTCTGCTTTCAAAAGACTATACAGTTTATGGTCTAGTCCGTCGCAAAAGCAAGTTAGATTTTAACAATCCGGCTCATTTTTTTGGGGAAAAGTAACATGATTTCTCTTTCTCCCGTGAAAGTTGACGTTGTTAGAGATCCAGAGCGTACTCGCCCTGTTGAAAATTTATATATTTGCGCGGACAATTCGCGAATACGTGAATTCTTTAAAGGAACTCTCTTGGAAGAGGCCATTAAAAAGATGTTGGAGTATTATGAATCTTTACCGATTTAGGAGTTGCTATATGAGGTTTATGCTTTCTTGCATTCTCTCTCTTTCCGTAATAGTCCTTTCTGGTTGTTTTGCCGCTCCGGGGATGGTTTTGAATGAAGCTTCGAATGAAAGCGGCTCCATTGATACTTTGGCTGATTTTCAAGGTGCCAAGGTACATATCCAAAGCATTTCCCCGAGAACACTTTCTGCACTTTCTTCTTCTACGGAAACTTCGGCTGCAATCCCCGAAACTCTTTTGTCCTATAAGCCGGAGGCCTATCGGTTGGGACCTTTTGATATTGTACAAGTTGTTGTATGGGAACATCCAGAGTTGACCATGCCCCTCGGTTCTTACCGAAGTGATAATGCTACGGGGCAGCTTGTAGATGAAAATGGTCTGATGTTTTATCCGTATATAGGGCAGATGAATGTTTCTGGAAAGACGGTTACTGAACTCCGCGATTCGATTCTTCAGAATCTTTCAAAAGTGCTGAACAATCCTCAAATTGATGTCCGGCTTTTGGAAAGCCAGAGTCAAAAAGCTTATGTGCAGGGAGCTGTTGCTAGGCCTGGAGTTGTTTCTTTAAGTGATGTTCCGGTTACGTTACTTGAAGCAATCAATCGCTGTGGAGGTACCACTTCGGAAGGTGATTTTTCCGAAATCTTCCTGACTCGGGATGGCGTTACATATAAAATAAATCTTTTGGCTGCTTATCCGGCAATGGCGGGCCCGGGTGATATTCTGCTCAAAAATAATGATGTAATCCGCATTTCTGAAGCACGCGAGTCGAAGGTTTATGTTTTGGGTGAAGTCGGCAAGCAACAGGCCCTCAACCTTTTGAATGGAAAACTTTCTCTTTCTGAAGCTCTTGTTTCTTGTGGTGGTTTGCAGGCTATGTCGGCCAAGAGCGAAGGCATTTATGTTATCCGTATGGGATCTTCTGTGCGGGACATTAATATTTATCACTTGAATGCCCGTAATCCAATGGCTTTGGTCTTTGGCGATCAGTTTGCTTTGCGCCCGAATGACATTGTATTTGTCGATGCTTCAGGCTTAGCCCGCTGGAACCGCGTTGCGAGTATGCTTCTTCCTACGGCTCAGTTGCTTTATTATGGTACTCAGGTTGTTAATACGACCCATACGGCTAAAGAAGATATTATGAATTGGTAGGAAACGTTTAATTTGAATTTTAGGGAGAACGCCTTTCTGTTTAGAGGGCGTTCTTTTTTTATGCCATGAAAAATCGAGTCCCTCAGTGGTGAAATTTTCTGTTTTTATGAAATTTGAGGCTTTTTGGGGAAAAATTTCTTTCAAAAAAAAAGTGATAGCTGCCTACTTGTTTTTTTATTCTCTATGAGTATATTTGCGCTATGGGTACACGAAACACAGACCATCTGGAACGTCCTTTTTGGAGCCGAAAGAACCAAAAGGCATACGGAGTCAATCGCATACTCATTTATTTGACGATGATTCTTTCGCTGACTGCGGCGGCTATCATCTGGTTCGGTGTGAACGGTGCTCTTCGATAAGAGAGGTGTTTTATGAGTATAAAAATACATTGTGGGCGTCGCCCCAAGAGCGAAGGCATTGAGCCTCCTCTCCCTCTTCCTAACGAAGACGAGGAGAATGATGAGAGCGTAGAGGAGGAAGAAGAAGTTGATGAAGAAGTCGACTTTGACAAGCCGACGTTCAAACGAGATCAGATATGGTCTGACTATGCGGAAGATTTGGATTACGATCAGTGAACAATTCCCTTAAATGGGGCGTATTCCTTTTTTTCGCCTTGACTGTTGCGAGCTTGCTTGCTTCCTGTGCTGGTTCGAAAAAAGACCAGTATGAAGGTGAGTTGTATACTCCGATGGCCGAGGAATCTTTTGTATCAAAGGCCAAGGCTGACTGGGTATCTCCTGATGAAGAGGTACGGGAGTCTTGGCAGCAATATCAGTATGCTTTACAGGCGATGGAAGATGAAGATTGGCTTCTGGCCCGTCATCATTTGGATCTTGCCCTAAAAAGTCTAGTCGCTGAAAATTACGACTCCTTATATTCCCCCGAGGCTCGTCCGGAGGATTCTTTGTATCGCCGGGATATGCCGCATAAGATCATTGCTGCCTTAGATGAAGTATACCCGCGCATTTTGGAACTGGGTGTAGATGCTTCATCATATTCTCGATATGATTTTAATGATGAAGGACTTGAGGGGTTGGATGAACCTCCGCTGGATAGTACGGAGCGCGTCCTTATAGAAAATTTTTTGGACACCTTAAACCTAGCTCAGTTCTCGCTTCCTGTTGAATTCAATGACAGGGTGATGCAGGAAATTATCTATATGACGCACCCTGCGCATGAATTTATGGAGTCTTCCTTATCCCGGATGACCGCTTTTGATTCTATGGTTTTTGCTAAACTCGATGAGCGGAAAATGCCTCGTGATTTAATTTATCTGGCATTGGTGGAATCGGGATTTAAAACGAAAGCCTATAGCCGGGCAAAGGCTTCGGGACTTTGGCAATTTGTTCCTGCAACGGGCAAACATTACGGATTGGAAGTTGATTTTTGGGTAGATATGCGCCGGAATCCGGATCGGGCGACCGATGCGGCCTTGGACTATCTTTCCAAACTTCACAATGATTTTGGCGATTGGCTTTTGGCAATGGCCGCCTATAATTGCGGGGAAGGCAACGTGCGCCGGCTGCTTCGCGATATGAGCAGCGCACCGGATTCCCTTCGGGATACGACCAAAGCTCTGACTTATTGGGACTTGCAACTTCCGAAGGAAACGATGCATTATGTGCCTCGTATTTTGGCGGCGATGATCATCGGCCACTATCCTGAGCATTATGATATGTTTGTAGAAAAACGGGAACGCCCTTCTTTTGATACGGTTTCTGTTGCTGAATTTATGCCGCTTGACAAAGTAGCGGATGCATTGAATTTGAAGCCAGATGACATCCGCGATTTGAATTTGGAACTCAGCAAATGGTGCACGCCTCCGAAAAATAGTGAATACGTCCTCCGGATTCCCCAAGGGACAAGGGATTCTTTCCTTGTCGCTTATTCAAAGATGGACAAGCGAGCCTTTTCCAGATGGCAAAATCACAAAGTAAAATCTGGCGAAAATCTCAGGTTGATCGCCCGCAAGTATGGCGTTTCTGTGAATGCAATCAAAGCTGCGAACGGTATGAAGACAAACCGCATCCGGAAAGGACAGACGCTTCTTATTCCTCTTCCTGGTGGAGGCGCCTATTCTTCATCTGCCAAGAGTTCTAAATCATCGACTTCGAATGCTTTAGATCAAGAGGAACCAGTTATCACAGATGAGAAGAACTCTGCCAAAAAGTATAGGGTTGTTTCGGGGGATAATTTAGGTGTTATTAGCCGCAAATTCGGCATTTCTATAAGTGATCTTAAAATTTGGAATTCTTTGGATGACAATAATATCAAGGCCGGTGACTATCTTTATGTGACGAAACCGGCCACTCTTGTTTCTCCCAAAAGAGAATCTACACCACCGTTCAAAAATGAAGAGAGCTTCATAAACTATACGGTCAAACAGGGAGAATCTCTTTGGGATATTGCACAAAATTATAAAGTCACCATCCAGCAGATTGTGGAATGGAACAACAAAAAGACGACGAAAATAAAAGCTGGTGAAGTGCTCAAGATCCGGACGGATGAACCTTAGAAATCAATTCCGAGGGAAATGAAGGGTGAAGACATTGTATTGAAGTCCATCATGAATGAGTCGTTTTCTTTGAGTTCTCCGGTCTTTTTCTCATAATAGGTGTGCCAATAGAAGTGGGTAGAACGGATGCCTCCAAAGAGGGAAAATCGTTCCCAAGCGATGCGGGTGCCGATGCCGTAGACATAACCCCAGATCATAGGATTTAAAAACTGAGTTTCGTCAAAGAAACCCCGCCCGGCAAGGCCACCGCCAAAACCGAGAATTTTTAGCAAAAATTGATATTTGTAGCTTTGGATAAGAGGAATTCCTGCTTCTATCCCAATTTCTACGATAAAATTATAGGAATTGAGGGTCCCCTTGATATCAGAGGAATCAATAGCGGGGAATCCGTTTTCTTTTTCTTCATGAAGTTTTTTGTATGCTCCTTCAAGATTTTTGTCCGCATATTTAATTTTCACCTTTTGGTAGCCGGCTACCGCAAATGTGGAAAACCAATCGTTTAGGGGTAGATGTCCCAAAAGTCCGTAAATATTGGAGACTTTGGCGGAAAGGTCATAGCTCCGTCCTTCCACTTTCATTTCTTTGTCGAGCTGAGAGGAATTGAAGCGGGAAATTTCTACGAATGGTCCGAATCCCATTCGCTGTTGATAAATTCCTGAATTTTCCGGTGCTTGCATGGATGTGTCGGTGACAATACCTGCAAATGTGGCCGATGTGCATAAAATTAGGCTGTAAAACAAACTTTTCATTTGCATAGTGTTTTAATTTTAGAATATTTTATTTTCAGAGTTGCAAAAAGTGGGCAAAAAAGCTTATTTTTTTGCAAGTGCTTTTTCCTTCTGGAGATCAAAAATGAAAAAAATTGCTCTGTGCCTTGGTGCTTGTGCGTTAGCTTTAATGTTCTCTTCTTGCTCCGATAAGATGGATCCGAACGATCCCGCTTCCGTCCGCAAATATTTGAAGAGTCAGGGAATTCCTTTTACTCCGAACAAATTCATGTCGTATGTTTCTTCTGGGGATACGGCAAAGATGACTTTGTTCCTCCAGGCCGCATACGATATCAATGCTGCGGATGACAATGGGAACAATGCTGTCGCTATTGCGGTAAATCGCGGCAAGATGGACATGCTTACTTACCTCGTAGATCACAATGCGAATCTGAATGGCGCAAATAGCAATGGCAAGAGTTATTTGGAAGATGCCATCGAAAATGGTCATAAGGATGTAGTCGAATTTCTTGTTGCGAAGATGAAGGCTTCGGGAGATATAGCCAATGCGGGTGCCGCAGTGAACCTTGCGGCAAAGCTCGGTTCTGTTGATATCTTGAAAGAACTCGGTGAAGCGGGGGCTCCGCTTGAAAACCGTGGTGCAGATTCTTATTATCCGATTCATTTGGCGGTCAAAGGCGGCCACTATGATGCTGTTGAATATTTGGTGTCGAAGGGCGTCGATGTCAATGTGAAGTGCGGCCAGGGCTATTCCGTTCTGGATTGGGCCAAGAATGAAGGTTATACCCGCATCATCGCCCTTCTAAAAAAGAAGGGTGCAAGGCATACTCCGGCCTATCTCAAGGAATTCGGCGGGTGATTGTTTAAAATCGGATTCTTACAAACGCTCGGCAACGCCGGGCGTTTTTGTGCTTAATGGAATGTTTTTTGCTTTCTTTCTTTGTATTTTTGGCCTTATGAAGAAGAACTTTCTTTTATTTGTCCTTTTGTGCGCGGGAGCCATTTTTGCTGATGAAACGGTAGAAGGTGTGCGCCGCGAAATTAAAACAGTAGAAGCTGAAGCGGCCCGTGAAAAGAGCTTGCATGCTGCGGAACAAAAACGCCATGAAGAATTTATTGAATCCGGTCGCTCTAAAGTTGTATCATTGAATACTCAAAAGAAAGCTCTTCAGGCTGAAATTGATTCGATGAGGGCGGAAGTGTCCCGCCTTGCCCAAGCCCGCGAAAAAGAGGCTGGCGTGATTCGCTGGTATGAATCCCGCAAGGCGAAATATGCTGCGGATCTTGCCAAGGAAATAGATGCCCTTGCGCCTTATCTTGAATCGGATTTTCCTTACCGGGCAAGCGAAAGTGCTGAGAGCATAAGAGAAACGGCTTCCGAACTCCGCAAGGGATTTATTTCTCCGGATAACGCGACAGGGCGCGTGATGGAAGTATTTCTTGAAAGGATCCGCATGGGTTATACCACAGAAATCTGGGATGGTTTCTTGAAAGACCCGCGCGATGGGCGCGAACTTTCGGGAAAGTATTTCCGCTACGGAGCGGTCGCCGCTCTATTTGAAAGTGCCGATGGTGCGGACATTTATTGGTTGGATCATTCAAACGGACTTTATTCTTGGGTTCCGCTGGGAGAAAATTTAACGCTTCGCGCCCAAGTAAAGGACGCTCTGAAGGTGGCGGAAGGGAAGGCTCCTCCACATATTGTGGTTATTCCTGTTACGGGAAAGGGGGCGCACAAATGAAGAACTCCATGGTGATGAAATTTGCGCTTGCTTTTTCGCTTTCTTTTGCCGTTGTATCTTTTGCACAGCAGGGAACTTCCGCGAGTGATGATCTTGTTAAAAAACGCGCCGAACTCAACCGAGCCAAGGCCGATCTGGAAGAAGCCCGCCAGAAGCGCGATATGGAAGTGGCTGCGCGTTGGAATGACCGTGAAAAGGCGAACGACGAACGTGAACTTTTTAATGAAAAGTATGACGAAGCCAAGGAATCCCTGGATCGCTTGATGGAAGAACGCGCCCGGTTGGAAGAGAGCGTGCGCGTGGGACGAGAGGACTTAGCACAAGTAAAGGCTGCTTCTGAAGCGAAACGCGCTGAATATTTAGCGCTTTCTCTTGACAAGGGAATCCTTGAACCTCTACAACGCTTAAAGGATCAAGGCGTGCCGTTCAAGATGCCGGAGCGCATTGAAGGCTTCAATCGAGTAGAAAAGAGCATGGATATATATAAAGACGATCCTGTGCGTATAGCAAAGAGCGTCTTTACTTTGGCTAAGCAGGAACTCGACTTTACCCGTGAAATAGAATGGAAAAAGGGGGAAATCCTTTTGGGGACCCGCGTTGCCTATGGCGAAGAGCTCCGGTTGGGAGGCGTGTTTGCTATGCGTCGCTCCTCGGGCATGGACAGTTCCGTATCGATGATGCTCCCGGTTTCGAGTGAAAAGGGCCAGACGTTTGCTTGGCGCGATATGAGTTCCCCTGAGTCCAAGGTTGCTGTAGCGAAGGCTTTTGCGAGCGCTCCGGATTCAAGTAGGGTAATGGTTCCTGTGGATGTCTTGCTCAGTACGGCGCTTTCCACGGAGCTTGCGAATGCGGAGGATCGTTCTTTTTGGGAAATTTGCAAAGCGACTTTCCGCGATGGCGGCATTTTGATGTATCCGATTGCGCTTCTTTTAATTTTGGGCATCCTCCTTGTGATTGAACGCGTAATAGTCCTTTCTTTGAGGGGTTCTACGCTTAAATATCGCCCGGTGATCCGCCTCTGCGAAGAGAAAAAACTGGATGAGGCGAAAGCAAAGACAAAAAAACTCCATGGCTCGGTAGGGAGGGTGATTCAGGCTGCTTTAGCTAAAGATTACAAGTCCAGGGATGATGCGGAAAAGGCAATAGAAGAGGTCTTTACCGCAGAAGTTCCTAGCCTTGAGAAGGGCCTTTCTTCCATTTCCGTGATGGCGACAACCGCACCGCTGCTTGGACTTTTGGGAACTGTGATGGGAATGATCCAGCTTTTTCAGGTGATAACAATGCATGGTACATCCGATCCGAAGCTCCTTGCCGGTGGTATTTCCGTCGCGTTGATTACTACGGAAGCGGGCCTCATCGTCGCTATTCCTCTGCAACTCCTCCACACGTTCCTTTCGAACCGTGTGGATGGAATCCGCAACCGTATGGAAAAAGCCGGACTCGCCATTCTCAATGCACTTTACATCAAGGACTGACCGATGACGGAACTTTCCGTACTCGAAGAAGTCCGCGCTTTGGTGATCCAAGGCGGATGGGTGATGATTCCCATATTCCTCATCGGCCTTTTTGCGTGGGTTCTTCTCTTTGAGCGCTATTTCTTTTATTTGCGTGCCAAGGGAAATTCTGTGGGTCGCTTTTGGGAGATTTTTAAATCCAATGGTGAAACTAAGGCTGTTTCTTTTGTACGTCGAAAACCGGATGGCATCTTCGGCTCTTTTTTAGATGCTGTGCTTAAATATCGGTCGATGGGAAGAATTGCGGTGGATCGTGGTTTGGAGATGGCAAAACATTCTGCGGAAACGGATTTGTCCCGTTCCTTTTCGACGATTTCCGTGTGCGCAGCTCTTGCTCCGATGCTCGGATTGCTCGGTACTGTATCCGGTATGGTGCACGTGTTCAAGACGATTCAACTTTTTGGCTTTGGTAATCCAGTGCTACTTGCAGACGGTATCTCCGAGGCTTTGCTTACGACTCAGGCGGGACTTCTGGTTGCATTTCCGCTGGTGCTTGCTCATAATTATCTGCTTTCAAAAATTGACGTTTTGGAATCTTCCAGCTGGAATGCTGCACTTAAATTGGAAAGCGCTGTGTTTGCAAAGGAGGATAAATGAGTTTTATCCGCAAGAATGTAAGAAGAAATAGCAATATCGATATTTCGCCGATGATGGATATGGCATTTATCCTGCTTATCTTCTTTATTGTAACTTCTACGTTTACTCGTGAAACGGGTATTGATGTTTCCAAACCCAAAGCGAGTACGGCCAAAGAACTTTCTCAGGAGAGCGTGCTTATCGGCATTACCCGCCAAGGAACGGTTCATATAAATGAAACACAAGTGAACTTGCCTTCACTCCAGACGATACTCCGCCAGATGATGGCTGAAACTCCGGATCGCCCGGTAATTATTGTTTCGGACAGGGATGCCCCTTCCGGGCGCATTGTCGATGTTCTGGATGAATGTAATTTGGCGCATGTGCGGAAAGTTTCCATTTCCGCATCCAAGGAGTAATTAGCTCGTGCGCTTGATTTCTACACTGTTTCATTTTCGCTGGCTATTGGCGGTTGTCCTTGCGATTGTTGTCAATTCCTTTTTCTTTTTGGCAATACCAGTGTTGAACGTGCTTGTGTTCCGTTCGGATGTGAAGCCGCAAAAGCCGCAAGTGGAAAATTTGATGGAAGTGGAAAGCCTTGTGAAAGAAAAGAAAAAAACGATTCCGCAGAAGGCTATCCGCCAGATTGTGTTGCCGAATCATTTCAAGGTGAATAACCGTATGCAAAGCGGTATGCGTTCCCGTTCTTCGTTCCAGATGGATTTGTCTCTTGCCCGTGGTGGCGATGGATCTGGTGATGGCGTTGCTGTAGGTGGAGAAGAGGGTGTGGAAAACGTAGTATACGAAGCAGGAGATGTGGATGAAGAAGCTCGCGCACTTAAAGAGGTAAACCCGTCTTATCCGGATCGCGCGAAGAAATTGGGCGTTGCGGGCTATGTAAAAGTGTACCTTGTGATAGACGTTTATGGAAACGTTTCCGAGGCGCACGTACTCACGGTAGAGCCTGCTGGCTATGGTTTTGAAGCGGAAGCGCTCAAGGCCATCCGCTCTTGGAAATTTGAACCCGCAAAATTAGGGCATTACCCTGTGGCGCAAAAGGCGACAAAGGAGTTCAAATTTGTTCCATAAGAGACTCCTTAAAAATCTATGTATAGCGGAAATGTCTTCAGCACATCGCGTTAATGGCCTTGCTTTATTTTTTTCAGTGCTTATATCTGCTTTTGCTCCGGGTCTTTTTGCCGCAGACGATTATTTTAAGCAGGCCAATGACTTGTATGACCAAGGAAAGTATAAGGAGGCCGTTCCGATGTACCGCGCGGCTATCAATGAAGGAACTTATGAACCTTTTGCGTGGTTTAATTTAGGAAATACACTTGTTCAACTCGGCAAAAATAATATTGCAGTGGTTGCATATAGAAGAACTGTTGAACTGATGCCCGGATTTACTAAGGCGTGGACGCTGCTAGGCGATCTCTATTATTTGGGCGACGATGACGGTCTTGCTATTTCCGCTTATAAGCGTGCGCTGGAACTCGGTGAAAATTCAGATCATATCCATTATGCTCTTGCGGAATGTTTCTTGCGGGCTCATGATTTGGCTCTTGCACAGAAGCATTTCGAAGCGGCGATCAATTTAAATGGCGACCGCATGGATGCGTGGTATGGCCTTGCTGAAGTTTATGAGAAACTCGGCGATTATGAATATGCGATAAAGACTTTGGAACGCGCAGCGGATAATACAGTTGCTGCCGGTGCGGATGTTCATTTTACGCTTTCCCATTATTATATCCAAATGGATTCGATTACAAAAGCCATCCGCGAAATGGAAAGCGGGCTTTTGATTGATCCCCAGAACACATCGGCGCGCCGTTATCTAGCCCAGATGTATATCAAGAAGGCTTCTCCTTGGATGGCTATATTCACATTGGAGGAAGGCCTCCGATTTAACAAGGACAAGGATCTTTTGTATGTAGACTTGGGCCAGATCTATTTTTCGCAGAAGCGTTATGACGAGGCCTTTGAAAATTATCTCTTGGCGTGGAAACTAGGGAACCCGCAGGGGCGTGTGGGTGCAGAAAATGTCGGCAATGCGTTCTATAATGCGGGCGACGAAGCGCAAGCCCAGACAATTTATCAACGGATCCTCAATCGGTAAAAGGAAATTATAGGTTTACCATTATGGCAAAAAAGAAGAAAGCTTGGAAATCGGAATCGTTGAATTCGGCACAGAAGTCTTCTGCGGACAAAATTCGCATAGTGCTTTGTGAATTTGCCAAAGGGCGCCATCCTGCAATAGAAGATCCGGAAAAGTCTTTTGACATTCTAGCCAAAGAATTTGAAAAGATTTGCGCGCTTTCTTCTGAAAAAGAAATTCTGGAGCTTCTGGCATGGTTCCTCAACACGGATGCGCTGCTAGAAAATGTGGAAGAAGACACGGAACTTGGCGAAGCTTTTGAAGACCTGTATGCGGACGCGAATGCTTTCTTTGGCGAAAAGGCCAAGAATTTTGAAGACCGCGCCTATGTCATCGATCTCTTGCACGACTTGGTGGTGAATACGGTAGGGGAGGATGCCCGTTCTGAGCTTTTCCTTTCCGCAAAGGATTTTTTGGATAATTCTGAAATTCATAGACTCGTGGATGATGTGCTCGCTTCTTTGGACGGCAATTCCTTGGAAAATGAAGAGCAAATTTATGCCGCTCTGCAAGATTTAGCTGATGGTGCGGGCGATGCCGAGTTGTATGAGAGGCTTTCTTTCCTCCGCGATCCAGACCGTTCTACGGCAACGCTTATCAGTGTGGCGAATGCCTACTATGTGGCGGGTGATATAAAGGATGCAGAGCGTTTGCTCAAGGAAGTGAAAGATCCCGCGACTCCTGAAGAGGAGGAAGAATTTTTGGATCTTCAGACGGGCCTTCTCTTTAAGAAGGGCGATAAGAAGGCCGCCTTAGAAATGGCGGAAAAGCTTTATGAGAAGTTCCCAAAGGAATATCATCTGATGTGCCTTTGCACGGTGGCAACCAAAAAGCGGAAGGAAGAATTGCTGGATGCCCACGAACGCTTCAGGCTGAGTGTGTATGTGAGCCCGGACTATGTGAATATGCTTATCACAATGGGCGAATTTGACCGGCTTTCGGCTTATTTGACCCGCTACAAGGCTGAAATTCATTTGTTGGACAAGGAAGTTCGCAAAACTTTGGCAGAAAGGCTCGATGCTCTTGGCAAGAAAAATTTGTCTCTATTATTGAAAAAAGATTAGATTATTGTCAATAAGAGAGGGATTCGGAAATGTTAAAGGGTATCATTACAAAAGCGATGATCGTTGCTGCGAGCTTTGTTTTAGGGCTTGCAGCCTGTTCCAGCAATTCGTCGAGTTCAAGTGAAGGCGATGATCTATCTTCATCAGATATGGGTAGTTCATCATCTTCTTCGTATGTGCCGCTTTCAAGCGGACCTGGAGAGAGCGCTGAAAATCCGATTTTAATTTCAACGGAAGCGGAGCTTTTGGCCTTTGCTGATTCTGTGAATTTAGGGCGTCACAGTTATATGAATAAATATTATGCGCTTGCGAATGATATTGCGGTAAGTTCTGGGACATCGTGGACTCCTATCGGTTCGGGTTCAAGGGTCTACCCTGTGGCAAGTCCGTTCAGTGGAACATTTGATGGACAAGGACATACTGTTTCAGGAATTTCTATTGACAGTGATACTTTATATGTCGGTTTCTTTGGCGCTCTCAGCGGAGCGACTATCAAGAATCTGACGGTTGAAGGCAACATACAAGGCCGTTATGCTGTTGGCGGTATTGCCGGATATGCCAAACAGACTATTTTTGAAAATGTCCACAATGCAGCGATTGTTCAAGCGAGTTCTCAATATGCCGGTGGTATTGTCGGCTACGCTATGGGCGGGACAGCAATTTCTGCTTCTTATAATTCTGGAAATATCCAAGCGGCCTATTCTGCAGGAGGTGTTGCCGGCATTCTCGATTCTAGCCGCCTTGTTGCCGTCTTTAATCGTGGATCTGTTTCCGCCACTAAAGAGACTGTTGGCGGATTTGCGGGTACGGCTTCTAAGTCTTCTTCATTCAACGATTGCTATGTCGCTGCATCTATATCCTCAGACTCCACCTTAAAAAATAAGGGAAATATCATTGGATCTTTTGACGGAACGGTATCTGTTTCGAATTGCTACTATGACAGCGATAAAGCCATTTCTTTGAGCGATTCAGTTGCTACTGGGCTGCCTTCGGCTCAGATGACAGTGGCTTCTTTTGCAACAATGCTCAATGCATCGGTTTCTGTATGGACGTGGAAATCGGGAGTGAATGATGGATACCCCGGATTTAGCTGGATGGAATAACTGCCTAGAAAAAAAGCATGATTCCCAATCATTACAAGAAAGATGAATTTTTTGCTTGGAAGCAAATGTCTACATCCATTGTAGGAATGCATTAAACATAGACTGTTTATTCGATTCTATTTTAGTACGTTATATTTCACCAAAATTGACAAAAATTGTCGCTATTCGGGCTGTTTTTTGTGCTATAATTGGGATAGACATATAAGAAAGTCTGTTAAGGCTGAGGTTTATGAAGTTTATCCACACAGCTGATTGGCATTTGGGCAATTCTATTAACGGAATTGACCGTTCCCTTGAATCGAAAGAGTTTTTTGCTTGGCTCAAAGCTAGGATTGTAGAAGAGCAGGCGGTTGCCCTTGTCGTTGCTGGCGATGTCTTTGATACGGTAAATCCCCCTACGGAAGCGCGCCAGGATTATTTCAAGTTTTTAGCCTCATTATTGGATTCTCCATGTAAGAATGTAGTCATTATCGGTGGAAATCATGATTCAGGGATGTTGCTGGATGCTCCTAGGGATATTCTCGAAGCGCTGAATATCCACGTGATCGGAGGATTGAATGGGCGCCAAGCAGCGGATCTTGTGGTTGTGCTAAAAGATGCTTCGGGAAATTCCATTGGTGTTTGTGGAGCGGTTCCTTTTGTACGCGATGTGGAATTCAAAAATTTCACTCAAGGAGAGTCTTTGGGGGCTCTTTATGCTTCCGTGTTGAACGAAATATATCGTCTCTGTGGAGAAAAACAGTTGCCGTTTGTGGCGACAGGACACCTTTATGCGGCAGATATTGACGATCGGGGGCATTCATCCGAATCGGACGATGGCGTCCGCGATTTGATCGGCAATTTGGGGAATGTGCCGAGTTCTGTTTTTCCAGATGCTTTTGATTATGTGGCTCTCGGGCATATCCATTATATGTCGATGGTGGCTAAGAATCCGAGAATTCGTTACTCCGGTTCTCCTTTCGTGATGGGATTTGACGAGGCTTCCATTCCCCATTATGTGCTGTCAGTGGATGTAGAAACTGGAAAATTGCCAGTGGTAAAGCCGATCGAAGTGCCGCAGGTTATTCATTTCAAGCGTATTGAAGGAACTTCGAAAGAGATTAGCGATGGGCTGAATTTGTTAAAAAAACAAGGAAATACCGGGAAAACGTACGTTGAAATTTTGTTTAAGCCCGAGCCCGGTTTGGACATTCGGGAAAAACTCCGGTCTTGTGTTGAAGGGGCTCCTTTCGAAGTCATCCGTTATAGGGCGAAACGCATGGGCGATGTACCGATTGCAATGAATGATGATTCCATTGAAAGCGTTCAATCTCTTTCTGAGAACGAAGTCTTTAAAAGGCTTGTTGCAGCTAAGAACCCAGAACTTCCAGAAGATGAATTAGAAAAGATCTGCCAAGAATATCTGCCGCTTTTTAACGAAGTTTGCAATAAAGTAAAAGAAGAAAACTAAGGACCGGGCAGTATGAAAATATTAAAAGTAGAATTTGAAAATATCAATTCTCTTGCTGGTAAGTGGTCTATCGATTTTACAGACAAAATATATGAAGCAAACAACAATATATTTTTGATTGCCGGACCTACGGGTTCTGGCAAGACGACTATTCTTGATGCGATTTGCCTTGCGCTCTATGGAAGGAGTCCAAGGCAAGTTGCTGTGAATTCTGGAAATGGCGGCAATGAATTGATGACCCGCGGAACTGGATCCTGTTTTGCCGAGATTACCTATTTGTGCCGTAAGGGAACTTTTCGCTCCCGGTTTGAACAGCGCCGGGCCCGTAATTCTCCACATGGAAATTTTCAATCTCCCCAGATCAGCATTTTTAAAGAGAATGGGGAACAGATAGTTGCTTCTAATACGCAAAGTTCTCTTGCGGAAAAGACAAGCGAAATTATTGGTCTTAATTACGAACAATTTTCTCGATCTATCTTGCTCGCACAAGGTGAATTCAACAAGTTTTTGGCGAGTAGACCCGAAGTTCGCACAGCGATTCTTGAAAAATTGGATGGCTCTGAAAAATATCGGCAGATGGGCGTGCATGTTTTTAATCGGTTCAGCGAAGAAAAAAATAAGTTGGATAATTTAGATGCCCAGATGCAGGACTTCAAGCGGCTTTCTGAAGAAGAGCGGAAAAGTTTGGAAGTACAGCAAAAAGATGCAGATACAGAGGAAAAAAAACTCGTAGGAGAATTGAAAGTCTTGCATGAGGATTTGAATTGGTTTGCCGAGTTGGAGAAGGAAGAAAAGATCGTGATCGATGCCGCTAAAAATTTAGAGGTGGCAACGCAGAATTTGGCTGTTTTTGAGCCTAAGAAAGAGGCTTTGCTGCGGGCATTGAATGCGAAGGATTGCATAAGTGAATGGAATTCTCGGGAAAATTTCCGCAAGGAACAAGAAAGCGATTCTACGACTCTTCAGGAGTTTCAGATTGCTTTGGAATCGGCAAAAAAACTACTTGACGTTAAACAAGTGGCTGCAGTTCATTGTGTGGACGTGTTTGAAAATGCTAAGAAGTCTGTGATTACTGCGGAAGGGCTTTGGAAGGAAGTCCGCGAATTGGACAGTGAATTGACTTTTGCCAAGGATAATTTGGAAAAGGCTCAAGCGGAATTTGAAAAATGCAAAGCAAAGAAAGGTGAAGCGGATTCAAAGATTCAGAAGCTTGAAACGGCGATCGGATTGTTGAAAATAGAAGTCCAGGATTCCAATGACTATTTGACTTTGCACTCTGCGGATGCGGAAATTTTCAAGCATTTGAATGCACTTAAGAGTCTTTTGACTCAGATCCGGGATTTGAAAAAAGAAATCGAATCGTATAATTACAAATTAATCGATGTGGAGTCAGAGAAAAGTAAGGCCGAGAGCCTTTTTGTTGAGTTGAAAGGGGCTTTTGATAAATGCGCTGAATATAATATGCAGCATGCGCAAGATGAAACTTTGACGGACGTAATTGCAAAAAGTGATTCTTTGGTTGAAAGCTTGAAACTTTCTAAAACAGAGGCGGAGCTTGCTCTGCAAGAACTGAAAGTATTCGGCGATAATTTTGATCAATTGCAGAATAAAATGGTTTTGCAAACTAATGCTTTAAAAGAACAGGAACGGGAGCGAGAAACGCTCTATACCGAGAATTTACCTGTTCTTGTTTCTGAAATTCAAAGTCATTTGAAGGAAGGAGTCGCTTGTCCTGTTTGCGGGTCCAAAGATCACCCGTCTTGCGGAATGTCCGGCTTGAAAGTTACAGTGGAACAGGTTAGTGATTTGGCTTTTCGAATTCGCACGATTAACATTAAAATACAGCATCTGCACTCAGATATTCAAGGGACGGAAGCTCAAATTAGCGATTTGTGCGCCAAAATGGAACAGCGGAAGTCCGTCAAAGAATCCGTTGAGAAAAATTTTGCGGATACTTGCAAAAGGTTGAATGCTATTTGGATGCCGTGGAATAAAACAGCGAATTTGGATTCTATTGAGGAGAATGTTGCTGACTTTCGAAAATTGCGGAAAGATTTTGTGGACTCGAAGGACCGTTTTGTTGAACTACAGCAAAAGCTTGTCGGACAGCAGGGCAAAATAGATGTTATTGCGAATACGATTCAAACGTTGCGAACATCTTTGAATGAGGCAAAGGTCCGTTTTCAGAAAGTTTCTTCCGATTTTGAAAAATGCGTGAGTGCTTGGATTCCCAATTCCAGCACAGAGAATGCGGATTCCATTTTGAAGTCGTTGGATACCAAGTCCAGTATTTATGCGGATAAAGTAAAAGAACAGGCGGAGAAAACTTCAGAACTTGCTGTGAAAACGGCGGAGCTCGCTACCGCAAAAGATTCTTTGAAAGGTTTTGCCGCGGATCTTGAATTGGCCGATAAAAAATGGAATTTTGCAAAAAATACCTTAAATGAACTGCATTCACTACGCGTTTCCAAATTTGGTGATAAAAAAGTTGATGATGAAGAAAATTTGGCAAAAAAACACAGGGCGGATACCGAAAATTCAAAGATCTTGGCTGAAAAAGAGGCTCAAGAGGCATTGACTTCTTGTCATATTTTGGAGGTGAAAGCTCGTTCTTTGAGCGAAGCCATCGAGAAACGGAGTCCAAAATTGCAATCAGCAGCTTCTTTGTTTGCCGAGAAAATTAAAGAAAAACAGTTTTTGGACGAAACGGACTTTTTAGAGGCGAAGAAAAGCGATGGGGAAATAGCGGCTCTTCAAAAAGAAGAGACCGCTCTTTCGATTGCCTTAACGACTGCGGAAACGACAAAAAAGAATGCGAGCGAGAAACTCGCCTTGCGCAAGGCTTCCCGCCAAGTAACGGATTCCAAGGTTTCCGTGCAATTGAAAATCGTAACTGCTGAAGAAAATGTCAAGTCTTTGCAGGAATCTTTTGCAAATGCCAAGGCTTTGCTCTTTGCTGATGATGTTGCAAAAAATCAATTTACAGAGTTGCAAAAGGATCGCAATGCACAAAAGGTTGTTTTCGATAAGTGGAGCACAATGCATGACTGGTTCGGGAACAAAGACGGTAGCACTTTCTCCAGATTTGTCCAAAGTATCACATTCCGCAATCTTCTTAAAATGGCGAACATTGATTTGCGCAAAATGGCTCCGCGCTATGAACTGCTGCCGAAGGATGATGTGGACTTTTCGTTAATTGACCACGATAACGCGGATGAGATACGCCCGGTGAGCAATTTGTCCGGTGGAGAAACGTTTCTTATCAGCCTCTCCCTCGCCTTGGGGATTGCTGCTCTAGCTAGTAATAAAGTGCGCATTGATTCGCTTTTTTTAGACGAGGGCTTCGGCACGCTAGATCAAAATTCATTGAATAAGACGATATCGACTTTGCGGGAACTTCAGCAACAACAAGGGAAGATGCTTGGTATTATCACTCACGTAGAGGAACTACAACATGAAATTCCTCTGCATATTGTGGTGACTCCCAAGGGGAGCGGACGGAGTGAACTTTCTGGTGCTGGAGTGAGTAAGGGATAGCTGAAGAAATGTGCTCTCGATTTTGCCTGTCTTTTATTTTGTGTGCAATTATCTATTCCGTAGACGAACGATTCCCTTTTCTATATAAATAAAGTAAATAGAGGCTGCTGTTGATGTGAATGCGAATTCGTCGAATAGGATTCAAATGAGGATTCTGTTTGCATAGGGATGCTCGCAAATTGCGAGGATATAATGATAAGGTCGGAAATTGCATACACTGCATGAAGAGGTGAAACGGAAGCCCGTCTTGCTAGTATATGGGTTCTGTCTGTTGTTTCTCCGTTGCTGTCGAGTCTAGCCGCTGAAATTCAACGTGGAGTGGCCGTTTTGCTGCCTCTAATTTTAAAACCATTAGTGGTATAGCCGTTTCTAAGCCCTTCTTTTTTGTATTTTAAAGCTATCATGCGTTTTCTTTTGCGCCTCCTTGTTTTTTCAATTTTCCCGTTGTGTTTTTTTTCCTGTTCTGATGACTCAGAAGGGACGGAATATCTTTTTGACCGCTCCGTCCAGGATCTTTCTGTGCTTCGTTCCTGTGCTTCGAATAAGGATACATCTAGCTGCTATCGTCTTCGTTTCCGGATTCCGATTGAAACGGATGATCTGGTGCAGTTTCATATTTGGGTAGATACCGTTTACATTGACGATACGACCAAATCTGTCCCCAAGGGCGCTACGGAACATTCTATTAAACTTGCATACGATTCTTCTGGAACATTGTATGATACTTTGGATCTGACTTCTGAAGTGGCGGGTTATTTAGATCGCGATAGCTTAGCTGTAGCGGTATGGTGTGAATACAGCAGTGGCGATGATGGTTCCGTCCAGCATATTTACTTGCATTTCGGCGATGATCTTTCCCCTTCGACCGTGACGGTTTCGGACTCCACGTGGACGACAGGAGCGGCTATTGATTGGTCACGTCCTACGGATCAGACAGATTACTATGCTCCAGAATCCCTTTCTGGGCCGATTGCCGGCTATAACATAGTCCTTTGGGCTGAGGATACGTCTGAGGATATTCGCAATTTGCACGTGAAAATCATCCATAATGGAGAAACGGATTCGATGGGTTCAACGCTTTGGTTGAGACATCATCGCCTCCGCTATTCTGGCGATTCCCTTTGGATTGATACGGCATCTTCTGCGGCAACTTACAAGAATTATCTGCGTTTAGTTGTTATTGATGGGAACGGCTTTGATTTTGATTTAAGTGATGCGAACCGATATCGGATGATTGTGGAGGGACTCAAGGCGGAACACAATTACACGATAGGCATTATTGCTTGGGATTCTGCGGGAAATGTTTCCGGTTCGAGCTCTGTATCGGCGAACCAGCTTTTTATGACCACAGATAGCATCGCTCCTGTGATGGCGACAAAGCTTTGGGTTCGTGCAGATTCGGTTTATCCTGATTATGCTCGCTTGGACAGCAACCGTGTGCTCATTTATTTTTCTCGCAGTGTAGATCCTTATGCTTCTACTTCTGGCATCAAATCGGATTCTGTAATTGAGATTCCATCGAATTGCTATGAATATTATTGCTATCGCGGAGTCCAGACTTATGTGGTGGATCGCTTTAATGGCGAAAATTGGGAAACGGCTACCAATGCCGGTGGGGAATCGGAAGTAAAGTACACAGATTCTTATGCCATTTCTGGCGATACGATGGCCCTTTCGGCGACTGGTACATACGTGGTGGACACAATCCGCTGGGTAGTACCGAATGATACGCTTATTATCCGCATCCGCTCAATAGATTCTTCAGGCTATTATTCAGCTCCTCTGATCGATACTATTGTCGTCTCTCCGGGGCCGGAGGCGGACTTAAATTGCCCGGACGGTTTTGTTCCTGTGCGCACAAGCGATTCTACGCGATTCTGCATAGAGCGCTATGAACATATGAATACGGATTCCACTTTTGCACACAATGTTCTATATTCCGAAGCTGTTGCAACCTGTAATGGTATTTCTGCAAGTGGTTTCACAGTTTCCCTTTGCAAGTCTGCGGATTGGAAGTCTGCTTGCCTTGCGCAGGGCCGTTCTGCTTATGGTGTTATTCAAGAAACGGATTTTTCTGCAACGGAATTTTTGTACCGCTATTGCAATGTAGGGACGGATGATTCTACGGCTTCTTCCAAGCTTTCTTCAAGAAATTCCCTATGTGTAAGTCCGGATGGAATTCACGATATGCCCGGGAGTTATCAGGAATGGGTCATTGGCCCTGCTGACACTATGCTTCAGGTGCTTCGCGGCTCTAGTTACATCTATTTTAGCGGGGAATCGCGGGCTTCGCTTTCTCAGTGCACGACCTATTCTCAGCCGAACAGAACTCGCGTTGCTTATACGGTTGATACGGTTTATCTCTACCGTGAAGGTTCCAAGGTGGATACGACGACTACTAAAGACACATCTCTTACTTTGTATAAGCTCCTTACCCAGAAGAATTTTACTGATACGCTGCAATTCTTTACGGTAAGAAATCCGGATACGGGTGATTCGCTGGGTGAAGATTATGCTCCCATCGCAGAATACAGAAAGGGCGGTGAAATATGGCTTCATAATTTGGCGAATGGCCTGACTTATGAACCGGCTCGGACGGAAACAGTATTCCTTTTAGGGGGATCTGCCGTATATAAAGGTGCCGCAGCGTTTTATAGGGATCCTTCCATATCGTTCCGCTGTTGTGCCTATCCAAATGAGTGATTCAAAATTAGCGGTACATTGCTTCAATCTTATCTTTAAATAGAATTTCGGCTTTGCTTCGGCGGAGTTTGAATGTTGGAGTAATGAGTCCTTTTTCAATGGAAAGCTCATCGGCTACGAGGACCCATTTTTGAATTTGTTCCCAATGGTTCAGTTTCTGGTTTACCATCTGTATGTGATGAGCGACTGCTTCTTGAATTCTAGGGCTTTTGATGGCTTCTTGAGAGTTAAAATGCTTTTCATCTGTATGTAATAGATGGATGGCGGCGCGATAGCCTAAAAAAATGATCGCAGAGACGAATTTTCGCCCATTTGCTTCTATCATAGCGGCTTCGATGAGCGGATGCCGCATCAGTTCGAGTTCTATTGGTACGGGAGAAACGTATTTACCCGTACTGGTTTTGAATATTTCTTTGATCCGACCTGTGAGGAATAGATAACCTTCGTGATCGATAATTCCTTGGTCGCCAGTGTGGAAGAATCCGTCTTCGGTAAATGCGACTTGGTTCTTATCCGGCATATTCCTGTAGCCGTGAAAAACGCTGTCACCTTTGACGAGAACTTCGTTCTTTTCTCCGAATTTTACTTGTAAGTGGGGAAGTATCTTGCCTACAGAACCAGCCTTTGAAAATTTTTGGCTGTTGACACTCACAACGGGTGTACATTCTGTAAGCCCATAACCTTCGTATATTGGGAAACCTAGGTTGGAGAGAAACCGGTATGTTGTTTTGTCCAAAGCGCAGCTGCCGGAAACAATCCAATTGAAATTATCGCCAAGGGCTTCTCGCATTTTTTTGTAGACAAGTTTGTCGTAAAGCTGCCGCAGGAGAGGCGATTTGCCAGGAACGTTCATTTTTGCAAATCGGATGGCTTGATGGGTGAGCTTTCTGGAAAGCCCATGCATATTGTTTTCTACGCAGTATAGGCGTTCGCAGATGCGCTCCAAGATTCGGGGAACTAATGTAATTACTGTCGGTCGTATCTCCTTGCAGATTTTTCCCGCATTTTTTGGATCGTCTGCAAAATAGACTCGGATTTTTTTTAGAATATAAAAGTAGAGTACCATACGTTCAAAGACGTGGGCTAAGGGGAGTACGCTTAAAGCAACGTCCGTTTCCGGCCTAGTTTCAAATTGCGGGTCTAGCGATTCTAGGAGCGAGAGCATATTCCGGTGAGAGAGCTCTGCGCCTTTGGGTCTTCCCGTGGAACCACTCGTATAGATGACGGAAAATAAGTCATCTGGCTGAATACTTTGTATGCGGAATCGGAACCAGTCCGTAGTGCCTTCTTCTTTGGCAAGTATTTCGCCTTCAGTGAGCAGATCTCTCCAGCGGATACCATTTTGGGGAATTTGAGCTTCGCTATTGAAGCAGATAACGAGATTGAAGCGAGAAAGGCTTGCGTGAATGGAGTTGTCAAGGTTTTGAGGACTGTCGATGGCAAGCACATCCACTTGAGAGTCTGTGCATTGAAAATCAAAGTGCTCTTGGGTAATATTCGGGAAAAGTGGTACGGTGGTTCCATGACAAATTTCGCAGGCAAAATCTGCGATAAGCCACTCCGGCGAGCTTTTGGCTGCAATGCCTAGGCTTTTTCCTTCGCCGATGCCGAGCTTATTTAGGGCGAGTGTTATATAGAACAGCTCTTGTTTGAGGCGTTCTGGCGAGTAAGATTCCCATAATCCGTTTCTTCGCATATACCAACCGGAAAATTCAGGGCTGTTACACGTGTCCATGAAGAGGGCTGGGAGCGAATTTGGAAAGAGTTTTTGCATAATATCGCCTTGTGGGCACCTCTAAAAATTCATTTTTATGAAATTGTCAATAACACGTCGCAATAGTTCGTCTCTCAAAGTGGCGAATACAACCAGTATTGGCCACTTTTCGTTTCTGCTATTGCTCGGTTTTTGACAATTTCATTTCACCAAAGCAATTTTTAGAGGTGCCCTTGTCTTGAAAATATCATTTTTTGGCTGGAAAAAAACTTTTTTTACAGGATTGGATCTTGCTCGTCCAAGAAAGAGGAAATATTCTTAATACAATTAGATAGGAATTTAATAAATTGGAAACTTTGCTCATATAAAATTACCATTTTATAAAAAATGGTGAATTTATCCCTCAATCATGAATGGGTTTTCTAAAAACTGCTCGGGTAAAGTGAATAGAACTAAGAAAATAGGCATGTCTTGATTTTGGACTGCAAAATCTCGAAATTATTTGTGTTCCTTTTTTTTTGTCCTGCGAATACATATATTTTAATATGACAAAAACAAGTGGAGGTCGAATCAATGTCAGATCCTAATTTTTTCATTTGCCGTCGCTGCAACAATCTAGTTGTACTGCTTGAAAATTCGGGTTTCCCGCTTTCTTGCTGCGGAGAAAAAATGGAAGCTCTCGTTCCTAATGCTGTAGAAGCTTCTGTTGAAAAGCATATTCCTGTAGTTCAGGTCTCTGGTAATAAGGTGACCGTGACTGTCGGAAGTGTAATTCATCCAATGCTTCCGGAGCATTTTATTCAGTGGATTGTATTGCAGACAAAGAATGGCATTCTTCAGAAAAACTTAAAACCGGGCGATGTCCCTTCCGCGGAATTTTTCGTTTCGGATGGAGACGAAGCCGTTGCCGCGTTTGACTTCTGCAATTTGCACGGTCTCTGGAAAAAGGAGATCTAGCTTTGCAACATTCACCTTGCAGGGTGGTGACAACTCGTTTCTTTTAATCTCTATTATTCCTAGCAATAGTTCACATTATATGGATCTATCCGAGGCTTGTTCTATGA
>Ga0172378_10000271_pt1 | contig 44238 bp, 22 predicted proteins | sample GrowelOW332metaG_FD_119755 | JGI IMG/M metagenome (GOLD analysis project Ga0172378, IMG submission 119755) | Groundwater microbial communities from an aquifer near a municipal landfill in Southern Ontario, Canada - Pumphouse #3_1 metaG | ecosystem: Environmental > Aquatic > Deep subsurface >...
AGAAAATGCCTACCAAAAAATCAAGCAACTTTAGTTGCATTAGTTGTTGGTATATTATATCGAATAGATAGTATGCAACTAAATATTTTAGATATGCTTAAAAATTATTACCCGAATGAAGATACTACAATTAGCTATCCAAAATTCACAAACGAATGGCTTGTTCCGTTTGTTGATGTAATTAATTATTTAGCTTTTGGGCAACCATACGAAGAATATTCGCAACCTAAAGCTCAATCTAATGACCAATTACAAAAAGATATAGAAATAATTTGTCGTGATATTATCCGCAAAATTAATACAGCAAAATGTGATGATAAAGATTGTCTTCTAACGCTTTGCAATGGACTAGTATATAGCCTAAAAATTAGCGATAATATTTTAATTAAAGTTGCTTACTTAGGACTAATAAATTCTCTCGATTTATATAAAATTAATTGTGATGAAGAATTGGATGAAATTCTATCCATATTAAAAATTTACGGGGTGCTATAGACTATGCAATTTTCATTAACGGCAGGTGTCGTACTTATTATGTTTGCCTATGCTATCCCTGGATTCCTTTTTGTAAAGTCCAAAATGATAAAACCCGAACAAATAAGAGCTTTTTCAATAGTGCTTTTATATTTGTGTTCTCCTTGCCTTACTTTATATTCGTTCCAAAAAATACAATATTCTAATCAAATGGTAATTAATATGCTAATATTTTTTGGGATTTCTTTTGCAATACAACTTATAGCAATGGGAATTTTGTATCTAATTTTCCGTAAAAAATATGATGATGCTCGTTTCCGTTTGATAACTATTGGTGCGGCTTTTGGAAATATCGGTTTTATGGGTGTGCCCTTATTGGAAGCACTACTACCTAGCTATCCTGAAGCAATAACTTATAGTGCCATTTTTGTTATATCAATGAACCTAATAAGTTGGACTCTTGGTTGTACAATCCTTACAAGAAATAAAAATCACGTAAGTCTAAAAAAAATATTTATTAATCCTACCTCATTAATTTTACTTATTGCTCTTCCTCTTTTTTTCACAAGTACGAGTCTTCCAACTGCAATTTATAATCCAATTTCTCTAGTCGGTAGAATGTCTACACCTATTTGTATGTTAATTCTTGGTATGCGTTTTGCAACGGTAAAACCTAAAGAGTTATTTTGCGATTGGACTATATACCTAACTTCAGCTTTGAAATTAATTGCTTTTCCATTTTTAGCATTTTTGGTAACACATTTTTTACCAATTTCATATCCGCTAAAAGCAACAATGTTTATTTTATGCTGTTGTCCGACAGCAAGTGTTGTACTTAACTTTGCCGAAATATATAAAATAGGACAAAAAAGTGCCGCCAATACAGTATTGGCAAGCACAATTTTTTCAATGATTTCTATTCCATTATTATTGCTAGTTTTATAGTTATTTGCTTCCTATCGTCAGATATAGATTCGGGTCTATTGTATTGCCTTCTTCAAAGGCACTAAATTGTACTTGAGCCCCCAAAATATACTCATCTGTCGCTGTATTACCCATTGTACCTATAACATCACCTTTAGACACAATATCACCTACTACAACCGAAGTATCTTTAAGTGAAGCATATACGCTTACCAATTTTTCATTATGCCTGATGGATAATTGATTACCTTTTAATACATCATAACTAATAGCAATTACTTCACCATCGGCAGCAGCCAAAACATTTGTGCCTTCCTCTCCCCCAAATATAATATTATCATTTACTTGATATTGTTTTAGTGTACTATTCCAAACAAGTGAATCCATCGTATAATCCTTAAGAATATTCACACTACCTACTGGAGCTGCAAATACAATTGGCACCACCGTAGTAGTATCTCCGGGATTTGACGGTTTAGATGGTTTTCCCGAATCACTTGGAATTGTTGGATTATCCACAGGGTCAGTTGGTGTTTGATCCACTGGGTCTGTTGGCGTTTGGTCCACTGGGTCTGTTATATTGTCCCCAGGTTTAACCACATCAGTATTATCTGTATTGTTATTTACGGGTGCTACCGGTTCGATATTATTTTTTATGTTTTGTTGATTAACACAAGTTAGCGTTATCATTGTTATAACTGATGCTAAACATAAAGCTATAATAAAATAATATATATTTTTCTTGAAAAATTCCTTTGCCTTAACATTGCTTATTCTTTTCTTATCCATTTATATTGCCTCCTAAAATAATAATTAAATTTATTTGTAGTACGATTATAGACAGTCAAACATTTTTTATACAATTTATGTAAAATTTATTTTTATAGATTCATAATATTTCTTTATTTAAGAAAATTGGAATTTAGTTTTCGAATATATTATAATTTGCATAAATACTTTACGATAAGCGTAATATGTTAATCAATTTTAAATAATAATGTATAACTTATTACGAAATGCGAAATAATAATAAAAAAATTACTTGACACTCGATTTTGAGAGTTGTAAAATAAAACTATAATTAAATTACAAGGAGCAAATTGTTTTATGATAAATGTACCTGAAATATTTGGTAAAAATGTATTTAATGAAAGCGTTATGATTTCAAAATTGCCTAAAGACACTTATAAGGCATTAAAACGCACTATTGACCGAGGGGAAACCTTAGACCTTAGTGTAGCGAATATTGTAGCGAATTCTATGAAAGATTGGGCTATCGAAAATAATGCAACCCACTTTACCCATTGGTTCCAACCAATGACTGGCATAACTGCAGAAAAACACGATAGTTTTATTTCCCCCACTAGTGATGGGAAAGTAATAATGGATTTTAGTGGAAAAGAATTAATTAGGGGCGAACCTGATGCGTCAAGTTTTCCTTCTGGCGGTTTGCGTAGCACTTTTGAGGCTAGAGGTTATACCGCTTGGGACCCTACTTCATTTGCATTCATTAAAGATGGTACTCTATGTATTCCAACTGTATTTTGTGGATACGGCGGACAAATTCTTGACAAAAAAACTCCTCTACTTAGAAGTATGGAAGTTGTTAACGAACAGGCTTTACGTGTTCTTAAGATTTTCCGCACAAGAGCTAAGAGAGTAATCCCTTCAGTAGGTGCCGAACAAGAATATTTCTTAATTGACATTGAGAATTTTTATAAGAGAAAAGACCTTATATATTGTGGTCGTACTTTATTTGGAGCAAAACCACCTAAAGGACAAGAACTAGATGACCATTATTTTGGGGCTATCAAAACTCGTGTAGCAGATTATATGAAGGACCTTGATAGAACTTTATGGGAATATGGTATTTTAGCAAAAACCAAACATAATGAAGTAGCTCCATCACAACACGAACTTGCACCAATATATACAACTGTAAATATTGCAAGTGACCACGACCAATTAACTATGGAAATTATGAAAAAATTGGCAGAAAAACATAATTTAGTTTGTCTTCTACACGAAAAACCTTTTAATGGCGTAAATGGTAGTGGCAAACACAATAACTGGTCACTAACTACAGATACAGGTATTAATTTATTAGAACCAGGTATTAGTCCTCGTGACAATGCTCAATTCTTAATTTTCTTAAGTGCCGTAATTCGTTCTGTTGATTTACATCAAGATTTACTTCGTGTATCAGCTTCTAGTGCAGGCAACGACCATAGGTTAGGCGGAGATGAAGCACCTCCAGCAATTATAAGTATGTTTCTTGGCGATGAACTAACCAATATTTTGGAAGCTATTGCTAGCGAAACTGTCTATAAAGAACTTGATATGGCAGAAATGAAAATTGGAGTACAATGCTTACCTAATTTTCCTAAAGATAATACCGATAGAAATCGTACTTCTCCATTTGCATTTACCGGTAATAAATTTGAATTTCGTATGCTTGGTAGCAATGCTAGTATTGCTTGTACAAATATTATACTAAATACTATAGTAGCAGAAAGCCTAGAATATTTTGCTAACATACTAGAAAAATCAGATGATATAACAGCCACATTAAATAAAATAATTAAAGACAATTATATAGCACATAGTCGTATCGTTTTTAACGGAAATAATTACTCCGATGAGTGGATTGCGGAAGCACACAAAAGAAAACTTCTTAATCTTACCCACACAACCGATGCTCTTGCTATTTATGCATCCGATATAAATATTGCATTATTCGGAAAGTACAAAATATATAACAAAGAAGAAGTAATTGCAAGAAAAGAAATCTTGGAAGAAACTTTCAGTAAAACTATTAATATTGAAGCACTTACTACTTTAGAAATAGCTAAAAAACAAATAGCTCCGGCAGTAAGTATGTTCTCCAAAGAACTTTCTTCCGCTGCTATAAATAAAATGAATCTTCATATAAACAGTGATGCTGAAATCATCGTTCTTAACATTCTTAGCGATAACAATACTTTAGTTATTAGAGGTTGTCAAGAATTGGAAATTGCTTTAGAGAAAGCGAAATCATTTGTCGATACAGGTTCTAATGCTAAATATTATAATGATATCATAAGACCTATTATGAATAAGATAAGAGAATCCGCTGATATAATGGAATTAAATTGTGCTAAAAGTTATTGGCCATTACCATCATACGGCGATTTGATGTTCTATAGATAAGAGGTAAAACAAAATGACAGGAAACACTTTTGGCAATAATTTAAAAGATTTGCGAATAACAAATCGTATGACACAAACAGAGCTTGCTACAATTATGAATGTAAATGCAGTAACTATTTGTCATTGGGAGAAAGGGCATCAAGAACCTTGTCTTGATGATATCAAAAAATTGTCAAAGTTTTTCAAAGTAAGTTGCGATTTTCTTTTGGGCGTGTAGAGTAATAAATTAAATTTGCTATTCATAATATATTGTTATAGTGAAAAAAGTTATTTTACACCCCTTAAGTATAATTGTAATTGTTATACTAATATTTTTAAGCAAAATTGACTTAGTTATATATAGTCTAATTTTTGTTATTTTGCACGAATACACACATTACTTGGTAGCCAAAGCTTATGGCTACCATCTTAATAAAATGTATTTAATGCCTTATGGCGGAGTTATTGTCGGGGAAGAAACTTGGCAAAATACTGACGCCTTTTTTATTGCCATTGCTGGTCCTATTTTTAATATAGTAATTACTATAATTGTCGTTGCGCTTTGGTGGATATTCCCTTCTATCTATTGCATAACTTACAACATAGCTAAAATTAATTTGGTACTTGCCCTTACAAATTTATTGCCATTTTACCCGCTAGATGGTGCAAGAATAATTTTAAGTCTTTCAAAAAATAAAATAAAAACGCTAAAATTACTAAAAACATTAGGGATATTAGGTAGTCTTATTTTTATTGTTCTTTTTATAATTACTATATTCTATAAAATAAATATTACACTTGCAATTATGGGAATTTGCTTGTTTGTAGGTGCAACAAGCCAATTTAAGAATGCAACTTTAATACAAGCAGTCACAAACATAGATTTGCTCAAAGATTACTCTCGAGCTTTGCAAAGAAAAGAACTATTAATTTATATTAATAGTCCTCTTTATAAACTTCTTAGAAGTCTTGATGATAAACATATTTTTACTGTGGAATTAGTAGATAGTAACGGTAAAACCGTTTGTATCCTTGAAAATGAAGACCTAATTAAGTTATGTAGCTATCCTGATAAAAAGGCTCTTTTAAGTACAATTATTAAACTATTTTAAATACTTTTTACGCAATGCTTTATTGATTTTCTTTTTTCTTTTTATAACACAAATTATGAGTACAATAACAATAACTAATCCTATTATTGCACCAGCATAAGGCAAATAATCTATAATAATGCTCATCGTTGTCTTGTTTTGATACATACTTATACTCTCAATATTTCCAGCATTAAACACCAAATTGCCATCATCATTTATTTCGTAATCCGTTATTTCTGTAACTGTACCATCGTTATTTACTGCATAAAATACAGTATTAGCATCTATTGTATTTGTAAATGTCATTTCATATTGCGTACTAGTTGCTAATTCACCTTGAATATCTAATCTATAATATTCTACCATTTCTTTTTTATTTGGCTTAATTATTGATTTTTGCAAAGCTTTATCTATTACTTTTTGTACATTTTTTGCCTCTACCGTCTTTACTTCTTGAGAAACAACTATAATACTTACTTCTGGTGGAATATCACCTATGATTTTAACATTTTTATTTACTATACTAGTACTTTTAATAATTATTGTTGTTGTTATATAATTAAATGTATAATTTGTTGCCTTTGCCCCAGATGCTTTTATTGAATAATATCCGACTTTACTTGGAATATTTTCTATACTAGCTTCAGCAGTTAGTATACTCTCGTTTTCTCCATTTACAAATCCCGAATAACTTATATCCGCATCAACAGTTTCTCCCAAAATATATTCACCACCGCAAGCAGATACGTTTATTACCGCTGGATAAATATGCAATGTACCTATAGCTTCTTCATCAACGCTATATATATCGGTATTATCTTTCAAAACTGCATATATATTATAATCGCCTACATTTTTGGGCACTCCATTAAATCGATATTCAATTGTTGGCGTAATTTCATTAGCTAAATTGCTTATATCCAATTGTAATAAGTTAGGTAAGAATGTTTTTCCATTATAAGTATAATCTAAATTACCGGACAAACCTATATCAATTTTTCTTGCAACAACATTAGAAAATTTTACAGTAGTTGATGCCCCTACTAAATTTATTGTATCAGTAGGGATAAAATTTAATTTGGTTTCAAAATTACTACCAGTTATTTTGTCTTCGCTATTATCCCAAGTAAAATTACCTTTAACTTCATTACCTAAATAATAAGCTTCACACGATACATTTGTTTCTGATACCTTACTACCCCATTGCACCGCTTTATCCGCCAAAGCACTAATGTTTACTTTACCTTTATTGATAAAAAACTTTCCTGCTATATAAACATAGCTTATATTGTAGTTATTCCCACCATTATACTCTTCAGTATAAATATTGTAAGAACCAACATTTTCACCTTCTATTCTACTAACTCTTATTAATATATTATCAAAGCTATCGCCTTCTACGAATGAATAACCGTTGACAAGTTCAACGATTAATTTAGGGTCGTTCTCTTTATAAAATTTACTTTGAGACGGCACATTAAGCTTTATTTCTCTTTTGGTTATGGCAAATCTACCCAATATACTATAATTAAAATCATAATTCGGATTATTTTCCTGTAATAATGTACCTCTGTTTATATTATAATAATTTACGTCTTCACCGACTTCCCTACTTAATTTACCTACTAATCCAAAATCTTTACCATTTGGCAATGTAGTAATTAGATGAGCAGTTTTGTTATCCTGAATTGCGTATTCGATACTAGGTTCTATGTCGCCATAAGTTTTTGCATTCATCTGTTCAGCCGTTACAACGATAGTAATTTCTCTAGGGGTTATCAAAATATGATTTTTATCACTTTTTGCAAATATATATGCTTTACTAGATGCTCCGACAATTTTTACTTCGTAAGAATTATTTGCTTCCAAATTTTCATCATACACCCGAACAATTGGTTCAGTAAATCCTAACAAATTACTAAATTCTTCTTCAGTTAATTCGTTATTTTGTGATAAATCCCAAGAATATTTAATTAGACCATCAAGCACATCACCATAATTATATTCCAAAGTTTCCACACCTAAATATATTGTTTGTGGCTTGATTGTCAAAACTATTTGGTTACTAATCCTATCATTATAATTTTGGCAATTGGTTTCTGTTATATCGAAGGTAATAATCCCGTAAGCTACAAATTTAAGCTTGTTATCCTCTCCGTCTTTAATAATTTGAATTTCGCCCCTATCGCTAGTATTTATTTTATTTAGTATAAAAGTACCATCGTGCGAACTTACCACATTTAATATTGGGGTTTCATCTACAAAATAGCTTGTAAAATCTAGGGATATTGTTAAATTATTTACTTCATCAGCTTTAGCAATATTAAAATACAATATATTAACATCACTTGCTAGTTGATAATTTATGTTATTTACACTAGGCAAACCAACATAACTATGTGCATTTATTAGGGTTGTTAATTCGCTTAACAAATCAATGTCACCGCTAATTAATAATGCTTCCAAATTATCATACGGCGTGCTTCCATCAAATTCATAATATTTTATGTTTACCGAATTAACTCCTGAATTTAATAAATTATAACTTCCCTTTATTAATGTTTTTTTATCATTACCATCATAACTCAAATTTTGATAACTTGAATAACTAATAGTATGCACAGCTATAGGCAATATTTCCATATTATATGTATCCGCCAAAGTTAAGTTATAATTTGCATCATTAATTGTTGCACCAACTAAATATTTTCCAACATTATAAACATTATCCCAGCTAGAATCAATTATCATATTATTATCAAGCAATGTATAATTATAATTTATAGTTGCTGTCCCTATACTTGTAGATAAGCTAATAGCCGTTATCGGCATAACAGGCATTTGATTATTATAAATAGTACTTAATTTAGATTGATCTAAAGTAATAGTTACATATTTTATAGTAATACTTCCCGTTGTTTTATTTACAATACCTAAATTATTTATTCCATAATTAATTTTTCGAGTTCCTTGTAATACAAAATTTGTAATAGTAATATCAATGTCTGTGCCCGTATTTGCACTAGCCCAAGTGATAGTCGCTAAAATTGAAACATTTCCAATATCTCCAAGACAAATTGCATCAAAATACTCTGTTACATTTACATTATTTTTAATCGTTAGTCCATCATATTCTTTAATTATTACATTTGCCCAAGTTTTGCTAGAATCAATTAATAAACTTAGTGTATTTACAGTAAAACTTTTACTTTCTATACCTAAGAAAACAGTACCGGGTAATTTACTACTAGCTACCACAAGCCTAGACCTTACTTCATATATCCCAGAATCAATTGTATTTGTTGTCTTTGTTTTCAATGCCCCGTAATAATAATTGTTTTCTATATTTTCAAATATATCTTCGCCACTAGGCAAAATAACGACTTGTGCTTCGTGTGAATTTTCATTATAATCAGCATCACTAACAGTCAGCGTAATATAATCCGATATTAAATTTAATGGCAATGTCATTTCTTTGCCTTTTGTAATATCAGTAAAAGTATTTGGCATTTCAAATCCAATAATCAACTTTTCACTTTCATTACTAAAAACATAACTTTGCATATCGGTAAGAATATTTTTGCCCACATCAAAAATATTAATAAAATATCCATATTCTAAAAATTCGATACCTAATTCTACATTTTGTCCCGAATAATATTTGCCATTTCCTTCTTTACTAAACAAAATTTTACTTTCATCTTCTCCTGTTACTGTAATAGTAAGAGGCAAGGTAAACCTTGCATATATAGCGGATAAAGACGTGTTATAAGTCGAATATATGCTTAATTGGTCAGCAATTATATTATCGTTAACATCCATAACGCAACCAGAATAATTAGCATTAGGCATTAAATTAAATTGAATAAACTCATCATCTTCTTTTCCAAAATCATATACAACATTTATATCACCATTTTTATCTAAATAAAGTACATTTGTATAACCGTTATTCAAATAACCTTCATTTCTTACCTTTATATAGTCAAATGGATAAGTTGTTGCTTCATCATCATATCTAAAAACATACCAACTGTTATTATAATCAACACTATTTGCACTATCAGCAGTTATTCCGACTATTCCATAAAACTTTTCAACTCCGGTTAAGGTACCATCAAATAAGCAATTTGTAATAGTAGTGTCACTTGCTGTATACCCAACTATTCCACCTACATTAATATTCCCTTCTACTGTTGCGAAACTTATTACTTTATCAATCACGCCATTTACAGAAACATTACGCCCTACTGCACTACCCACATAATTTCCGGTAGAACTTATAGTACTATTACTATCTATTACTAAATTACATATAGTACCATTTTCACCAAGCAAATTAAATAAACCTACATAATTTAATGCGGAAATAATTTTCAAATTTTGAATTTCATAGCCTTGCCCATCAAAAGTTCCATTAAAGGCATAGCAATCTTGTGCACTAGTATAACTGCCTATAGGCACAAAAACCAATGATTGCATATCTATATTATTATCTAAAACAAAATAATTTCCACTATAATCATAATTTTTATTCAAACTACTTAATTTTTCCATTTGTATGCGAGTACTAATTCTAAATGGGTTTAGTTTTGTACCCCAATCAGCAGATGAAAGCTTATCCCAACCGAAAATTCTTATTCTTGCACTTAATTTTGAATAATTTTGCAAAATTGTATTTTCACTATTAGCAAAATTTGTAAGTTCTAAAGTATAATTGTTTGACCTATCGGACACTAAGCCACTTACATAAATATTTTCATCAAACGAATTTACAAAATTATCGCTATCAAATTCAGTTGATGGTTTATTGTTCAAAATTAATGCAGAACCACTATATCTACGCAAACTACAAAAATCTTCATTGTAATATGTGTTATAAAGATAGTTAGTAATAACCGTATTTATACTACCTACTAAAGAACCTAATTTGTTTTGTCCTACGCCTTCTTCTATTATTCCATTAAAATAACAATTTTTGATAACGCCTACACTGACACCGACTAATCCACCTAAAAAGTTATTAGTTGTTGTTTTTATGTAAGCATTACAATAGCTAGAAAGCAAACTACTGTTATCTAATTGCCCTACAAGACCGCCCACATTACTATCACTACCAACTACCATACCTATATTGAAACAATTCTCAATAGTCGCATTATTAAATAAATAACCTACTAAACCACCGACATTGCCCATTGTCCCAACAACATTTCCTGCATTAAAAGAATTGTTTAAACTTCCGCCAATTTGATATCCTACTAGTCCGCCTACATAAGAACCAGAATTTTGACTTACATTGACCAAATTATAACACATATTAATTGTAGTTGCTGTTGCTTTACCTACTATTGCACCTACATTAGAATTACCCGTTATACTCCCTGACTCTATACCAACATTGCTAATTGTTGCATTTTCACTTATTCCAAATAAACCTTGATTTGCATTTCCGTTTATATTTAAATTATTTATTCCATAATTTCCGCCATCAAATGCGCCATTAAATGGTTTTGTATCTATTCCTATTGGAATGAAATTATTATCTAATAAAATATGATTATTTTGGATATAATTCTTCTCTTTATAACTATCATAATAATTGTTATGCAAATAGCTAAAATTATAAAGCTGTTGTGCCGAAGTAATTACAAGCGGATTTTCAACCGTACCATCGCCACTAGCAAAATAATTATATAAAAGCTTAGTCGGCGTATTGGATTCATCAAAATTTAACCAAGCCAAACTTGCAAAAATTCCTTTGTTTATTCCCATTTCAGGAATACTCCATTTCAAATCATCATTAGTTATTGCAATCGAATGGACGCTAACATTATTAATATTTGTAAGTTGAATTGAAGTTGCACTTTCTCCTTGCATTATACTAGGTACAATAAGCAAACTATCGTCAATCCCTTCATTATTTAGAATTTCACTATTGTAATAAATTTTATCAAAATTTGTATTAGCCCCTGAACCATTATTTTTATTGGTAAATATGCTAAATGTACTTTCTACAATAGTACTTCTAGGTAATTTATGTAAATTACCATTAAAGTATCCATTGCTTAAATCAATTGAAACTACATTTTCACTATATATACCTACAAAACCTGCAGTATAGCTTGCGGCTGTTATTATACTTGTTACAGCACAATCCCCAATACTTATATTCCCACTACCAGTAACATTTCCAATAAGTCCACCGACTTTATTATATCCGGTAATATCCGCCACTACCATACTAGTACTAATACTTAAATTATCACTTACATCAAGGTTACATAATCCAATAATTCCGCCTACATTACTACCTTTTGTTGCATTTATGGTACCTTTATTATAAAGTTTTTGTAAACCATTTATTGGCCTGCTATAACCGAAAATTCCACCAAAATTGCTACCGTAAATAATGTTAGAACCAATTACATTACCCAAATTAGTTAAATCAGTAACATTTATATTGTAAGCACTACCTACGATACCACCTACATTACTTTCACCGCTAACATTACCACTGTTTGTAATATATTGTAAATTGCAATTATTTTCACAATAACCAATAACCGTCCCAACATTAGTTATTCCACTAACCGTTGCTTGATTATTAATATTTTCATAATAAGAACCGTCCGCCGTACCAGTTATTGCACCGATTATATTGTGCCCGTGAACAAAACCTTTTATTACCAAATTAGAAATGCGGGCACATTCTGTCTTAGCCCACATACCTAAATAATCAGTATCTTCCTCATTAATAGCCATTTCTACATTATGATTGTTACCATTGAAGTTGCCCGCAAATGGAATTGCCCCATTAGACAATACTCTACTAGTAACTATGTCAATATTAAGTGAAATATATGTATTTAAATAATCAGTAATTACGGTATTATTTGCAAATAAATTGTATTGTTCTATGTTATTAATAACAAAAGGGGATAATTCCGTACCATCTCCGCTATTAAAAAGAGTATGTTTTACATAGTTACAAATCGTACTATCTGAAGCAAATACATTTAGAATAGGCATATATCCATATCCTACTCCAAATGTAGGAATAGTCATAATACCTTCTTCAAAAATTATATTTGTGTTCCCCAAAAAATCATACATTGTATAAGAATGAAAATTGTCCGGTAACTGACTAAACGCATTATAACCTATCAAACCTAGTATACACTTATCATTGTTATTGTAAGCATTCATACAATCACTTAATGATGAAGTGCTCGACATATAACCGATTATCGAGCCTCTTCTTGTCCCTGTATTTGTAATGTTACAATAATTATAAACATTCTTTATTTTACCTTCATTTTGTCCAACAATACCACCAATTCGATTAGAAGTGCCCGCGATTTGCGATAGATTACCCAGATTTATTACACCATTAATATTGCCTTTCAAACTGCCATCTAGATTATTTTCTCCAACAATTCCACCTACAAAATTGTTACCTTTTATATTACCGATATTTATACAATTAGTAATTGTTCCTAAATTATTACCGGAAATACCGCCTATGTATCCACCTAAATTATCGTTTGCATTTATACTTGCAAAATTTATACAGTCAGTAATCGTCCCCATATTACGACCTACGATACCAGCAACATAATTAACACCTGTTAAGTTACCCGAAACTCTTACACCATCTACTAGTCCACCATAAGATAAACTCCCAATTAAACCTATATTATCGTGATATGGTATTTTTGTAGAAGATATTGTAATAGTATGGTCGCCGCCATATAATTTACCTTTAAAGGGATTTTCTAAAGTACCTATCGGTTCAAAATCAACAACAGTTATGTTATTAATTATTACAAAATATTGGTTAGTTGTATCATATCCACCATTTACCAATGTTGCTAAATCAGTTAAATCATCAGCAGTAGATAGTATACAAGGGTCATATTCAGTAGACCCCTCATAACCCTCTAGAGCATAAGCAATATTATTATTATCATAAAAAATTGAGCCATTTGTTATAAATATGCCAAAGGCAAGAACAAATACTGCTAAAGTATGATTAAAAATCTATTTTTGCTTTTTGACATTGCTCCTCCAATATGTAATATATTATATCATAATATATACTACTTTTCAAGGGTTTATTTATATATTAAAATTGATTAAAGATTGCTTATCAATAGAATAAAAAAAACTTTAATTAATAATCAGAATATGCTATTATTATTGTATGGAGTAAAATAATTATGATAATTGATAATATTAAAATTGGAAATACTAAATGTATACTTTTTGTGGGTGAAAACCAATATGATTTTGCAAGTATAACGGCGGTTAGTTATAAAATCAAAAAGGGAATGGAAATTCCTAACGAAAAGTTTTGGGAAATGCTCAATGAAAGCGACAAAATTTTATGTAAAGAGTATTTGTTCGGTTTGATTGCTAAATATCAAAAAACTGAGCAAGGTTATCGTGATAAATTGTATTCAAAAAATTTCCACAAAAATGCAGTCGAAAATGCTATAGATATCGCCAAAAGTTACGGATATATTGATGATGATGTCTATTGTCGCAATTATATCGCTACTTATCAAGATAAAAAAGGGAAACTTCGCCTAAAAAATGAACTATACAATAAGGGAATATCTTCTAGCATTTATGAAAAATATTTAGAACTAACTAACGATAATCAAATTGCTCTAGCCTCAAAATTTGCGGACAAATGGTGTCAAAGAAATAAATTAGATTTCGATTCGAAAGATAAACTTGTTCGGCACTTAGTCGGCAAGGGATTTTCATTTGATGTAATAAATACCGTTATTAGTGAAATTAAAAATAATAATTAAATGTCGAATTATGCAGTATTATTTTATAGTTATATCGCATAAGATTAATATGTGACGCATAATAAAATTTTCATAACTTTGATAATAATTATAGTTTGCTTGACAATTGCTTTGCTTGGTATTACGCTACCTAACAAAACTCTTAATAATGAAAAAAATTTTAGTGGGATTTATCAATGTGAAGTAGACAATATTAGAGCAACTTGTTTTGCAATTGCACCTAATTTATTTATTAGTTGCTGTCATAATTTTGGGGATAATCCCAATGAAATAATCTTCGCTCAAAATGAAGGAAATAGTGTATCGCTTTCCGTAATAGCAAGAGATACTTCAAAAGATTTGGTTTTACTAAAATGCGATAAACAAGTACCCAATTATTTATGTATAGATACCCAGAGTATTTATAATAACAAAGCAACAGCCTATGGAAATTATTCAGGAAATGAAATAATAGAAAGAGATTTGACAATAAAAAATCAAGGTAAAGATTGTTATCTTACCACTAATAATAGACAGGCAAATGTAAAAATTTTAAGTGGCAATATTGAGTTTGGGTTTAGTGGTGCCCCTGTATTAAATTCTAACAATAACTTATTGGGAATGATAAGTTGTGTCAATAAAAATAATGGAGATATCTATGCTATTAGCGTATCAGAAATAAACAATTTTGTGGAGGCATATAAATGAAATTTATAAAAGCATTTTTTTACTATCTAATTCAGTTTACTTGGGCATTACCTCAAAACTTACTTGGGGCAATACTCACATTTACAAAATATAAAAATTCGCATAGAGAAAAGTTTTTTAATTCTCTAATTAGTTACCATCAAGAAGATTGGGGCGGTGTTTCACTGGGAATGTTTATTATTACAAATTCTACTCGTGGCGAAGCTTGGACAAATGACACTAAGGTACACGAATTTGGGCATAGTATACAATCCCTAATATTAGGTCCTTTTTATTTGCTTGTAATTGGTTTACCATCTACTATTTGGTGTAATACTAAAAAATGGCAAGATTATAGGAAAAATAAAGAAGTATCATATTTCGAATTCTATCCCGAAAAATGGGCAAATTATTTAGGTAGTAAAATAACAGGTTTGCCTTATCCGAAGCAATAATATTCCAACACTTCTTAATAAGGGGTTGACATAAGTACATTTTATATGTAAAATATTTAGTAGTATACAAGGAGTAATATAAATGAAAAACACTGGTAAAAATATGTTATTTTCTACAGATGAAGATTTACAAAAATATTATCACACATCTTACCAATTGGAAAAAGAAAGATTTGCCAATATTTTTGGAGCAGTAGCTGAAGAACCTGAATCAAATATTGATCCAGAGTCTATACTTTTTGAGCAATCTCAAAAAAAGAAAGTTTTTGATGAAAATACACAAAGACTTCGAAAATATAAAAAATTAGTTTTCATTTTAAGTGTTACTACTACCTTAGCAGTATTAGCAACAATATTCTTTGCCCTTAAATTTTACAATATAATTTAGTACTAAATATATACCGATTACAAATTTACACTTAATTTTTACAATATAATTAAAAACCGCATAAAAAAGCACACTAAAATTATTTAGTGTGCTTTATTTTTTTAATAATTGTTACTTATACTTTAATTTTCTTGTTTTTTAGGTTGTTCCCTTACTTGAATATTTGCCTCTCTTAGTTGCTTTTCAGTAACATCGCAAGGAGCTTGCATCAATAAATCTTTTGCATTCTTATTCATTGGGAATGTAATAATTTCTCTTATACTTGGTTCATCAGCAAGCAACATAACTATTCTATCCACACCCGGAGCTATACCAGCATGTGGTGGAGCACCAAATTTGAAAGCATTGTATAAAGCACTGAATTTATTTTCTATTACACTTTCATCATAACCAGCTAAAGCAAATGCCTTAACCATAATTTCTGGGTCGTGGTTTCTTACTGCCCCGCTACTTAATTCATAACCATTACAAACTATATCATATTGATAAGCCAAAATATCTAATGGGTCTTTGTTAATTAGTGCATCAAGTCCGCCTTGTGGCATACTAAATGGATTATGAGAAAATTCGATTTTTTCGTTTTCTTCATCAAATTCATACATTGGGAAATCTACTATCCAACAGAATTTAAATATATCTTTTTCAATCAAATCACAAGCTGCTCCTAATTCTGCACGAACATAGCCTGCACATTTATTTACTTTGATTTTGTCACCTACGACTAATGCTACAAATGTATTTGGTTTTAAGTCAAGTTTTTCTTTCAAGCTATCAAATATATTAACTAAGAATTTAGACACACCGCCAGCAAGTTCGCCCTTTTCATCTAGTTTGAACCAATAATAATTACAATCTAGTTCTCTTTCTAATACAAAAGTTGCTAAACTATCGATATATTTACGGTTTTTATGGAAATTGGGTACATCTATAGCCATAACTTCCTTATCTGCAAATAATGGGCTTATTTCGCCATTAATTAGACTTGATACATCTTTGATTGTAAGTGGAATACGCAAATCTGGTTTGTCACTTCCATATAATCTAATTGATTCTTTATAAGGCAATCTCACAAAAGGACCATCTTCAACTTTTTTGGTAGTAAATTTCTTAAATAGTCTAGGCAATATGTCTTCAAGTTCAACAAAAACATCTTCTTGCTCTGCAAAACTCATTTCTATATCTAATTGATAAAATTCGCCCGGGCTTCTGTCCGCTCTTGCATCTTCATCTCTAAAACAAGGTGCAATTTGGAAATATTTATCAAAACCACTAGTCATAAGAAGTTGTTTATATTGTTGTGGTGCTTGTGGCAATGCATAAAATTTACCTGGATAAAGTCTACTTGGCACAATAAAATCTCTTGCTCCTTCTGGAGAAGAACTTGTTAGTATTGGTGTAGTAATTTCCAAAAAGTTTTTTTCAGTCATTATTTTTCTTATTTCACTAACTACCTTACTACGCAAAACAATTTTATCCTTAACAAGCGGATTACGCAAATCAAGAAAACGATATTTCAATCGTATATCCTCTCTACTTTGTAGAGAATTGCTTACCTCAAATGGTAAAACTTCCATACATTTACCTAATACTTCTATTCTACTAGGCTCTAATTCTATAAGTCCGGTATTCATATTGCTATTAGGACTACTACGCAAAATAACCTTGCCTTCCACACTAATAGTGCTTTCTCTCGATATGCTTCTCACTTGTTCTTTTAATAATTCATCATTTACTGTTACTTGAGTCATTCCATAGAAATCACGAACTACAAAGAAAATAACTGAGCCTAAATCACGTACACTATGCAACCAGCCTGCTATTTTTACTTGTTTACCTTCATCTTCACTTCTTAATTCATCACAATTATGTGTTCTATACATATTTTATTCCTCTCTAATTAATAAATTTATTTGATATCGCCCACTGTTCTTGGGTATAAAATTACATCACGAATATTTTTCATACCGGTAATATACATAACAATTCTTTCTAATCCCAAACCAAAACCGCTATGTGGTACCGAACCAAATTTGCGTAATGCAATATAATCATTATATTCATTCATATCCATATTCTTATCTTTCATAGCCTTAATAAGCTTGTCATAATCAGCTTCTCTTTCGCTACCACCAATAATTTCACCTACACCAGGAACTAATAAATCAGTTGCAGCAACAGTCTTGCCATCTGGGTTTTGTTTCATATAAAATGACTTAATTGCTTTTGGATAATTAGTTACAAATATTGGTTTTTTGAATATTTCTTCGGTTAAAAATTTCTCGTGTTCAGTTTGAATATCTTCACCCCATTCAACTGGATATTGGAAATCCTTGCCACTATTTTTCAAAAGCTCGATAGCTTTGGTATAATCAACTATTTCAAATTTACTATTAACCACACTTTCTAGCTTTTCAATTAATCCTTTTTCTACAAATTTATTAAAAAATTGCAATTCATCTGGACAATTTTTCAAAACTGCATTTATTATATATTTAATCATATCTTCTGCTATTTCAATAAGGTCAGGTAATTCAGCAAAAGCAATTTCTGGTTCTATATGCCAAAATTCAGCTACGTGCTTAGGCGTATTGCTATTTTCTGCACGAAAACTAGGTCCAAAGGTATATATCTTACCAAACGCCATTGCGGCTACTTCTCCGTCAAGTTGTCCGGATACACTAAGTCCTGCTTTTTTTCCAAAGAAATCATTTTTATAATATTCTTCTTCAGTTTTTGCATTATGATTATATCCTTGAGTAGTTACTCTGAACATTTCTCCTGCACCCTCACAATCACTTGCTGTAATTATTGGAGTGTTTATATATACAAAATGACGTTTTTGAAAAAATTCGTGTATAGCATAACTAATTGTATTTCGTACCTTAAATACTGCATTAAAAGTATTTGTTCTTACCCTTAATTCTGGAATTGTACGCAAGTACTCTAAAGTACTTCTTTTCTTTTGTAAAGGATAGTCCGCACCACTTGCACCTAACAAAGTTATTTCCTTTGCATTAACTTCAACACTGCCTTCCATTATTACACTATCTACCAATGTCCCAATAATTTTTACACTAGAACCCAATTTGTATGCTGATAAATCATCAAAATTCTGTTTATCTACAACTATTTGTAAATGTTTTAATGTTGTGCCATCATTTATTTCTAAAAATGCCATATTTTTGCTATCTCTAGCAGTTCTTACCCATCCGCAAACTGTTATTTCTTCATTGCGGTATTTCGCATCTTCAAATAACGATACGATATCAATATGTTTCATTACTTATAAATCTCCTTTTATCTGTATGTTTATTATTTTAATTATGATTTACCTGTCCTCTTACCAAATAGTAATTCATTTGTGCACTGTTGTTTACAAAATCCAAATAACTTGTATGATTATTTAAGTATGCAGCATACCAGCCCATTCCCATAGATTGTTCGTCCATATACCATTTTAAATTTGTTAAATTTATTGTATCCGTAAGATCAGGTCTCCATGCCATAAGCAATCCGGTATCTGGGTCGGTTGCGAATATTCGTCCATCTCTCTTGGTTGTTGAAGTATATCCAACACAGCCACCCTTATAGTCATTAAAGTAATGTTCGAAGGGGAAAGAAGCATCAGAGCTATAAAGTCTGTTATTCTCTTCTGAGCCAACAGCAATAAATGCACCACTCTCTAGACGTATACCACCACTTTGTACACATTCTTTAGCATTTGTCGAAGTATAAGCACCATAAAGGCCAATACCTCTTGTCCGTGCATAATAAGCTGAACTATCAAAATTTTCACCAAATAATAAGGTATCATTTACTATAGTTGCTGCTGAGGAAACACTACCTGTTATTTCCATATTACCTGTTAATTTATTATTTCCAGTCCAACAATAAGATGAGGCAGAACCAGTATCACCATCGCCACCTGTAGACGTACCACCTACAATACCTCTTATATTAACAGCTAAATTAGAACCTGCATGATTTCGCGAATAATTATTTCCTTGTAAAAATCCATTACTTTCCTTAAACCAACCAACATTATCGTCAAACTGCGTACCTGTATAATTTGTAGCACCGTAGGCACTCATATAACTATCAAATGTATCATTATAAGAATAACAAGTATTAACACTTGATGTCCCAGCCTTTTGTGCGTTACGACCAACTATTCCACCTATTGAAACACCTTGATACTCACCTATAAAACACGTACCGTCAGTCGTCTCATAACCTGTGTTATTATCGCACCATAGAGTAATCATTGTCGTAATTTTAACATCCTCGGTATAACAACTTTGTATATTTGTTCTATCCGCAAAATTATTTGCTACTTTCTCTGTCAATACACCATTATTTTCAAACCAATTATAACCGACATAACTTTCTAAACTATACATATTTTCTTTATCTGAATTTGATGAAGCCGTACCTGTACTAATACTATCAACATTTTGAGCACCCGCTATGCCTCCAATAAACAAATTCCAATCATAAGCAATATTACTTATACCATTATAATATTTGGTGAAAATATTTGCATTTTGAACATAGCTATTATAGACAGCTCCACTCGTAATACCTACTATACCGCCTACATATAAATTGCCCAATATTAGTGCATACTTAATTAAAGATGTTGGCCATACTTTACTAGCTTCGGTATTTACATAATCAAAGGTACTGTTTCCATTTCCATCATAAACTTTCATATAATATTCACTAGTAGAATGCGTAGAATCGCCTACACTACAGTCGTTTATTAGTCCACCTTTTTCATTTTTAGCAACGATACCACCACGGACACCAGAATTTTGATAAGAACCGCTTAGTGTAAATGGTAAATCTAAATATACATTATTTGTTGTTGTATCATAATTTAACGATATACCATTAATTTCACCATTAGGTCCATTATCACCTACTATTCCACCAACTCTAGTTGCCATCATTCTTAAATTACCACGTAAACAATTTCTTACATAAGGAATTGTATAAGGAACAGTTGCGTTTTCATCAAGTGTACGGTTGGTTACTACACCATTATTATACCCTACAAAACCACCTACACTACCATCCGCTATATCTACTTCAGAACTTGCTACAGGGGCTTTTATACTTCCTTCAGCTTCTACTAAACCGCTTACAAATATAGAATCTTTTAATGTACCAGATAATATCTTACCTACTATTCCCCCAGCAAAAAAGCTTGAGCTTATAATTGGTCTAACTGTTCCATTTCCATTTCCATTAAAATTAGAAGATAATAATTTTGCATCATTTTCATTTACAAAACCAAATATTCCACCTGCACTACTCTTTCCAGTAATATTAAAATAATTATATAAAGTAGAACTATTATTTACTTGCAAATTAGTTATATTCGATTCACCGATATTGTCTTCAACTACTAAAGGATCGCCAACACAACCAATAATACCACCTACATTATTACCTTGCAACTTAATTTTTATATTACTTGTTGAATTATTAATATATAATTTTACATTAGATATTGTCGAATTATCTACACGACCAAATAATGAACCTACGCCTAATGATGCATTGTTTCCTATTACTTGTAATCGAGTAATATAACTACCCTCTATCAATCTACCAATTTTATTATTTTCAATTAAATCAATATCACTAATTTTTGCATCACTAACAGTAGCTGCTAGCACACCTACATATTTTGCTATAGCAGAAGAACTAAGATTAGCCGATTGTAAACCACTTAGATTAATATAAGCATTCCCAATATAAATATCTTTAACTTCACCACCGCCTATATGTCCAAATACACCATAACCATGTGTATAATCATATAACTCGTGCTCTTTCAATAACCCTGGATCAGATGGCGTTAAATTGCCATCAGTCCCGCCATAGACAGCTATGCCATAAATAGATTTATGGTTGCCTTGTAATACCCCATCAAAGCCATAAGTAGTATCACCATTTAATAAATAACAAATTGGTATCCACGCTTTTGCTATTGGAGAAGTAACTACACCGTTTATTCGAGTCATATATGACTCATTACTACAATTGGTATATAGCAAACTTTGTAAATTAATATCATTTATTAATATGAAGTTTGTTTTATTATCGACTGAAGTATTACAACTATATTCATTATAATACCAGAACATATTTATATTTTTTAACTGCAATACATTATATATTTTGTAAGGAGTAAGAATATCACCATTACCTGTATTGGAAGTTTGATATTTAGTCACACCAGTTATAGCAGGGTTACCAAATAACATTGTCCCACCATCAACATATGGACTAACTTGTTGGTCATAATTAATTATTATATGTCTTCTATAAGTACTAGAATATGGCGCAAATAAATTTTGGTCATTGTTTATTCTTAAAGAATCTTCTAATTGTGCTTGACTATCCAAATAATATACCAAAGATTTAAGAGGTGTTATTCCGAAGCCATCCTTATAGCCTTTTGGTGCATATTTGAAAGCGCCCCACATATTATTAATTACTATCTCATTACCATCAATATCAATCTTTTTAGATATATTAAGTGGTACAGATATTCTAACTATACCATCATCAATTGTTGCATCCCCACTACAATAATTATCTGTATCCCATACCGTTACAGAATCATCAAGTCCATTAGACAAATATCTTGAGAATTCTAAAGGTAGATTAATTCCCGCACCATACATTACATTCGTAAATTCAAGTTTTACATTACTAACATATTGTATATCTAATTCCAAATCACTATTTACATAAATTTCTGTGTTATGCGGATTACCACTATAAGCACCCAAAAATCTATGGCTATCATAATATGACTTAAGACTTTCATTTAATACATTATTTTCTTTAAACAATATTGCATATTGTTTATCATAAGTCGAATCGTATCCAATTACATTTGTAGTAGCATTACTAGATATATAATCATCTACATTACATTCATTTGTATCATCTAATGAAAATGAATAACTACAACCTATATCAATATAGAATAAAGTTGAATATTTATCTTCATTTGTAGGTACTATGAAATCATAGCCATAAGGAATACTTACATTTGTAATTCTACTGCTACCGCTTTGATTCTTATCAAATCCCTCAAAAGAAACACTTGATGTATTAATAGCTAATGTATCCACATTAAGTTCAGGTGCATTTTTGTAGCCATACATACCTTGTTGTCGTGCTATATTGTATGTTGTACCGCCAGCTATATTATATGTATAAATATCGTGTTCATATTGATAAATATACATAGCTCTATATTTAATCATATCATCTGATGGTGGAACTTCGCCAAAATCAAAGTATAATTGTATTTCATAATTTTCGTTTGCCAAATTATTTTCTCCGTCCATATCGAGAAGATACCTATAGCTAACTACATTATTTACTTTCCATTGATATTGCCAACCTAAAAATCTATATTTTTGTCCATCATTATCAGTATATACAGGTTCATTATTTTCTGTATTTACGCTAGAATAGGACCTTATAGTAATTCTTGCACCATAATCATATTCACCATAGCCATTTTCTGTATATTGATAAGGGTCACCGGTGCCTGCAAAGTTGTTGTTCGTAATAAATCTAACATTTGAACTATTTATTGATGGAGCCACTTTATTTGAGAATTGCTCTTCATAACTACCAGCTAAGCTATCTATATAAACTAATTTTTCCAAGTTTACTGAAATAACTTTACGCATAAACGGTCTGATAATTAATGGACACAATGCATTATTACTATCTTTAATTGCTCCAGGCATATTATCACTTAATACATAGTCCATTGATAAAATATATTCTGAACTTGAATTGTTTACAATAATCTCATTACCCATATTATCCAAAAGCCCAGATGGATCAAAATATTGATAATTTATTTCTTCATAACTATTCGTAATCCAATTATAATATTGCCAAGTTTGCAATCTTACTGTATTAGGCAAACCAAGTAAAAGCAATTCTATATTACTTCCTGTCCAAGTATTCTTGATATAATCACTATTCGTAACATTTTGATGTAAAACTTGATAATTTACACTATTAGAATATACATAACTATTGTTTTGATTATATAGGCCAGATTCGTCGGTCATATAACTATCTTTAGCAATTTTTAACATATTCCAATTATAATTTGTGTTACCATAATTATTTATATTGGTATAAAATTCTTTGCTAAGTGTATTAGCTATAGTATCAGCACTTAAATTGTTCAAATTATTTACATTAGGATTAATCGCCAATGCTTCACTACTACCTTCATAACCAAAGTATTGAGAACGAATAGAACCTGTTTCCCAACTATTATAGTGACTCATTTTACCATCTGCATACTCATAGTAGAAAAGTTCGTTTATTAAATTCACATCAATAATTCTTTCATAAACTGCTTTAATCTCTATTGTGTCTAATTCCATATCCCCGATTGCTAAAGTCATACCGTTTTTATTAATATCAAAACCATTACGCAACCTACTATCATCAGGGAATTTTCGGTTCAAATATTTATATAAATTATCACCATTTACATACCAACCTACAAATTGATAATAGCGAGAATCAGGCACTTTAGCTTGCAATGTAAATTGGCTACTATAACTTATTTGGGTAATGCCACTAAGTAGATTATTATTAATTGTATTGTTTTCTAAAACCACATCGCCATCTGTTTGTACATTAGCTTCATTATCTTTAGTATAAGTTGCGTTACCTGTATCAGAATAAACTGCTTCATAGGTAATATCATAAGTTTTATAGAATATTAGTCTTATTTCTAAATTACACTTCATTGTAATTTGATAAGTCTTATTTACAGTACCTTCTAGTAAAATTATTTCACTGCCGTTTGTATCTAAAGAAGCAAAATTATCCGGGTCATAGGTTAACCATTCATCAGAACCTTGTTTATAAACGATTATCCCTTGCAATTTACTAGCAACATTATCTATTTGTCTAACTTGCATACCATAATAAATGTAATGTTCTTTAGGCACAACTTGCATTTTCATTTTTTGCATAACTGTTGCTTGATAATTTATTGACAAAGCAGGTTCTGTTATTGATATTGCGTTTTCTTCTAAACCAAAATAAACACTTCCACCTATAGATGTGGATAATGCACTATTTGTTTGTTTCTCATAAGTTATATATAATTTGGTTATGTCCATCAAATAGTAAGTCGCTTCTTGGCTAATTTCATAGCCCTCTACAGTGGTTATTTGAGAATTTTGGATATATGTATCATCTACTAATGAATAAACACCAAAACTATTATCGGCTGTCACTTTCCCACTATTTTTGAAAGACAAAGCTAGCTTATATCCTACATAAATTTTATATTCATATTCTTCAACAACTTTATTAGTTGTCTTAATTTCATTTTCTACTATTACACCACCTACATTAGCTATTATTTCAGGGTAATAGATATAATTCATTTTGCCCACACCTACTTGTCCACTTGTAGTACCTTGAAATTTGTATGGATTAATAACCTCTATCTTTGTAGTAATTTCTTGTCTTAAAATTACTCTAAATTTACGATTGCCTATAGAATTAACCATATAATTTAATGTATATTGAGTTTTTCCATCTGTCAATAAAAGGCTTACCAAACTTATTCCTCTTTCTCCATTAATTACTGCTTGCCACTTATTTGTTACAAACTCTTCAATATCTGTGATTGCATAATTTTCTTTTGCTGTCGCTTCCATAGTAATATTGGTAAAGTATTCAAAATCATCTGCTTCAGTAATTGGCTCTGTTCGTACGCCATTTTTGAATGCACTTACATGAACATCACCCGCTGATGAAATGTGTGCAACATCTCCATTTGTTTTATCCCCCCAAATTTCTATAGAGTATGCATAAGGAGAGATATCAACCACATATTCCTTTATTTGGGTGGTATAACAAATATATATATCTAAATTTCCATTTAGCATATTTGCAAATTTTAGATTTATATTATTAATTGTCATTCTATTCGTTTGTGTGGTATTAAAAGTATATCCTATATTGGTAAGCACGCCATCTACCATTATTCCTAGATAAAGTGAGGTTATTGTATAACCTTCAAATAATTCTGGAATAATAAACAAATCACTATAATGACTTATTTTATCTGTAGCATATACATTTATTGTGTCTATATCAGTAAATGTCTTTTTGCTGTTAACAATTGTATTTGGATATTCTTCAGAATTAATTATTCCCTTTACTGTGTATTGTATTAGCTCTACACGCATAATAATATTAATATCATTACCAACACCTTTAATATACCCATTAGCTCCATTAACAAGGTCATCTTTTACATTCAATGTAAGGAAATAACTGTAATAGAATTTATTTTCGCCAGTTTGGTTCTTGACTACACTATAACTACATAATTCATCTAACGGGCTGCTTTCACAATAAACAACAAATCCTTCATTGCAAAAATCAGATACCGTCCATTCTCTACCATTTATTAATAGGTAAGAAAGCATATAACCTTCTGGTACACTAAATGAATAATTTATTTTTCCGTGATGTTCTGCAATATAAACTTTTCCGTAGTTATCTTTAGTAAAAGTTTGATTGCTTTGAGGTACATTATTAATTCTGACACTTTGCCCGGTTTGAGTCTTTACACTCATAACAACTTGAGTATCATTTATTACTGTAAGATTGCTTGAAGAACGATCTATTTGTGTAAGAACCGTATATGTCTTTACTTGAATATTAAGTTCTACAAATAGAATATTTTGTACATTAAAATCAGGTAATAACTGGTCATCTTGATGGAACTTAAATCCCATACTATCATTATCCATTTCTATTGCCAAATTATAACTAATTGCATTTCCTTGACTATCTAGCACTTGTACAAATTTTGATTGGTCATAATCATAGACCATTTCATAGAATGTTAGATAAGTTTCTGCAAATTCATATCCGTTTTTAGGAGAAATAACACCACTTAACTCATCATAATGCTTAACATCACTAAGTACATACGAATCATTTATCCAATTTCCTGGTGCATTATCCTGATAAGGATAAACATAATTAGGTTTGTTAATGCTAAAAGTTAAATCTTTTACTAATGACTTATTGTTAAATACAAATCTAACTTCATAATTCTTTCTTTCAAATACCGCAATAACTTGTAAATTATCTTTTACATTTCTAACTTCCAAAACATCTCGATATTCATTGGTCGCTGGATTACGCTTATTGACAAAAAATACTTCTGCATCATTTAATTTTTGCTCATCAGTAGGATTAAGGGAAACAGCAGTTAGGGCACCTAGTCCTCTTTGTAAAAGTATTGAGTTCATTATGTATCCTGAGCCTTTATTAACTTTTATGTATGCACTATCGCCCCAAGAAATAGAGCTAGTAGCTTCATTCGTTAATTTATTTGCACTTTCTCCCTCTATACTTTCACTATATACAATATTCGTATTTATATTATACTTTTTAATACGGAAATTGCTTAATACATTTATATCGCCTATTACTTCAATACCGCTAGAACCAAAGATTGCTTCACTATTTACATCACCAATTATGTCACTAGATTCATATTCATTGTAATAAACATCATATAAATAATAACCTGTATCTTCAAAATTCGGTGTCATTACAAATTTAATTATTGTACCATAACATAATTCAACATTTATACTTGATTTATTAGGCATTAATAAATATTCTTTTTGATTGTTTATATCTGTAAAATCAACAAGTTTTATTGATGCAAAATTAGCTACATTTTCATCATCTATTCTACCTGTTAGATTTTTATTAGCAACTATCATTTGGAAATCAACATTATAAATTAATATTTGGAAATTGATAACAGCCTCAATATTTTTAACAATATTGGTAGAATAAGTATTATTAGTTATCATACCATTTATTTCTTTGTTATTTATAATAAAGCTATTTCTCTCATATCCTAAAGATGGCACAGTTATTATTTTATACCGAATACCATGTTCTATCTTTATATTTACGCTATCATCTCCATTATAATAATGATACTTACCATCATTCCCTAATTTATAAACAAACCCTGTATCTTCAAATAAGCCATTATTTTTTTGATATATTTTCGTATCATTATTTGCAGGAATAAAATAATATATTTCATTCTCACTATCGCCGAACAAAATTATATTGTTATTATTATCATTTGGATGTTCATAAGATAATGACAAAGTACCGGTTTCTTCACCGCTAGTTTGTGCTATATTAATATTATATATATTTTTGTTAAAATTAAGTCTTATAAGTTCAATATTTTTTGTTACACCTGCACGGAAATTAAGCATTGTATTAAAATAGATAATTCCACCTTTAGATGCAATTTGCTGTCCTTCTCCTGCCCTAACTTTTGTATATCCATCATAATAAATTTCTATGTCTACCAAATAATATCCATTTAGAATTGCCGGCAAAATATTTATATAAAAATCGTGACCATTGGCTATTCCAAAATAACTTTTATTTTCAGAATTAAATGTCAAACTACTATCCGTAGATAAAGAACCGGGTCCTACATCATAAGTAGCAAAATTCGGAGATAAATTATTTATCTCGTAATTAAATGAATAACGATTAATTTCATACATCGTGTAAATTATCAAATCACCCTTTACATTTGATAATGTATATGATGCATCTTTATTTTGATTAGGTGTACTTGAGGTTAGAACTAAATCTTCTACTAATACATTATTTACTTTGATACCATTAATATGATATCCATTGTTTGACATTAATGCAATTATTAGATTTTCACCGTGTTTTATACTTGTTATTTCTGTACGAGTTATACCCGTACTTGGATTATATGCACTTAAAGTTGTATTGCCATTAATACTATTTTTATCTAAAACAACTTTATATTCATTTACTGCATATTCCAAATAAATACTATGTGATTTGCTGACTTGCAAATTATATACTCCACTAGTATAAGTTTTTGTAATAGAATTGCTTACAAGGCTACTCCAATTTGCATTCTCAAAGCTAATTACTTCATTGTCAATTTTGAAGGTTTTTATATAATAATTATCAATTTGTTTTATATCAATTACTACTGTATCACCGTATGCTTGGCGTTTTACAAAAGCTAAATCTTCAACATCTTCTGGTGCAACATCTTCTTCAACAACTACAGTTGTTAGGTCGAATTCTTTTTGTGCTACCTCTAAAATAATACTTACTACTTCATTATTTTTATAAGAATTAGCAGGTATAGTCACTTCAGCGAATTCTACCCAATTTTCGGTATTGTCATAATTTTCTGTTATTGTTATTCCATCTATACTTCCTGTAAATTTTGAACTAACAAGATAATATCCTAAATTAGCACTTATATGTATTAAATTAACTTCATCTATCCCACATTCTATATATTGGTAACTTAATTTTGCATTTGCATAATAAGCACTTGAAATAGTATATTTATTTTCTTCAGTCGTTGTAGATTCCGTCATATCACCACAAGTTATTTCTACCAATGTATTATTCGTAATATTTGCAATATCTAGTTCATATTGCGTCATATTGAAATGAATAAATTGTTCTACACCATTGATTCTTATTGTAGCTATTCTATAGATAGAATTATTCGCTAAAGATATTAAATAATTTCCGTTAGCTTTATAATCGAGTGTGTAATCACGAGAACAATTTAGTAAATTGCCGTCAACATATACCGCATTAGTTGTATTATTATTTTTTATAGTAACGGTATAAACAATCTTTTCATAATTAAATGTAATATTTTTATCTTCGGTAATTTTATTTGTATTTTCAAATTTTATACTGAAAGGTGCATTATCATTAGTTTTTATTATTTGCACATTACTTCCGCCATTAATTGAATAAGATACCACATTATAACCGGATATTGGAGCAACTTCTACTATCGAAGTACCATTGTACCCCACATTAGAATTGCTTACAGTTGTGATGCCTTTAGCGTTTTCTACAACAGCAATTGTATATACCATAGGCACAAAATTTACATCAATAATATAATTTTTGTCTATTTTAAGTAGCATATCTATTTGTGTTATTCTTTTGTCTTTAGCAATTAGAGAATTATAAATGTTCCTATTTTCATAATTTAGATTAGTTTTACCATAACTAATTACACTAGAATCACTTATAACGGTATAGGTAAAACCATCATCTTGATTTAACTTTTCATAAACTATTGCATTAGATAACAAATTTTGACATAACATATATGTATGTCCATTTTTACTAAATTCGCCATAATTATAAACATAATTACCATCAATTTCTATTAGAACAATATTACTATCAACTCCATTTATCCACCAATTATTATAAATAATACTATCTTTGCCTGAATTATATTGACCATAAGAAAAACCATTTAGCATTATTTCATTAATTGCGTATCCGCTTGTTTTAGAACTTATACGATAATTTACATAACTATTATTTACAAAATCATTTTGAGAATGTAATATTTGAGTAGTTTGCGTTTTATTATAAAAATCCGCAATTACTATTTCACCATTTTTTGCAGGAATATTTGCATCAAATATAGGAGTGCTAACAGTATGCTTATTAGCTTTGTAATAAACATTAATTGTTTTATCACTTACAATATTTTCTAGATTAATATTAAATGTACTAAAACCTTCACCTTGATAATTTCCATTTTCATATATTAGTGGAGAGCCGTCTATAACTATTTTTTGTATAACATATTCTGAATTAATTATTCCTAATTCCAAATTTATAGAATCATTGTAATTAACACTATTTATTATAATACTTGTTCCATCATTAGTATAATTCAAATCGGTACTTAATGAACCTACATTTTGATCTTCCAAATTAACTACTATTTCAAATTTTTTGGATTCAAATATTACATTGATTTCTGTATCACCTTTTTCGTTAATCTCAATTGTAAAATTATCTTCGTTTTGTGTAAACTCTACTGTTGTCGAATTATTTTCGAATGTACTAACAATTCTTCTTACTGCATATCCCTCAAAAGCTTTGAAATTTAATGTGTATTTATAAGTTTCTTTAATATCATAAACGCCAACTACAGATTGAATGTTTTCTAAATCATTATTTACAACTATATCTACAAGACCCGAACCTTCAATATTAACATTTATTCTATGTTCTATCGGTGTAAATACAGCCGTAAGTTGTATTAATCTATTTGCGAAATCTCCCACTGGATCGCCATTGTTATCTAAGTTGTTATGATTAACAACAACTTTAGTTTTATCATCAACCATTTCGTTTATAATAGAATTTTTCCAGCCTACAAAAACATTGCTTTCTAATTCTGGTTTTTCCGTTGGAATTCCACAAATATGCAATCCACCTTCATCAGATGTTGCACTAGCAAAAGTATTTTGATATTTTACATAAACCGTTTTGTCTATAGTAATGCAACCTTCTCGTTCAAAATAAAAACGAATTGCATAAGTAAGTTTTTCCCATTTAGCAACTAATTGTGTCGGTTGTGTAAAAGTATCATTTGCCGAAACTTTCGTGCCAATAGCATCGCCGACAACAAACCAACCTATAAATTTCATACCAATAACTGAGCAAGGACCTATATCCTCGTCAAAAATTGATGTATCTTCCACCATTTCGCTTAATGGATCACCATAATTTAATTCAAAATTGAAATTGCCTTCGTCGCTTTGGTTATTTACAAACTGTATAGTACTTTTTTCATAAGCAAAAACTGCTTTAATACTCAATTTGTTAATGTCTTCGTTAGGAGTAAAACTCAATATGTATTTTTCAGCACCAAGTGCTGTACTTTTAAACGGTATATCAACCGCTTGTCCGCCTACTGTAAAAGTTTTTGTAGATTCTTTTTCTAATATTCCATAACTTCCATCAGATTTTTTGATAAGCCAATGATGGAATTGTCTTGAGTTATAAGGTGTAGCGGTAATTGTTGCAGTTTGGTTATAAGAATAATAACCACAAGTTTTCAAATCTGTGCTACCCATTTGATTATTATAAATATCTGTAGGAATTTCCATAACTACATCTGTAGCCGTTTTAATATATTCTGGTCTAATTACCATATCTCTATCTACAGATGAAAAATTAGCAGGAATCCAATTGCTAAATGTATATCCATAAATTTGCATATTAGGTTCAGTACTTGGATTAGGGATTTTTGTAGGAGCTTCGCCATAAAGTACTTGTGTTTCGCTTGCAACTGTTCCGTTTGAATAATAAAAAATAACTGTATATGATGCTTTTTTGAAATTTGCTAAATAAGTCGCATTTTCAGTAACATCTATATCTTTTCTTTCAGCGTATGGAAAGCCATCATTCCACTCGGTAAACACATAACCTGTTTCAGGTATAGCAATTATTGTATCGCCGACACCACCGTTAGTAACAGTTTGTGTTACTTCGCCTTGAATATGTCCGCCCAAACTTGCTTCATATTTTAGTTTACAATCTACATCTTTTACTTCAATTACTATAGTCTGTTCAAATCCGCCAAAATTAAGGCAAACATTTTGAACACCGGCTACAGCAACATCCAGCCCTCCATGTACCATATCATCAAGCCTTACTATATCTGTAGTACCATCTGAATATGTAACTGTAAGATTTACTTGTGAGAGGTCAACATTTAATCCGATTTCGTTATTTGGAGAAGATATACTAACTACTGTTTTATTGTTATCAACTATTTGATCAGTAGCGGGTAAAAATACAAGCAATAACAAAACTAAAGCTACAGCAATTGCAACAATTACGCCAATAGTTACTTTGTAACCTGTGCTTGTTAATAATTTTCTACTACCCGGGTCGTATCTACCTCTCATCCATACCTCCAAAATCGATTTTAATTATATGTTAAAACTAATTTTACTTATATATATTATATTATAGTATAAATGTTGTGATTTGACAAGATATAATTTCTTTTTTTGCCAATAAATACTATCAATTTGTAAAATAGTAAATTATATAAAAATTGATGGAATAATAAAAAAAATTACTTGTCAATTATCTTTTTGTATGATATACTTTTTATTGCTTACAAGCCGAAGTGGTGGAATGGCAGACGCGATGGACTCAAAATCCATTGGTGGTAACATCGTGCGGGTTCAAGTCCCGCCTTCGGCACCAAAAAAGGACAACAAATATTGTTGTCCTTTTTTTAATAATTTGCCAATAAATTAATAAAATTTATACATATTTTACATCCACTTCAACATTTAACTTTATATCTTGTATCGGTAAATCTTTGCCAAATTTAGAAAAAAACATTTGCCGAAAACTATAGACATCAACATCTAAAAATTGGCTAAATTTATAAAAGTCTTCTAAATCCTTTTTTATACTTTCTTTTAGGTTCTTTTCTTCTGTATCTGTCATTAATGAACGGTCTACATCTACTGAAGTATCAGCGAAATTATTAATTTCCTTTATCATTAATTCAAATTCCAATTTCGCTGTAATAGTATTGCTATTTTTATCAAATTTTTTAGTTAGTTTTTTATTAACTATATGCAAATTAATAGCTTCATTATTTTCGCCAATTACACATAAGCCTCCATACTTTATTTCACCGTTAAGGTATCTTATTTGTATGCTTTGCATACCTGAAGTCGTAAAAATGTACTCGGTTCCTTTTGTTACCATTGATTGCGTAATATCATAAAGATATTCTGCTTTTTCCTCATCTGGGGCAGTTTTTTCATCAGCACCTTGAGGCGTATTTGTTTCTATCGGTACTATTTGTGGTAAAACAATTGTTTGCCCTAATTCGTGATATTTTAATAATACGTTTTTTAACGTTATTGTATTTATATCATCAAAACGATTCCTCCCTACTATTTGCATTAGTTGATGACCCGGACTATGACCTATTGCCGAGGTATATTTTATAACGTCCCTTGCCATTCCCTTACAACAAAACACATAAGCGTTATCACTTAAATAACTATGTCCAACTACATAAGATATGCTAGAATATATTTTACCTTGCTTTATTATTTCTTCTCCTAGCACAATTACATCATTATGCGTAAGAACAATAGTTTGACCCGTTAGTTTGCTTATTTTATTAAATGCACATTTTATTGTTTTTCCTTCTGCCTCAACAACCATACTTGCATAACTTGTATTTTGCATAGATGTATTAGGAATTAGTATTTCTGCACTAACCAAAAAATTTTCGGTTTCGCCCATATCAACAGAAAAGCTTAATACCATTGAGGCGTCATTAATAGGAACAGCTTTTATCATACTTGAACATAAAATGAACAAAACAAGGCTTATTACTAACAAACACCATTTTGTTTTTCTTCTAGATATCATTTTGCACCGCCTTTTTATTTGTATCTAATTGCTTTATTTTGGGTGCACTGGATGTTTTTAATAGGCACCACCACACCAATGGAATTACTACTTGTATAGTTAGTATTATATATACCCAAAATTGTGTAATGTAAGTAAAAAGTAAATCAAAACAATTATTAATACACCAAACAATAATAACAATAATTAGTCCAAATATTGGGATACTAACTTTCCTTTTAACATTAAATAATTCTGATATAGAACCTATTTCAAACATATAAAATCCTAACAAAATTAATGCACAAATTGTCCAAAAAATAGCGGGTAAAGTATTCAAGCTACCTATTTCACTAACTACAGTATTATATGATGTTAATTTTCCATAAGCATTATTTACTAGCCCACAAGTATTGCCAAATACTGCTATAAAAGCCAAATATAAGATTATTACACACACAAAATAAATACCATTTGATAATAATAATTTTTTCTTTTTAGGCGGTTGTATTAATTTTACAAATAGAAAAAAAGATAAATCAAATAAATAAAATACAAATTTACTCATACCTGTCATTGCATCGGAAAATCCTTTATCTCTAAAAGGGACTATATAATACCAACTATATTCAAATCTGCCAAAGATAACCCCAACCAAAATAATTAATGGTATCATCCAAATCACAACGGTAAATAGATAAGATATGCTTTTAGCGCCCTTATACCCCATATAACAAATAGTGCCTATTGCTAGTATTATTAAAGCTAAAGGGTTTGTATTATAGAAAAAACTTATTGCTAAATGTCCCAATTCAAATAAATAAAATGTAATTTTTACAACACAAACAATTAATAATGGTGCCGATACCAATCTGGCTATATTATCTCCAAATTTTTCTTTAATTTTGCCAATTCCGCCTAGATTAATTATTTTGAATATTAAAACAGTCATTATTCCTTCTATAATTGCATAAGCTCCTATAACTATATAACAAGCCACACCAGCTACTTCAAAAAGTGCAGCTGGCAAAGTAGTTATTTTATATGCTAAAGGAAGCAATGCTACAATTAGATATGCTTGCGAATATTTTATTTCATTCAATTTTATTTTATTCAACTTTACATCTCCTAATCTATAATTTTCTTCTGTTTTGTTTTGTTTTTCAAATTCAAATAACGAGGTCTAACAATTTCATCTTTAATTGTCGGTTTGAAAACAAATGATAGCATTTCTTTCTTAAATAAAGGCGATAAAGGCACTAAATATGGCACTCCGTATTCCTCAAAATCAAATAGATAAATAGCAACAATAATTGTCACCAAAATAACTCCATAAAGCCCCATTACGCCTGCTATTAATACAAAAATTATTCTGAGTAAGCTAAAGCTTCCTACATCATCTGGAATTGAATATATTCCTATACCGCTTAATGCAACAATTAAAACTGTAATACTGCTTAACAATCCAGCACTAACGGCTGTTTCTCCAAGCACTAAAGCACCGACTACACTTAAAGCCATTCCTACATATCTTGGCATTCTAATACTTGTTTCACCCAAAATTTCGAATAAAACAACAGCAATTAACATTTCAATTATTGGCGAAAAAGGTACTCCTTCTATCGCATTTAACATCGTAAGTAATAATTTTGGTGGGATAATTTCATAATGGTAAGCTTGGACTGCCACAAATGCTGCTGGTAAATATACCGCAAAAATAACTGCACATAATCGAATTAACCTAACAAAGTTTACACGTGCATTCCGTTTATAATTGTCTTGTACTGCCTCAAAATCATCTAATAAAACATAAGGTATTGTAAGTACTATCGGCGAACCTTCCACAATTATTGCTATTTTGCCATCAAGCATTTTATCAGCAATTACATCTGGTTTTTCATTATTTCCTATTTGCTTAAATATAGAATATGGTTTTTCCTCTAAATATTTCCCTATTTGAGAGGAATCCACAACTCCGTCTACATCGATAGTATTTATCCTTTTTATTACTTTTTCAACAATTTCTATATTTGCAACACCTTTCAAATAGCATACATAAATATTTGTTTGTGTTTTTCTTCCTACGATGCAAGGTTCATACATAAAATCATTAGTTTTAAGTTTTCTTCTAATTAGTAACACATTGCTTTTTATATCTTCTACAAAACCCTCACGAGGACCTTTTATCGCAGTACTTGTAGGCGGTTCGGAAGTTGTACGGCTATTCGGTCTGCGGACACCAATCATAATAAAGGTACTTGCCTTATCAATTAGTAACACTGCATCTCCACCAGCAATAAAATACAATATTTTTTCAAAATCACTAATAGACATAATTTTAGATGAACAAGTTAGCACTCCATTGATACCTTTAAGGTCAAAGTCGAATGCTTTGTTTGCTTCTACAAGCGGTTTTACTACCGACATGTATAATTCATTAGCATCTATCATTCCGTCAATATAAAATATATTTCCATTGCAAAATTCTGTACGAATTTCTCTAATAACTAGGTCATTAACAGAATGAAAAGAATCTAATATCTTTTTTGTTTGTTCTTCTAAATTTAATTCCATAAATTAAATATTCCCCAAACTAATATACAATTAAACACAAATTTTTAATTATCAACATAAAAATGTATTGTAGTAAAATTAAATATTACAAATCTTTTAAGGAGGTACATACTATGAACTGTTTTAATGGCTGTTGTGGCAATAATTGTGGTGGTGGTGGTGGATGTAATTGTATCCTTTGGATACTATTACTTTGCTGTTGTTGTGGCGGTGGTTGCGGCGGTGGCTGCGGCGGTGGTTGCGGTAACAATTGTTGTGATAATAATTGTGGCTGCGGCGGTGGCTGCGGCTGCGATATATGCAGCATTTTACCTATTATACTTATCCTATGCTGCTGCTGTGGCAAAGGAAATAATTGTTGCTGCTAATACATAGCAAAAAGAAAGACCACACAATATTGTGTGGTCTTTTTTATTTGATTAATATTTTTTTTATTCTACCATAATATCCAAGAAAGTTCGGTATACATCAGGTGCTTTTTGTGTCCAAGAATTACAAATTGCAAGTGCCTTACTCCGTGTCGCAACATTAAAATTAAGCTCAAAAATTGGAGAATCTATTTTCATAATTTGGCAATTAACTAAATAAGTACCATCTTTGTTGCGTTTACAATTGCTAACAAATTCTTGTTGTCTTTTATATTCTAATTTAGTATTCCGAATATATTCTGTAACTTCCATTCTTACCGAATAAGGAATATCCTTAAAAAATCTGCTTAAACATAATTTTCCGTCTTCATTAATCGTTATTATATTGGTTTGGGCGTTATTTGGGTCTACTTTAGATAAAATAAAATTAGAATTAGTTAGTTCTTCGATAATTTGTTTACAAAAAAAGTAAGGTATCCAATTATTGTCTACCGAACACATTTGCAACAAACTTTCTTCGCTTATTTGCATATCCAACTTCTCTAAAATAAAAAGAATCAATAGTTTATTATTGATAACTTCTTCGTGAATCATTTATCTTAACTCCCTTCTGTTATACGAGTGTAATACTAATTCTACCATAGCCTAATAGTCTTGTAAATATTATTTGCTTTATTGGGAGAACTTTTTTTTATATGGTCACTACATATTGTGTTTATCAAGTTAGATAAACACAATACATTTTTTGACACAAATTTATAATTTTTTATTAGATTTTTATATAGATTTTTGAGCGGAAACGCTACTAACATTTTTTGCCTGGATAATTGCATGTTTATCCATAGCATTGTAAGAAATCTTTAAGAAAATAGGTGCAATTAATGAACTTATTATAACTAACAATACACCCATAGCCATATAAACAGCTATTTCATTAGGTGGAATAAAGCCCGAATCTACACCTTTTTGAATTACTATCAAACAAACTTCGCCTCTGGCCACCATTCCAATACCTATTATATTACTATTTTTTACATCATTTTTAAGCATACGACTAGTTATGAAACAACCTGCATATTTAGCAACGACAGCTACTGCCACAAATGCCAAACTAAACCACAATATATCTAATGTGAATCCTCTAAATAATGCATTAATTCCAATACTAGCAAAAAATACTGGTGCAAAAAACATATAAGCACTTGTTTCTATTTTTTGGTCCACATACTCAGTTTCGTGTAAACCACTTAGGATAATACCTGCAAGATAAGCACCTGTTATATCGGCTACGCCAAAACCTTTTTCAGCTACAAAAGCATATATAAAACATACTGCTAAGCTAAAAATTGGTACACGACGTTTGTGTGGAAATTTTCTTACAAGACGTGTAAATATCATTCTTATACCAAGACCAAATCCGATTGCTACTATAAAAAATAGTGCAATTTTTAATATTGATTCTACCGGTTGTATATGTGGGTCTTTAAAACCTAATACAATGCTTAATAATACGATACCAATAATATCATCTATTATTGCCGCATTTAGTATTATTGTACCGGCTTTGCTTTTTAATTTGCCTAATTCACGTAAAGTTTCTACAGTTATACTAACACTAGTTGCTGTCATTATTATACCTATAAAAGAGTATTTTAATATTTTATCACTATCTAAATCGGCAAATCCACCATTAAATATAGCACCTAAACAAAAGCCTGCTACAAGAGGAAGAACTACTCCGCCAAAAGCGACTACGGCTGCCACTCCACCAGATTCTTTAAGGTCCTTAAAACTTGTACCCAAACCTGCACTGAACATTATTAATAATACACCTATTTCAGATATAATTTTTAATGTAGCCGATGGCGATACCCATCCTAATAAACTAGGCCCCAAAATTAACCCGGCAATAAGAAAACCCACCACTTGTGGCAAGCCTAATTTTCTAAATACTAGTCCTAATAGTTTTGTAAAAAATAATATTAATCCTAATTCTAATAATATTGTATATTCCATTTTTATTCTTTATTGGTCGAACCAAATCCTCCATTCCGTATATTTAAAACTTCATCATCTTCAGTAATTCCATATTCCACAAATATTCCTTGTGCAAAAGCTTCACCTTTCTTGATTGTTAGCTTTTTACCCTCTTTGTTTGCATTTATTATCTTAATAAATATATGCCCTTCATTATCACTATGATAATAGTCACTGTCTATTATCCCCACTGTATTGTTTAATTGCAAACGATATTTGAACCCAAATCCACTTCTTGGATATATTTTTAACACCCAACCATCTTCTATCCTAACTCTTATTCCTGTAGGAATAACAATTGTTTCACCGCATAATAATGTATATTCTTTAGGCGCGAAAAAGTCATAACCAGCACTGCCTTGTGTCGCTCGGCTAGGTAAATTTATATTATTATAAATATCATTTGTTACATCGTTATCCAATTGAGGATAACAATTTACAAAATTTGTAAAACTTATTTTTTCAAACTTTGCAATTCTTTTCATTTTTTATTACTCCTTTCCGCTATTTCCAAGGCTTTAAGTAACATTTCTGGATTATTTCGCAAACCCATTAAATGCTCACCCACAATTTTTATTGGTAAATTATTAATTTCTTTTATATATTCATTTTGAATTTTACTATCAATTAATTTGCTTTCATCGTTAATAATAACAATAGTTGCTTCTGCCTTTTTTGCCCATATATCCGGGTTAAGTTGTTCGACATAAACTTTAATAAAATGTCTTAAGAACCATTTTGTAGGTCCAATAAATATTTTATATTTTTCCATTTTAGTATCAATTAATTTCTCCATACTAAAATAAGCATTATAACTAATTACAAATTTTATTTCGGGTATATCACCTGCACACATTAATGCGGTACTTGCTCCCATTCCTTCTCCAAATAATCCAACTTCGGCTTCATTATCATAATTTAATAAATAATTAAACCACTTTTGCAAATCATAATTTTCATAAAATCCAAAAGTTACAGATTTGCCTGTCTTTTTACTTGTCCCACGATTGTTTATAGCTAAACAATTATATCCTTTTTCCAAAAACAATTTACAGGCATAATTTGTACTTTCATTATTACCCAAATACGACGGTACCAAAATAATATATTTATGGTCGTTATTAGTTTGGTAAAATTTTGCACGAAATATTTCGTTATTATCACCCAAAACAGTCCACGTCTTACCATTTTGCAAAGGTTTTTCTTGATTAATATATTTATATTTGCCCATTAATCTATTATCAATTTTATGAGTGCGTGTCAAAATGTAAGCTATTGACATGCTTACTCCGAAATATATTGATAGCAATATTACTATCAATATAGAAATAATTAAAACCAAAATATATATTTTATCCATAATTTATAAATGTATTATAACAAATTTTTTCCTTTAAGACAAATATATACAATAAAAAACAGTATTTTTATTTGATTAATGTTCATAATTAATATATGAAGAAATTAAAAAGTAAAAAATATGATAATATGCAAAATTTAGACGTTGTTCTTAATAGTCAAGCCAAACGCATTGAGGAGTTAAAAAAAGAGAATGCTATACTAAAAAATGCGCTTGATAACTATCAAAAAAAAGAACAAGAAATCGCTAGTACTCTAAATATTGCCAAAAAGCAAGCAGATAACTTAGTTGGCGATGCTAAAGTTAAGTATGCGTTAGAATGTGAGAGATTAAAAGTATTTAGTAAAAAATGGACTTCACTTATTAATAAAAGTCCAGAAAAATTATTAGAATCAATTAAAAAAACTGACGAAACTTTGAAAACTTGTCAAATCGAAATAGAGGATATGCTTATTAATAATTTCGGCAAAGATATGGAAAGCTATTTATATGAAAGAAATCGTCTTGACCGCTCTCCACAGCTTGATTATACCGAAATAGTCACCGAAGAAGAGCAAAAAGATAACTCTATTGATAAGCTACCCTTTGATGAATTACAAGAGTTATTAAATCAATTGTAATTATTTACCATTAATAAAATATTTCATAAAAAAAATAAACTCTTTTGAAATTATCTAAAGGGTTTATTTTTTTATATGTTTTTTTTGCTTTTATTAATTTATTGTGGCATTTATAGATTCAGTAGTCATCGCCACATCAGTAAAGAAAATATTCAATTCAATTGTTATATATTTATTTATCAATATTTCGTTACTTATATATTTTATACCAGTGCTGCCTTCTTTTAGTGTAGATTGGAATACGAATTCTCCATAATGCGTTTGTACGCCTTCCATCATCCCTAATATAGACATATCACAAGTTATACTTACCATTTCTCCTGTCGCTACTTCTCCATAAGAATTTGCAGGCATTTCCATATAAAAACAATTATTTACTAAAATATCATTATCAACACTTATTTCAGTCATATTAGAGAAATTATAATCTATGGTTTTCGTTGTGCTACCAATAGTCAAAGTAGATTTTGCATCTTGTATTCCTGCTTGTATATTTAGGTAATAATTTGTTACTACACCTTGATTATCAATAGCTAAAGTGATTAAATTATCTCCTGCAATTTTTGGTATTATTGCATTTATATCGCCACTACTCATATTGTAACAACTACTACCACTTACTATTGCCATAGTGCAATTATTTTGTAAACTTATTTGTAATGGTTCATAGATATTAGCAACCGTTATAATTGTAGGCGTTCCACTAACTATACTTATATTTTCATAGACAGTACTATTATCATTCGATACTAGTGCTAGGTCGTAAGTACTGATAACGCTTCTTTCTACATTTACATTAACAACTTGATTTAATCCATTATTATCTGCTACAAATACATATTTGCCATAACTTATTGCACTGCCACTAGGCAATGTTACTATATTACCTAATTCATCATAAATAACCAATGTACCATTATTCGTATATGTCAAATTATCTAGAACATCTGTAATATAAGTAATTTTACTACTAAGTTTTGATAATTCAAAATTTGTAGTACCGAAAGTCATATTGGCAATAGGCAATGCTATATATCTAACATTAATATCATAAATAATATTCAAATTTTGTGATAAAACAAATTCTCCTTTATAATAACCCACTATCGCTTCCGTTCCATTTTCAGGCAATAAATAATTTTCATCTATATCTACATTATTTACCTTAACACTTATCACATCATTAAGTAGCATTATTTCTTGATATATGTTTCTGATATAAGAAATATATTTAGGGTCTACGCTTACTAAATCTTTATCCCCACAATTTATGGATATATCATTATAAATATCCAAATTAACAAAATTAGTTGTTAAAATAATACTATCGGCAAACAACCCACCATAATACAAATTAAGGCTTAAATCGTCTACAGCATTAGCTTTTATCGAAGCATTGTCATTGAATTTTATAACAAATTCATTATTTTCTACATCTTTAACAATTAAATTATTAATTGTATCTAAATCTATCGAATTGCTAAATTCAAATTTTTTGGTAATTCCATTATAAGGTGCGTTATCAACTCCACTAGATACAACTAAACTAGGAATATCTACAATCATATATATGGATATTTGCTTAGTCGCTATATAAACTTCATAATCAATCCAATTGTCAGGAGTAAATCTCCATTGATAATCAAATATACCATAATTTACATTTTGTTCGACAACAAAACTTACTTGTCCTTGCGTTGTGCTACTTTGAATCGTTATTTCCAATTCGCTAATAAGTGGCAAATCGTTTATAGCATAGCTTAATATATCTGGACTATTTATTGTAGCCGTTGTAACAATTTTGGCTACTGCATTTATGTTATATTGCAATAATACACCTTCATAACTAAAAGTAACATAGCCATCGCCAGGATGCAACATAGTATCACCTGTTTGATACAAAATAGTTACATCATAATTATTTAGAGTTACGACATCACCATTGTTGTAATTGGCATAAAATAACATTCCACTAGTTGTAAATAGTTCTCTTGCTTTATAATCAGTTTTTATTGATTCTCCGCTATATGTCAAACTTTCCATTATTCTAGCTACTATAGTAAGTCGTATTTGCCCACTGCAAGTATTGTAATGTGTATCATCAGTTGGCGTAAATGTCCAATTATAAGAAGTATTACCGACTAACAAGGTTTGACCAATATCCAAAGAAACAACACCAGTTACATTACTATCTTCAATATCTAAAATGATTTCATTTATTTTCTTATTTTCATAAATTGCCTCTCCACTATAACTTACAGTTGCCGTGGTATCCGCTTTTTCTACTAAAACAGGGATTACCATTGATATGGTATTATAATTATTTAAGTCATTAGGAACAAAATTAGCATTAAAGTTTTGTGTTCCTACACTATCACAGCTAAGCAATGAATTTTCCCATTCATAATTTCCACTTTCAATATATGGTAAAACAATATTTGCTAATGTATCTAAATATTTAGCACTAATATTATTAGGTATATCTACCACTGGGTCTATTTTGCTAACTTGCAAAGTGATGCTTTCTATTTTGCTATTATAATTTATTGTATCTGTAGGGGTTACTATAATGTTAAATGAATTCATTCCAACAACGCCTACTTCTAAACTGTCATCTTGCCAACTTAGCATTGGATAAACATCTAGACTAATATCGCTAAGGTGTTGTTTATAGTTTGCACTAAGAGTACTTGGCAAAATATAATCCACATTTTCGATTATTTCAAGTTTGTTTATCGTAACAGATAAATCAACACTTTGTCCTTGATAACTTATTATTATTTTGGTATCAGTACCTAAAAAGTAATTATTTTCGCTTTGGTAATTATAATCAAATGTGTCAAAAAGACCGTTCGAACCATCATTATAATAAGCCTTAATAATCAAGCCTGCTATTTCAAATTCTTCTTTAGCATTATAAAT